>ENA-UEQJ01001286-UEQJ01001286.1-human-gut-metagenome-genome-assembly--contig:-NODE-1286-length-20216-cov-10.197329_pt1 | contig 20216 bp, 19 predicted proteins | sample MGYA00242937_ERZ507938 | MGnify/ENA primary metagenome ERZ507938 (study PRJEB26167, sample SAMN06115437) | human gut metagenome | host: Homo sapiens | place: China:Gansu | collected 2015-07-03...
TTCCGTCCCAGCCTGGGACCTGAAAGACGGATCCCCAGCGAGGTGCACCAAAGCCGATTTTCTCTGCCGGGATAAGCACGGTCTGCCAGAATCGTCTTTGGGTAGAAGCTAAAGGTCTCTTTGTAGTCCAGAAAGATTATTAATCATTGGAACTGAATGTGATGCGATCTTATGGGTGAGCAGAGGGACAAGACCCCTCTGCTCACAGTGGTCCTCACATTTGTGACGGTGGAGCTAAATCTCCGTGAAAGCGGGACTTGTTTTCCACGCAAGTGGAGTTCTGCGCTCGAAATTTACAAAATCATTCGTGGCACGGAAGGCAATATCCTGTGTCTCAAAAATATGATATCTAAATGATGGGTTGTATCTGTGATCAAAATCTAAATTTTGACGTAAACACAACAAAATATGATGGACTTACAACGCCCAATGTGTTATGATGTAGACAGTGATCCATAAAAGCGCCGTTCCAAATTTGACGAAAATGGGTGAATTGTATGGAAAATGTAATTGCGGAGCGCGTCAAAAATGCGAGGCTGACCAAAGCCCAAGAGAAGATCGCGGAATACTGCATCCATAACCCAGAGCAGGTGGGTATGAGTTCTTCCATGGAACTGGCTGGTGCCATTGGCGTCAGCGATGTGTCCATCACCAGATTTGCCAGAGCCATCGGTTATGACGGCTTTACCGACCTGAAAAACGATATTTACAACAGCATGGCGTTCCGGGCCAACGGTGGAGACAGCGACCTGTCTCTGGTGGAGCGATCCAATCTTAGCCGGGAAAAGTACGGCGGCTTTATCTCAGGGGCAGACTACCAACGGATCCTGCGCTACAACATGGAGCGCACGGTCCAGCAGAACAGCGAGGAGGCCATGAACCGAGTGGTGGAGCTGCTACTGGCGGCAGAGCACCGCTATGTGGCGGGCTTCCGTGGCTGCCTGGGAGCAGCCACACAGTGTGCGTGGCTGATGCGCTTTCTGATTGACCATGTGATGTCCATCACGGATGAAGGTCCCGGCGGCATTGGCAGCATTCAGGACATCACCAATAGAGACTGTCTGCTGATTTTCTCCATGAACCGCTACTACCGGATGGACCTGAATCTAGTGAAGCTGGCACAGAAGAAGGGAGCCAAGGTCTGCCTCGTAGCCAATAGTGTGCTTTCGCCGCTGGCGGAGTACGCAGATGTTGTACTTCTGGCGGAGGTGAAGACAGCCAGTTTTTTCAATTCCATGGCAGCGGTCAACATGCTTTCGGAATACTTATTGACCTGCATTTTCCAACGTTGCAAGGAATCCCACAAGGAGCGCATGGAGGAGCGAGATGACTTGACATCCTACCTTCGCTTGTGAAAAATCAAACAGGATTGTTAAAAAAGAGACAGGCAAATCTGTCTCTTTTTATGTTTTTTACACAAAAAATACGTGGTAATTACGTCTGGTTTAACAATTGAAGTCGCGAACACAACATGATAAGATAGCTGTTGTAAGAACGACGCGCACGTTCAAAATAGTTGTATACGCAGCGGCAAACGTATGGACTGGAGAAAGTAATGAAGGTATATCTGAGCGAATATATCTACCCGCCTGCCAGAGAGAAGCTGGCTCAGGTGGCAGAGATCGTGGATAATTTTGACCACATTGAGGAATTAGACGCCATCATTCTGCGGAACATTCCCGTAACGGCGGAAATGTTGGGCCGAGCAAAGAACCTGAAAGTGATCGCCAAGCACGGCATCGGCGTCAACACCATTGACATAAAGGCGGCGAGAGAGAGGGGCGTTCAAGTGATTTACACACCCACGGCCAATGCAGAGTCTGTGGCAGAGATGACCGTGGGACTGATTTTAAATCTGGAACGTCGCATTTATGAAGCCAATGTTAAAAGCCGCAACAGCGAGTTTAAGACCATTGCTCCCGAGGACTTTCTGGGAACAGAGCTGCAAGGCAAGGTGTTTGGGCAGATCGGCATGGGTAATATCGCCCAACGTATCGCTCGCATCATGAGTGCCGGCTTTGGCGCGAAAGTGCTGGGCTATGACCCCTTCGTCTCCCAGGAGGAGGCTGCCAAACGTGGCTTTGAATGGGTGGCGACGTTGGAAGAACTGTTGGAGCGCTCCGACATGGTCAATATCAACGTGCCTCTGGTAAAGAGCACGGAGCATATGATCTCCGGCAAGGTTTTTGACCATTTTAAACCCAGCGCGGTCTTTGTCAACGCGGCTCGGGGGGCAGTCATCAGCGAGGATGACCTCTATGACGCCCTGGTTGCCGGAAAGCTGAAGGCCGCCGCCTGCGACACCTTTGTGAAGGAGCCGCCCACTGCGGAAAATAAGCTCCTGAGCCTGCCCAACTTCAGCGCAACGCCTCATCTGGGCGGCAACACCGAGGATGCCCTGCGGAACGCGGGCACGGAGGTCGTGGAAGAAACCCTCAAGGTCCTGGCGGGCGGGACCCCTGTTCACCCTGTGCCTTAACGGCAATATGTCGGTGGGATATAAAATGTAAAGAGTAAGAAAGAAAAGGAGAAAATACTATGAAAAAGGCACTTGCGATCCTAATGAGTACTCTGATGCTGGCCAGTCTGCTGACAGGCTGCGGTGGCAGTTCCAATTCCAGCGGCTCTGCCGCTTCCGGTTCCAATGGCACCACCTCTGATACCAGCGGCTCCAGCGAGACCGTGAAGATCCAGTTGGCTCACTCCGACACCGAGAGCGAGGACGGTATCCACCAGAAGATGGCCATGCTGTTCCGGGATTATGTCAGCGAGATGTCTGACGGCGCCATTGAGATCGAGATAGTGGGCAACGGCCAACTGGGTGGCGAACGTGACCTGGTAGAGGGTATGCAGTTGGGCACCATTGAGATGGCCTCCACCGCCAACATGGTCTTGAGCAACTTCGACGCGCGCTTCTCCGTGCTGGATCTGCCCTACCTCATTACCAATTATGAGACCGCCTACAAGGTGCTGGATTCCGACGAGATTCAAGGCCTGCTGGACAGCTTTGCCCAAGAGAGCGGCGTCCGGGTCCTGACCTACGGCCAGGGCGGCTTCCGTCAGGTCATCGGCAACGTTGCCATCAACTCTCTGGCCGACATGAAGGGCGTGAAGGTCCGCGTGCCTGAGAGCGACATCTATATTGACACCTTCGCGGCCCTGGGCGCGAACCCCACCCCGCTGGCCTACACCGATACCTTCACCGCTCTGCAGCAGGGCACTGTGGACGCCTTTGAGATCACTCCGGCCGTAGTTCTTTCCGCCGGCTTCTATGAGGTGTGCAGCGATATCTCTATGACTAATCACCTGTACAGCCCCAACCCTCTGATGATCTCCGAGAGCCTGTTTGAGAGTCTGACCGAGGAACAGCAAAATGTGATCACCGAGGCAGCCAAGAAAGCCGCTGCCGATCAGCGCCAGTGGCTGGAGGATGGCGAGACCGATACGCTGGCCCAGCTCCAGGAGAAGGGCATGACCGTCAACACCCCGGACCTGACCGAGTTCCAGGCAGCCGTGGAGTCTTCCGGCCTGTATGACAGCTATAAGGATACCATCGGTACCGACTTGTTTGACAGCATCCAGGCCCTGTGTAAGTAAACGCATCCCCCAAATTATGAAGGAGAATCCCTATGAAGTATTATGATCGGGTCTGTGCGGCGTTGTGCAAAGGACTGATGGCCATTTGCTGTGTGCTGATGACGCTGATCCTCTGCTGCTCCGCACTGCAGGTGGTGAGCCGCTACGCTTTTGGCAGTTCTATCACCTGGACAGAGGAGGCAGCCCGCTATAGCTTTATCTGGCTGGATATGCTGGGCGCCGCTGTCCTGACCTACAAGGGTGGTCACGCCGTGGTGGACCTGTTTTCCCACAAACTGTCTCCCAAAGTCAAGCGGGCGTACCAGACCATTATTTATCTGGCTGTTTTCTATGTGGGCGCGATCCTGGCCCGCTACGGCATCCAGCTATCCCGGGCCACCTTTAAGCAGACCAGCGCATCCTTGAAGTTACCCATGGGCCTTGTATACGGCGTGATGCCCCTGTGCGGTATTTTTGTGTGCTTCTTTACCGTGAACTTGATCCTGAACCTCTGGGTTAAGCATACGGATGAGCAGAAGGGAGGGAATGTCTGATGGGTGCTTTACTACTGGGACTGCTGCTGGTGCTGATTTTCTTTGGTGTGCCCATTGGCTTTACCATTTTGCTCTCCAGTGCCCTGTTTCTGCAGATCACGGACCTGAAGCCCTTGATTGTTGTGGCGCAGAAGCTGGCCTTAGGCTTGGATTCTAGCAGCCTGCTAGCAATCCCCCTGTTTACCCTCATGGGCTACATCATGGAAGCCTGCGGCCTCTCCAAACGTCTGGTGGACTGGGTGTTCGCCCTGTTCGGCCATGTGCGTGGCGCTCTGGGTATCGTGACGGTCATCTGCTGCACCATCTTTGCGGCACTGTCCGGCTCTGGTCCTGCTACCGTCATGGCTATTGGTTCCCTGTTGATTCCTGCTATGCAGGAGAACGGCTATCCCCCTCGCACGGCCGCTGGCCTGACGGCCATGGCCGGCGCTCTGGGCCCCATCATCCCGCCCAGCATCGTTATGATCGTCTACGGAACTACCATGAGCGTGTCTATTACCAAGATGTTCATGGGCGGCATCCTGCCGGGTCTGCTGATTGCTCTGCTGCTGATTATAGCAAACCAGATTGTGACCCGGAAGTTTGATTTGAAAGTTTCCGAGACCCGACACAGCATCAAGGAGGTCCTGAAGATCACCTGGCGGGCTCTGCCCACCTTGCTGCTGCCAGTCATCATCTTAGGCGGCATCTACGGCGGCGTTGTGACTCCCACGGAATCAGCCACTGTTGGTTGTGTCTATTCTCTGGCACTAGCCCTGGTGTATCGGAAGATCAATGTGAAGTCCTTTATTGAGATTCTGAAAAAGACGGTGGAGACAACGGCTATGATTGCCATACTCACCGGTTCCGCTGCGGTGTTTGGTTGGATTCTCTCTACGGCTCGTATTCCTACTCAGATCGCCAATGTGGTTGTGCCTCTGCTGGGCGGCAACACTCTGCTGTACTGGATTATCCTGTTGGTGATTCTGATGTTCATCGGCTGTCTAATGGATGCGCTGGCTAGCATCGTCATGCTGGCACCCATCCTGGTGCCGATCGGCACCGCTATGGGAATCGATCCCATCCATCTGGGCGTAGTGTTCTGCGTGACGTTGATTGTTGGTTTTGTGACTCCGCCCTTTGGCGCCAACCTGTTCTCTGTGGTTGGACTGACAAAGCTACCTTTTGCAGAGGTAGTAAAAGGCGCACTGCCCTTCCTATTGGCGGCATTTATCGCATTGCTTCTGGTAGTGGTGTTCCCCGGGATCTCAACCCTGATTCCTAGCCTAGTAACTGGATAAGGAGCATAGTATGGGAAATCTTTTAGAGGGGGCCTACGACCTCCATATCCATTGTGGCCCAGATGTGGTGCCCCGCTCCGTCAGCGGCTTGGATATGGCCCGGCGGGCGGCGGCCCGGGGCATGCGGGGTTTTGCTATCAAAGCTCACTATGACTGCACCTGCCAGCAGGCGGCACTGGTCAAGGCCTTAGTACCGGAGGTAAATACCATCGGTACACTGACTATGAACTCTACGGTAGGGGGCGTGAACCCCATGGCTGTGGAGATGGCGGCTCGCACCGGTGCCAGGATCGTCTGGTGTCCTACCTTTGACTCGGCTTCACAGCAGAAATACTATCTGGAGAACCTCCCGGAGTACATCGTGATGCAGAGCAAGTTGCTGGGCAGGGGAGTGGAGGTGCCATCTTACTGCCTGATCGACCAGGAAGGCAGTCTGACCCGGGAAATGAGCGATGTGCTGGACCTGGTACAGGAATATGACATGGTGCTGGCGACCGGACACATCACCCACCCGGAGACCTTTGCATTGGCAAAGGAAGCCCATCGCAGAGGCTTCCACAAACTGCTCATCACCCATGCGGACTGGAGCTTTACCCACTATTCCATTGAAGAAAAGTTGGCGTTGGTGGAGCTAGGCGCTATGATCGAGCACACCTATACGTCCCCAGCACTGCTCCATTCCGTCTCCTGGGAGGAATCCTTCCGAGAAATGCGTGCAGTGGGCGCAGAGCACATTGTGGCTTCCACGGACTTGGGCCAGGCGAAAAACGTATTCCCTGACGAGGGCTTGCAGTTCTACGCAGAAAAGATACTGGAAGCTGGCTTTACCCGGGAGGAACTGCGACAAATGCTGGTCACCAACCCTGCGGTTCTGGTGGAACTTTAATATCTGACTTCTTCCAGATGCCTGGGCAGCAAAAAAGGCGGCGTCGGTGTACGCTGCCTTTTTTGTACCTAAAATCGTAAAATTATTCAAATTATTTCACGGACAGAGGTAAAATTATGAATCTTTTTGATAACACACTGCGGGACGGCGGCAATGTGGTGGGCCACGGCTTCTCCACGAACCTGACCGTCAGCATTGTCAAGGGACTGCTGAATGCGGGGATCCAGGACATTGAGCTGGGAAACTGCAAGGGCCTGGGTGCCTATGAGTTGCTTGGAGCAGACAAGGCTCCCAGCGACCAGGAGTATTTTGATGTTCTACAGCCTTATCTGCCCCAGGGCCGCATCGGTATGTTCATGCTGGCCAAGTGTGCCAGGGAGGAGAATATCCAGAAGGCCGCAGCGGCCGGCCTCAGCTTTCTGCGGGTAGGCGCGAACGCGGGAGACGGCGCGGGCTCCGTGGAAGCGGTAAAACTGGTGAAGAAGGCTGGACTGACCTGCCGCTACTCTCTGATGAAGGCTTATGTCTCCACACCGGAGGAATTGGCCGCCGAGGCGAAGATGCTGCAGGATGCTGGCGTGGATAAGATTACTATCATGGATTCCGCCGGGACTATGTTCCCCCAGGAAGCTTCTTCTTACGTCAAGGCTCTAAAGTCTGCGGTAAGTATTCCTGTTGGCTTCCACGGCCACAGCAATCTGGGCCTGTCTCAGGCCAACGCCCTTTCCGCTGTCGCGGCGGGCGCCGATGAGATCGACTGCGGCCTGCTGGGTATGGCCCGCAGCGCAGGCAACTGCGCCACAGAGCTGGCGGCGGCCACGCTGAAAAAGGAGGGATATCTCCCGGAGGTAGATCTCTATAAGTTGCTGGACTATCTGAATACGGAACTAATCCCCGCCATGCAGCCTTATGGCTACCATGTGGCGGTGAACCCCACGGACCTGATGCTGGGTCTGGCGGGCTGCCACTCCAATTTCCTGCCCATGTTCCGCAAGGTGGCGGAAGAGGAGAAGGTATCCCTGTTGCGGCTGATCGCCGATGTTTCTGCCATTGACCGCAAGACTCCACCGGAGGAATTACTCCATAAGGTTGCTGCGTCGTTGAAATGACAGAGGGATGTCCGTTAGGCTGGACTGGTATGTCTCTCTCCATATTCGGCACGGCTTGACAGGCTTTCTGATGTGTTTCGCTTCTGCAGGTCCTGATATCACACTGGCTAAAGACACCATGCATCTCCGAAGGATGCATGGTGTCTTTAATAAATGTGTTTTGCGTTCAGTATATTGTTATTGCTGACGGCCTTTGTCGGCCAAGGGGATGCGAAATCTTGGGCCAATAAAGCTATATGCGGATTCACATGTACACTTATGAGCAACGAATGACAGCAGTCAAGCTTTATACAATAATTTTTCCCAATTTATAGGGAACCCAATGTGCCGCAATTCAATGTCTTCCGAATATTCGTCGATCAAAGCGATAATCGACAATAGGACTTCATTATTCCATTTATCACGATCTGGATACAGAAAACTTAACATTTCAATATTATCGAAAAGACGCCGCCCAAGTCTAATAGGGAATCCATCTGGTGTTGCGGGAATCGCAGAAAAAATTCGATAATACAATCTTCCATAGTGCGCACAAATATTCCGAAGGTCGGTGCAGCAACGAAGCCAACTATCTAGATTATAGTAGGTTGTACCGTATAACGATTTAGCAATTCCTTTCTTATCCGAAGTTTGCATATCCCCATAAAAATATGATAGCATTCCGAAAGTAAACAATTCAGTAGCTACCCATATTGGGAATTTCCCATCGTAGTTTTCTTGGTGGTGCTTTACAAAAGGAACCTTCTTGTTGTAATTCACTTCGTCCGCAAATAATTTTAAAAAACGCTGATGGTCATGCTTACTCCCATAATTGGAAGCATCCATGTAGCCAAGCGGGCCGTATTTATGTGCATGGAAATAGGCTAACTGTGCCCTCAGATAGAGCTCCACTTGTTCGATTGTAGAAAACAGAACTTGACGCATTTTCCCATCAAACTCGTAGATGCGATAAACCCTACGGAAATTTGTACCTTCCAAGTAAGATCCGTTTTTGGTTCGAAATGGTAAAAAATATGCTGAGAAGCGGTAATAATTTATTTGCCGCAGAACTTGTTTACAGAAGGCCTCATCATTTATGAGACAGTTGCGTTGGCGAAGCAGATCGATCTACTCATCAAAGGTAGTAGCTGGCTTTAATTCCAACGCCAATCCCTCCAGATAAAAAAATGTCCCCCCTGGGACACATCACACGTTGCCGTGGAGAGGTGCGGGGGGTCCTGTTAATACTATTATATCCAAAACATTTAAATTTGCAATTCGCTTGCTGCACAAAGTTTTTAAAATTGAACAATCAGTTTATACAAATGCTGCATGAGAGCTTTGACGGATCGAGGTTGCCAACTGTATGTGGCATTCTTAAATTGGACGGAAACTCACTTTGACAAACTAAGCAAATGATTTGCGTATGGTGGAAAGAGGGCTAATATGACGGTAACGGAACGCATGCGCGTCCCGTTACCGTTGGTTTCTATGCGGTTTTGCGCGGGGCGGACAGCGCGGGGCAGGGGAGGGGATCAGCCGTCCAGACCGGCTTTCAGGGCCTCCACCGTTCGCCGCAGTTCCTCCAGATTGGCAAGGCAGGTGTCCAGCTTCTTCCGGGCAGTGGTGCGGTCCACATCGGCGGAGAGATCCAGCGCCTTCAGCTGCGCGGTGGAGCGGCGGACAGCCCGGCCAAAGGAATCCACCGTCCGCAGAGGATTGGCGGCCGGGGCGGGCTTGGGCGGAGGCGGGGGCAGCTCGGCGGCTTTCGCCCAGGCGATGGCCCGGTGGACAAGGCCGGGGAAGTCCCCGTTGGCGTTGTTGTGAGCGACATATTCTTCCACGGCGGCTTGGAGGTGGACGTTCTTCCGGCGGGCCATTTCATAGGCGTCCGTCATGGTCATCTCGCCCCGCTCGGCCCAGCCGGTCATGGTCTCGTCCAGATTCAGAAGATCCAGATACCGCTCCACCGTGGCCCGGCTCAGATCGCTCTGGGCGGCCATCAGCTCCGCCTGCTCCTTGGTTCCCTCGGGAAGCTGTCCGCTTTCTGAGAGGACTTCCCGCAGCGTTTCCAGCTGGCGGGCCATGTCGAAGGGGGAGAGGCTGCGCCGGTGGACGTTGGCGCCCATCAGCGCCCGCAGCTCGGAGAGCTTGTCCGGATACCGGCGGACTTTGCAGGGGACGGCGGTCTTGCCCAGCTTTCGGGCGGCCATCACCCGGCGGTGTCCGCTGATGATGCGCCAGGTGTTCTCGCCGTCGGGCGTGACCACGATGTCCTCCAAAAAGCCGTCCTGCTCCACGGAGCGCATGGTGGAGAGGAACTCATCGTCCTCCGCCATGGAGAAGCGGTTCATGGGGTTATCCACCAGAGACGCCACGGGCAGCTGGCGGGTCAGTTCACCGTTGACGGCGCTGGCGTTTTCCGTGGTCTTTTGCAGGGTGGAGAAGATGGAGGGGCTTTTTTTACCTGCCATGGATCAGCCCTCCATTCTTGCCAGCATTTCGTCGCACAGGGCGGCGTAATCGGCGGTGGCGGTGCAGCGGGGGGAGAAGAAGCACAGGGGCTGGAGGGCCAGCGGGGCTTTCTTCACGTCGATATTCTTGCGGATGTACGTCTGGAAGGCCAGACCCGGCAGCATGGCGGGGAAGTTGGCGATCATTTCCCGGTCAAGGCTGGAGCCGGTCTCCACGGCGGTCATGAAGATGCCCAAGGCCCGGATGTCCGGGTTGGCGATCTCACGGACGGACTGGATGGTCTCCAGCATGACGTCGTAGCCCTCAATGGAGTTTTTATCCACCTTGATGGGGATGAGAACGTACTGAACGGCCACCAGCACGTTGATATTGAACAGGCTCTCCAGAGAGGGGGAGCAGTCGAAAAACACGAAATCGTAAGTATCGGGAATCTGGGGCAGGAGGCGGCGCAGGGTGGTGTCCCGGCCAAAGGGCATCTCCTGCATGGTGGCCAGCGCCGGAGCCAGCAGACTGCCGCCCCGGATCAGGTCGAGATTTTCAGTAGAGGTATGGCAGACGGTGTCCGCCAGCGTGGCGGTCTTGGACACGATAACGTCCGTCAGCGTGGCGGCGGGGATCTCCGTCAGGGACAGGTTGCTGGTGGCGTTGCCCTGAGTATCCATGTCCACGATCAAAACCTTTTTGCCACGGCGCACCAGCTCGCCCGCCAGATTGATGGCGGAGGTGGTCTTGCCGGTGCCGCCCTTCTGGTTCATCACGGCGATGGTCTTCATTCCCGGGCACCTCCGTTCTTTTCCAGCTCCTCGATGCTGGCCACCTGCTCCAAAACGCTGTCCAAAATCAGCTGGCTCATGCTCATGTGCAGCTTGGCGGCAGCCATTTTGATGCGGGCGCGGTCGTCCTCCGTGGCGTAGACCAACAGCTTGACCTTGTTGCTTTTCTCATCCATCGACAGATCCTCCCTATATGCGACGTTTTGATGGTAGTTTCTGAAAACCATTATGACATCATAATGTCATGAGGTCAAGAGGAAAATGGTCGAATTGATGTCAAAAATTGATGCCTAAAATTGATGTCACGGCGCTGCCGGACGCGGGAAAAGCTCCCGCCGAGAAATCGGCGGGAGCCTCAGCGTGTCGAAAAAGCCGTTTCCGTGGGGTCAAAGCCGCTTACTCGCCCAGCAGACGGTTCAGCATCGTGACCATCTGGGCGCGGGTGCAGGGAGCCTGCGGCATCAGCCGGTTGTCGGCGCCTCTGAGGATAGCGGCATTCGCCGCCCATGCGATGGCTTCCTCCGCATACGCGGACACCTGCTCAAAATCGTCAAATCCCCGCGCGTCCACGCCGCTTTGTACTGTTTCCATACCCAGCGCTCTGGCAAAGCGGTAGAGCATGACCGCCATCTGCTGACGGGTGATGGGATCGCCGGCGCCGAAACAGCCGTCACTGTAGCCGGTGACGATGCCAAGGGCCGCCGCCCAGCGAACAGCCTTCGCATAGTAGGCATCGGCTCCCACATCGGAAAAGTGCGCCGTATGCTCCGCCTTTGGCTTTCCGGCCGCCCGCCACAGGAAGGTCACCAGCTGGCCGCGGGCGCAGTCTGCGTCCGGAGAGAAATGCGCCTCGTCCGTTCCGGTGGTGATCCCCTGCCTTACGGCCCAGAGAACCGCGTCATAGTAATAATCGCCCGCCGACACGTCCGCAAAGGCAACCGGCACGTCAGCCGCGTTCAGAAAGGCCGCCTTGATCGTCACTTCGGAATCCGGCATGATAAAGGAATATCTGCCTTTGCCAAGCGGGGTGAGGGAAAGGGTCTTGCCCCGCGCGTCCGTCACGACAAGCGTTTCCAGTACATAGCCCTTGTCTGGCGTGACGGAGAGGGTTACGGCCTCGCCGGGGCTTACGCGGCCCTTGCTGACAGCCACTTTTCCGTGAGCCGCTTCCACGGTGCGGAGCGGATGGCCGGCAGACGGCTCCGAAGGATCTCTGTCCGAATCTTCCGAGGGGATCGGAGGGGCGGTCTGCTCCTCGTCCGCGACCTGATAGTATGCGGCCTGTTCACCGGTAAGGGTCAAGGTCCCGTCCGTCAGGACGGGGGCGACATCGTCGCCGGAGAGAATGTTGCCCAGAACCGCGCGCCATGCTCCGTTGTCCCACCGCCAGCTGACGGTGACGGTACGGGGAACGATCTTCCAGACGCCCCGCTCCACATGGGCATTGTAATTGGGAAATTCCGTCTCCGGGGTGATCCCTACGCTTGCTCTCAGGTCGATGGTTCCGGACGCAAGCGTGTCTGTTTCTGGTGTCGCAGGCCATGGGATCTCATTTCCCTCGCCGTCCCTGAGCAGCCACTGGATCTCATACTGCTGTATGATCTCATTCAGGCGGGCCAGATGCTCCGGCAGAAGATACCCGCCGGCTGTGACAGTGACGTCTCTGGTGAGCGCGTCGCGAGAGAAGTCATCGCCGTATTCCACCTCAAAATTGCTGATCTTGATGGGCAGATAGCGTCTGCGGACGGTGACGGGGATCTCCTTTGTCTCCCCGGCGGAGCCGTCCGCGGGAAGGAATTTCAGCGTCTGCGTCTCAGGCTCCTCACCGGTTGTTGTGGCAGGAAGGATCTCTGCGGCGTTTTCAAACTCAAAGCGTCCCTCCTTGCCGCCGGACGCATTACCCGCAAAGCGTAGCGCCGCCTCGCCCAGCACATAGCCGTAGGTCAGCTCCGCCGCCACCGGCCAGACGATCTCTTCGGACACGGTGGGGGAGGGGGGAACGTTCACGTTTTCCGCAGAGGAGGGGGGAATGGTCACGCCTTCTGCGGGAACAGGCGTGTTTCCCTCAGAAGCGGGGGGAGCGGTCACGCCTTCCGTGGGAGCGGGTGTGTTTTCCATGGGCGCAGGGGAAGCGGTCACGTTTTCCGTAGGAGCAGGCGCATCTTCCGCGGGAACAGGCGGAGCGGACACGTTTTCCGTGGGAGCGGGCATGGACGTAAGCCCATCCGAGAGCGGCATTTCGGCGAAAGCCGACAGGAAGGGCGTTTGCTCCGCAGTCTGCGTTTCGCCGTCGGCGGTCACCGTTCCAACCTTCATTGCCGCGCTGCTGGGGAAGGCGTTGCGGTCGATGATACGGCGGCAGAGCTGCTTGTTGACGAAGTCCATCACCACGATGCCGAGCCGGGGATTTTGCTTTGCCTCATCGCTGCCGGGGGTAAACAGATCGTCATTGTAAATCAGGTCATTCATGTACTTGGCGGCGCCAAGGGGCGTGCTGCCATAGTGGTCGCTGCCGGTTTTGCTGGTGTAGTTGAACGCAAAATCCTGCGGTCGGATCGAATCGCCCTGATCAAGATTTCCGTTGAGCTGATAGACGGTGTTGAACACCTGCTTTTTCTTATTGCCGTCAGGGCTGGAATAATCGTCCTGAATGTAGACCGCGACCTTGCTTTCAGATTCGATCCTCTGGGCGTAGTGATTCCTGTCCTTGTAGCTGTCGTCCCATTTCGTGAGATCCGGCCCCGTGTAGCTGTAAAGGCTGCTTTCTCCGGCTCCACTCATGTCCACCCGGGTCATCAGGACGATCTTGCCCCGTGCCTGCCCCAGCGTCGGACTGGTCATCCGGTTCTGCGCAGCCACGAGGGTGTTCGGGAAGGCTGTCTCCGTCCAGCAGTAAAAGCGATCGGGGTAGTTGGTAGTATACTCATTGAGGATATTTACCAGCGCCAGTCTGCCCTTATCCTCGTCGCCGCTGTCGATCTTCAGTGTCACGATCACGGTCTCGGAGGTGTGCTTATCAAGATACCGAATGACGGTATCCAGCACGGAGCGGAAGGTCTTGTTTTTGGATTTGTTGTTGTGGTCGGGCGTGTGGCAGATAAAGTCGCCATGCACCATGACCATATCGTCTCCGTGCCATCTTGTGCGCAGATCCAGCGCGCGGACGCCGGCGTAGAGCTGCTGTTCAATGAAATATTTCTGGCAGGCCACTTTGTTGTAGCTGGCGTTCCAGCTGCCCTCCACGTTGGCGGTGGCGGAATCGTGGGTGCCGGGGATGTTGAGCGCGGAGAGATAGCGGTCATCCGGCAGCAAACTCATCCAGTTGGCGTATTTATCCGTTTTGCCCATGTCGTTTGCCGCGTCCCGGTTCAGCACCTGAATCCGCCAGCGGAAGGAGAATTCGCTCTGCTCCAGATTGCAGCCCTCCTCCGACCACGATGCTTTTCCCGGCCCGCAGTCCTTTTTGGGATCCTTGAAGTAGTGCCTCGGCACGATGTAGAGATCGGAATTTCTGTTTTTCAGGAAAAAGGTTTCGGGATCGCCGTCCCCGTCCTCCTCCAGATAGAACCACTGAGAGAGCGTCCCTTTTTTGAAATCCCAGACGTGCACGTTGCCACCGGGCTTTAAGTTGCGGCCTTCGATGTCCCAGTAGCGCCCGTTGCCGGACTCACGGAAGCTCTTGTTCTGGATGCGGAAGCAGCCCGCGCCGTCAGGCCCTCTTACGTCATGTCTCTCCACGTAAAACTTATCGCTGACGCCGTATTTCCATGTCTGGATGTCATTGCCGTTGGCGGTGCCGCTGTGCTGCGCTGTCAGCTCCCACTCGGTGGTGGCAACGGCCACGCGCTTTATTTCCGCATTGAAACCGGGCTTGGAGAGATCCAGGAAGGCTTGCCACTTTTCAGCGGGGGAGATCACGAAGTAATCTCCCTGCTGCAGATAATTGGCCGCTTCGCTGGCGGGAGTTTGGGCGGTCCCATCGGCGGGGGCCGCCGAGACCGGGGCGGTCAGGCTCGGCAGCAGCGTGACCGCGCAGAGCAGCAGACAGATGATCCGTTTTTTCATAGAGTTCCTCCTATATTTTATACGTTCATTCACTGACGGTTCATTCCCCCCAGACCCTCAGGCCCTGGCGGAACGCCTCGTCAGTCACTGGCTTGAGCAGGAAATAGTCCGCCCGCAGGCGGAAAGCGTGGAGCGAAAAGTCCAGATCGCTGCACCAGATGATCCGGCAGGCGGGGCAGAGCGAACGCAGGTGCTCCGCCGTGTTCAGTCCCGCCACCCCGGAAAGCGCGATGACGGCGTTGGTGGGAGCATCCCTCCCCACGGCGTCAAAAAAGCGTTCCGGATCATCATAAGATTCGATTTTGGGGAACATCCCCTTTTCCCCGCAGAATCGGGCGATCTGCTCCGCATAGTGAAAAGCCTCCCTTTCCTGTTCCGCCACCACGGCGATACGGTACACAGCCTGCCTCCCTTCTTTTTGGTTCTGATGGAACGTCTTGCCTGCGACCAGTATAAAAAAGGCGGCCCGCCGCTTTCAAGTGCCGCGGCACGAATGGCGGGATTTCGGCACGAATTCCACCATTCGCGTCTCGCCGCCCACGGTTCTTTGTGGTATAATCAGCTTAAAACCGGGACATGGAGGAGGGGACGGCGCATGCGGATCGCCATTGTGGACGACCTTTCCGGCGAGCGGGCGCTGCTGCGGGAACAGCTGGCGCGGCAGCTGGCACGGCGGGGCGCGGAGGCGGAGCTTTTGGAATTTGACAGCGGCGAGGCGTTTCTCGCGGCAGAAAAAGAGCGGCGTTTCACCGCCGCCTTTCTGGATATTTATATGGAGGGCATGACCGGCATGGAGGCGGCAAGGGCGCTGCGGAAAACCGACACGGACTGCCTTCTGGTGTTTACCACGACCTCCACCGACCACGCGCTGGAGGGATTTCAGGTTCGCGCGCTGCACTATCTGGTCAAACCCTTTACCGAAGGGGAGATCGATGCGCTGACGGATGAGCTTCTCGCCCGTGTTCCCCAGCCGGAGAAATTCATGGAGCTGCGGGTAGAGGGAGGAGAGATCCGTCTGCGCTATCGGGACATCATCCGTGCCGAGCACTTCGCCCATGTGATCTATGTCCACACCACCGCGGGAAAGACGCTGGCCACGCGGCAGTCCTTCAAGGCGTTTACCGCGCCGCTGAAGGAGGACCCCCGCTTTTTCGTGTGCGGCCGGGGCGTGATCGTCAATCTCGAACACGCGGAGGACTTTGAGGACGCCGCTTTCCGTATGGAGGACGGCAGCCGCGTATTTGTCAGTCAGGAGCTTCAAAAAAGCGCACGGCAGTCCTTTATGGAATATCTGCTGGAAAGGGGGCGCACGGTATGAAAGCTGCGCTGCGTCCGGTCTTAGAGCTTCTGGTCGTGTTCCCCGGTCTTCTGCTTGCGTATTTTCCGGTGAGATCCTATCTGAACCAGTCACCGGGGCGGCTTGCCGCGCGGCTGCTGCCCCTGATGGCGGGGGCGTGTGTCGGAGGCGGACTGCTCTGCCTCCGTTTTCAGTGCCCCACGGTGGCGGCGCAGGCGGTCCTCGCGCTGGCGGCAGCGCTGATCTATATCAAAACGCTGCGTATTTCCCCCTGGAAATCGGGAACCATCGCCCTGAGCGTATGCGCGGTGTTCGCCTGTATCAACAGCATCTCCCGCGCCGTCAGCGCGGCGCTCCTGATCTACGCGCGGGCTCCATGGCTGGAACCGTGGCTCTGCCTGAGCGCGGGCATTTTTTACAACGCGGCCTGCTGGCTGTTCACGGCGGCGGCGTACTATCCATCCACCCGCGCTGTACGCACGATGGTGGAGGACGACCATTTCGCGCAGACGTGGTATGTGTTCTGGGTACTGCCCCTGATATTTATCCTGCTCAATATCGTTATGACCCCACGCTATCAGGCAACGCTCCAGACCGGGCGTGTCTTACAGGTCTACATCGTGTTCAGCATCGCGCTGCTGATGCTGCTGCTTTGCTTCTATGCGATCTTCCTGCTGATGGCTGTCAGCCTGAACCGCAACGCAAGGCTCCGGCAGGAAAACCAGCTTCTGATCATGCAGCGGCAGCGGTACGAAAGCCTGAAGGCCGCCATCGAGGAGGCGAGACAGGCGCGGCACGATCTGCGTCACCAGCTCAATCAGATCTCCATGCTGGTCGAAGAAGGCGACATGGAGGGCCTGCGGGGCTTTTTGGCGCGGAGCGTATCACGGATCCCCAGTCTGGAGACGCACTTTTGCGAAAACAGCGCGGCGGACAGCGTGGTCGGCTACTACTGCGGGCTGTGCGGGCGCGAGGAGATCCCCATCCATGTGCGGCTGGATCTGCCGGAAACGCTGCCCGTGGATGAGATGGACCTGTGCCTGGTGCTTTCAAACCTGCTGGAAAACGCGCTGGAGGCCAGCCTGCGCACTGCGGCCGTCCGGCGGCAGATCACGGTGACTGCCTATCTTCACGCCGCGCGTCTGCTGCTCATCGAGGTCGAAAACCCATTCGACGGTGCGGTGAAGGAAAAGGACGGCGTTTTTCGCTCCTCCAAGCGGAAGGGAGACGGTGTAGGCCTTCAATCCGTCCGTCACATCGCGGAGCGCTCCGGCGGGGCAAGCACGTTTACCTATCGGGACGGTGTATTCCGCGCAAGGGTCATGCTCCGGGGATAAAGGCGGAGAGCGGGGCGGGCTTGAATGTAAAAGTGAAGTTCCTTATGTAATATACTCTGGAAAGAGAACTGCCGTAGATGCCCCTCAAAATGCGTTTTTTAGACGTAAAATAGGTGAGAGAAGGGGGGATTGCAGTATTTTTATGCGGTAATCGTCAATTTTTGGCACAGCAGAGCAGACCGGATAAAGGTTCCCGTTGTCAAAGTGAGCTTCACCCCGCCATTACAACCTATGGCGGCCATAGTCTGCCTAAGTAATGGGGCAGCTAAATAAAATCGGAAGAGGACTCCGCCCGCGATCAACTATGATCTTACGGTTTCTGCAAGCGAAGCTTAAGCATTACATCATCTGCTGGGATCGGTTGAATTTCTGTTATTCGGAAGAGTTCACGAAACTCATCGGATGCTGCAGGTTCAATTGGCACCGTATCTTATCATGACACACGAAACGGGGCAACATTATTGACAAGGTGAACAGCAGGGGCAGGTACAAAAAAAGAGTTAAAATGATAAGTTCACTTTGTCAAAATAACAGGAGAGGAGACGTTCGCGGGATGCAGTAAACTGAACAAAATAAAAATTTTGTTCAATTTAAGGGAGACGTTTTCAGCCTCCCTCGACATTTGACCGCTTTTTAGCGCGAATATCCCGCCAGCCAGCTATGTCTGATTATCGTACCGAAGCACCGGAGATCCTGCGGGATTTTCTTTCTTATCACGAGACCATCAAGGCCCATTCCCAGCGCACCGTAGATGAATACTACCTGGATCTGCGAAATTTCTTCCGCTATATGAAACAGATCCGTGATCCCGATCTGGCTGACAAGTCTCTGGATGAAATCAGTATTATGGACGTGGATCTGGAATTTGTTGGCAGCATCAAGCTGTCGGATATCTACAGTTACATGACCTATCTCAGCCGGGATCGGGTCCGGTTTCAGAACAGCTCCCATTCGGACTACGGTCTGAACGCCGCGTCCCGTGCCAGAAAAATCGCCACGATCCGCTCCTTTTACAATTACCTGACCAACAAGGCCCATCTACTTCGTGAAAATCCTGTCAAAGATATCGACGCGCCCAAGCTGAAAAAGGAATTGCCACGCTATTTGACGCTGGAGCAAAGCAAGGATCTGCTCAGCGCCGTGGACGGTAAAAATCAGGAGCGCGATTACGCCATCCTGACCCTGTTCCTTAACTGCGGACTCCGGATCTCCGAGCTGGTAGGATTGAATTTACAGGACATTCAGGATGAGACCATGCGCATTCTGGGCAAAGGCAACAAAGTTCGTATTCTTTACCTCAATGACGCCTGCCAAGCGGCGCTGAACCGCTATCTGGCGGTCCGGCGGCCCATCACCGGACGGGACGCCAACGCACTGTTCCTGTCCTCTCAGAACGAGCGGATCAGCCGGTCCACCGTTCATGCCATGGTGAAAAAGCGGCTTTTAGAGGCCGGTTTGGACGCCACCCAGTATTCTTCTCATAAGCTGCGGCATACGGCGGCGACGCTGATGCTGCAAAACGGCGTGGATGTCCGGGCGGTCCAGGAGGTTTTGGGACATGACCACCTGAATACCACGGAGATCTACACCCATATTGATAATGAAGCTCTGCGTGTCGCCGCGAAGGCGAATCCCCTCTCCAAGGTGGATATCCCCAAGCGGAAATAAACAATATCGAAATATGAAAAGGAGAAGGACGGAAACGTCCTTCTCCCCTTTTTTTCTTCTTTTCTTCAATCACAAAAACGCGGAATCCGCTGCGCTGCGGTTGCCGATCAGCAGCATATTCAGCTGCCCCCATCGCCGGATCTCCTGTTTGGAGAACAACAGCCGCTGACGCAGACTCTCGTCCAGTTCCTGTGGATTCAGCGTCACCAGACAGCGGAAGGCACAGGGCATCAGGTCCGCGCTGGAAATGCCGCAGAGAAGGCCATCGGTATAGTCCCGCATCTCCAGCGGATTGAAAATATACAGCAGGTCTTCCTCCAGCGGATTGAGCTGGTTGAAAAAGGTAAACCGGATCAGCATATCGCTGTAAACAACGTGCCCTGTATAATAGGATTCATTGCTGCATCCGTTGCCAGAAACCGAGCAGAGCGTAAAGCTCGCCACATAGGTGCCGGGCCGCTCCGCGTGCTCGTGAATGTCGATCACACCGTCCTTCAAACGGTGATAGCGGCCGTCATAAAAATAGAAATACAGACGCTTCGCCTGAAAGAACGGACTTCGCTGCAACGTCCCCACCGTGGGCGGCGTGTACGGCGGAAGGGTCGGCTGATAGCTGGTCAGCTGCCCGAAGGAAACCTGCAGCGCCTGACTGATCTCATATAAAGTGGCGATATCAATGGAGATCTCTCCGTTTTCATATTTACAGACCGTGGCACGGCTCTTGTGGATGACATCCGCCAACTGCTGCAGTGTCATGCTGTTAGCCTTGCGGTATTTGCGGATCTGGCCGCCAATATAGACATTGATCTCGTTCATACAACTTGTTTCCTTAAAATATCCATTGCCTTCTTCTTGATCGGACACACCGCTTATTGAGGTTGTTTTCCATCAGTATATATCATTTCAAGAAATTTTTCAAGAAAACATTTCCTGAAACGAAACTCCTACTGTTTGCTTTTTTTCCGCAGCATGATAGAATGTTCTCTTGTTGAAGACAAAAAGATAGAAATGAGTGTGCAAAATGAAAAACAAACACAGTGGTTTCAGCGGCTCTCTGGGCTTCGTTCTGGCGGCCGCAGGCAGTGCCGTAGGCGTCGGCAATATCTGGCGCTTCCCCTATCTCTGCGCCAAAGACGGAGGCGGCCTATACATCGTGGTGTGAACAAGACTTCAAAAACTATCTGGAACGGTTCAACCTAAACCCAAAACAAAAAATC
>ENA-UEQJ01001289-UEQJ01001289.1-human-gut-metagenome-genome-assembly--contig:-NODE-1289-length-20201-cov-7.683562_pt1 | contig 20201 bp, 14 predicted proteins | sample MGYA00242937_ERZ507938 | MGnify/ENA primary metagenome ERZ507938 (study PRJEB26167, sample SAMN06115437) | human gut metagenome | host: Homo sapiens | place: China:Gansu | collected 2015-07-03...
GATGTATACAGAATAGGAGGCAGATAAGTGGCAGCAGGTTCAACATATGGTAATATTTTTAAATTTATGACTTGGGGTGAATCTCACGGTGAGGGACTCGGAGTTGTTGTTGATGGCTGTCCTGCGGGAATTTCTCTTTGTGAAGAAGATATACAGAAGTTTCTTAACAGAAGAAAACCAGGACAGTCAAAGTATACTACACCTAGGAAAGAAGATGATAAAGTAAGTATTTTGTCAGGTGTATTTGAAGGAAAGGCGACAGGAACACCGATTTCTATGGTAGTATATAATAAAACACAGCGTTCAGCAGATTATTCTGAGATAGCAGGCTATTACAGACCTGGACATGCAGATTATACATTTGATGAAAAATATGGTTTCAGGGATTACAGAGGTGGTGGACGAAGCTCTGGAAGGGAAACTATAGGCAGGGTTGCGGCAGGAGCAATAGCTGTTAAGATATTAGAGGAGCTTGGAATAAATGTATGCGCATATTCATCAAGAATTGGCGGAATTAATATAGACTATAATAATTTTGATTTGAAAGAACGTGATAATAACGCATTTAATATGCCAGACAGTAATGCTGCTATACAGGTTGAGAAGTACGCAGATGAGAAGCTGAAAGAGCAGGATTCAATGGGTGGAATAATTGAGTGTGTTGTAACTGGTATGATGGCTGGTGTTGGAGACCCTGTATTTGAGAAGCTGGATGCTAATCTTGCAAAGGCTATAATGTCCATTGGTGCTGTAAAAGGCTTTGAAATTGGTGATGGATTTGCAGCAGCAGACAGTACAGGAAGTACGAATAATGACAGCTTTACTATTAAAGATGGAAGGATTGTCAAAAAGACCAATCACAGTGGTGGTGTGCTTGGTGGTATGAGCGATGGCTCTGATATAATCATAAGAGCGGCAGTCAAGCCTACACCTTCAATAGCAAGAACTCAAGAGACGGTCAGCAAATCTGGCGAAGATATAGAGGTATCAATAAAGGGAAGACACGACCCAATGATAGTTCCAAGAGCTGTAGTTGTTGTCGAGGCGATGACAGCAGTTACGCTTGTGGATATGATATTTGCCAATATGACATCAAGAATTGACAGGATAACAGAGTTTTATAAGAGAGATTAATCAGGAATTATTTATTATAGAACAGAGTGATTAAGAGTTATATATTTGTTAGATATATAGATTGCATTTTATTAAGAGATGCAGATTATATATATTTGTTGAGAAATATAGGTTGTATATTTAAGGGCAATTAATTTAAGATTATATATAAGGAAAGAGAGAATATGTACAAGATATTAAAGACAGATGGAAGAGCAAAAAGAGCTGAATTTACAACAGTTCACGGAACTGTACAGACACCTGTATTTATGAATGTTGGAACAGTTGCAGCTATTAAGGGTGCAGTTGCTACAACAGATTTACAGGAAATAGGAACACAGATAGAGTTATCCAATACTTACCACCTCCATGTAAGACCGGGTGATAAGCTTATAAAAGAGCTTGGAGGTCTTCACAAGTTTATGAACTGGAATAAGCCTATTCTTACAGATTCGGGCGGATTTCAGGTGTTCTCACTTGCGGGACTTCGTAAGATTAAGGAAGAAGGAGTAACTTTCCAGTCACATATAGATGGACATAAGATATTTATGGGGCCAGAGGAAAGTATGCAGATTCAGTCTAATCTGGGTTCGACTATAGCAATGGCATTTGACGAGTGTGCGCCTGCTAAGGCTGATAGAAAGTATATTATTAATTCAGTTGAGAGAACTACAAGATGGCTTGAGCGTTGTAAGAAGGAGATGAATCGTCTTAATTCACTTGAAGATACTATAAATAAGAGTCAGATGTTATTCGGTATTAATCAGGGTGCGATATATGATGATATAAGAATTGACCACGCAAAGCGCATATCAGAGCTTGATCTTGACGGATACGCAGTTGGCGGCCTTGCGGTTGGTGAGACACACGAAGAAATGTATCACGTTCTGGACGAGGTTGTTCCATACCTTCCACAGAACAAGCCAACTTATCTTATGGGAGTTGGTACACCAGCTAATATCTTAGAGTCGGTTGACAGGGGGATTGATTTCTTTGACTGTGTATATCCATCAAGAAATGGACGTCACGGACATGTGTATACAAAGTTTGGAAAGATTAATCTTTTTAATGCAAAGTATGAAAAAGATACAGCACCTATTGAGGAGGGCTGCCAGTGTCCAGCCTGCAGGAATTATTCCAGAGCATATATAAGACATTTGCTTAAGGCTAAGGAAATGCTTGGAATGAGACTTTGTGTGCTTCATAACCTTTACTTTTATAATCACCTCATGGAAGATATAAGGGGGGCTATTGATGCAGGAAATTATAAGAGCTTTAAGGATGAAAGATTATATCTGCTTAAGACTTATGATAAGAAGTAATTAATGGCAGTGCATAAATATTTAAAATCATAAAAATGCTATAAATTTATCATTAAACAATGGACATATGACCACAATTAAGGTATTATAACAATATTGAGCCTATATGAAGGCAAGTAATTAGGAGGAATATATATGGGACAGCTTGGTATTATTGTAGTATATGTAGTTGCACTTGGTGCATTAATGTACTTTTTCGCAATTAAGCCACAGAAGAAACAGCAGAAAGAACAGCAGCAGCTTATGGACTCTATGGAGATAGGTGATTATGTTCTTACAACAAGTGGTTTCTATGGTGTTATTCTTGATATAACAGAAGATGATGTTATCGTTGAATTTGGTAACAATAAGAACTGCCGTATAACAATGCAGAAGAAAGCAATTGCTCAGGTAGAAAAGCCAGCTTCATCAGAAGAATAATCAGAGAGAATAATAAATCAGAATTAAAAGATTTAGCTTCCAGTGCCGGTATATGGTGCTGGAAGCTTTTTGTGTAATAGGAAATTCTGATAGGATTCTCTGTTATACAAAAAATATTATGTGACGATAATACACACTCGCACGAATATATGGGTTGATGCAGACGACCGAATACGATGCGAAAATTAGCTTTTACTATTTTAATAAAAATGTGTGTTTTGGTACTGCTGATATTGTACAAATACTTGAAAATTGCACTATTATGGAGTAATATATTAACCAATAGCCTGAAAGTGGGTTAATAAACTTAAGTAGGGCATTAGTACAAGAAGGAAAGGCAGGATACGTTATGGATTGTAAAATAACTTTAATTCCCGGTGATGGAATCGGACCAGAGATAGTCGCAGAAGCAGTTAAAGTATTAAATGCAGTAGCTGACAAATATGGACATAAGTTCGATTATACGAAGATTTTAATGGGAGGCTGTTCTATTGATGAGTGTGGAGTACCTCTTACAGATGAGGCAGTAGCAATTGCTAAGGCTTCAGATGCAGTGCTTCTTGGTGCTGTTGGTGGCAACGTGGGTAACTCAAGATGGTATGATGTTGCTCCTGACCTAAGACCAGAGGCTGGATTATTAAAGATTCGTAAGGATTTGGAGTTATTTGCTAATATTCGTCCTGCATATTTATACAATGAGTTAAAGGCAGCCTGCCCTCTTAAGGAAGAGATAATCGGAGATGGCTTCGATATGGTTATTATGAGAGAGCTTACTGGTGGTCTTTACTTTGGTAAAAGACACACAGAAGAAGTTGACGGACTTATGACTGCTGTAGATACTCTTACATATAATGAAGAAGAGATTAGAAGGATAGCAATCAAGGGCTTTGAAATTGCTATGAAGAGAAGAAAGAAAGTAACAAGTGTAGATAAGGCAAATGTACTTGATTCTTCAAGACTTTGGAGAAAGATTGTACACGAAATTGCTAAAGATTATCCAGAAGTTGAATTAGAGGATATGCTTGTAGATAACTGCGCTATGCAGCTTGTTATGAATCCGGGACAGTTTGATGTGATTCTTACAGAGAATATGTTCGGTGATATTCTTTCAGATGAAGCTAGTATGATAACAGGTTCTATCGGTATGTTATCATCAGCAAGCCTTGGTAAGACTAAGTTAGGCTTATATGAGCCAAGCCATGGTTCAGCGCCAGATATAGCAGGAAAGAATATAGCTAACCCTATAGCAACTATCCTTTCATCAGCTATGATGTTAAGATATTCACTTGACCTTGATAAGGAAGCAGATTCTATTGAGGCAGCAGTTGCAGCAGTCCTTAAGGAAGGTTACAGAACAACAGATATTTATTCAGAAGGCTGCACAAAGGTCGGAACAGACAGGATGGGTGACCTTATAGCAGAGAGAGTATAAATAAAGTATAGACAGTAATGATAAATGTTCCCTGGCAGCATAATGTATAAAAGCTGGATAATTAGTGAAGCAGTATAATGTATGAAGGCTTAACAAATAGTGGAATAAGTTATGTATTTTATGTAAATATGTGGGCTAAGAGAACATTTTAACTTAAAGAATTAGATTTACAAGGAGAATAGTTATGGTAAGTGATAACGCAAGAAGCGGTATGCAGCAGGCACCTGCACGAAGCCTTTTTAATGCACTTGGCTTCACAGCAGAAGAGATGAAGAAACCTATGATTGGTATTGTAAGTTCATATAATGAAATTGTACCAGGTCATATGAATATTGATAAGATTGTTAATGCAGTTAAGTTAGGAGTAGCAGAAGCTGGTGGTGTTCCAGTAGTATTCCCAGCTATCGCAGTGTGTGATGGTATTGCTATGGGACACGTTGGTATGAAGTACTCTTTAGTAACAAGAGATTTAATAGCTGACTCTACAGAATGTATGGCTATTGCACATCAGTTTGACGGACTTGTTATGGTACCTAACTGTGATAAGAACGTTCCAGGACTTCTTATGGCAGCAGCCAGACTTAACCTTCCTACAGTATTTGTATCGGGCGGTCCTATGCTTGCAGGTCACGTAAAGGGTAAGAAGAGAAGTCTTTCATCTATGTTTGAGGCAGTTGGTTCGTATGCGGCTGGAACAATGACAGAAGAAGATGTACTTGAATTCGAGGAAAAAGTATGTCCTACATGTGGTTCCTGCTCAGGTATGTATACAGCTAATTCTATGAACTGTCTTACAGAAGCTCTTGGTATGGGACTTCGTGGAAATGGAACAATCCCAGCTGTATATTCAGAGAGAATTAAACTTGCTAAGCACGCTGGTATGGCTGTTATGGATATGGTTAATAAGGGTATTACAGCAAGAGATATTATCACAAAGGATTCTATTATGAATGCACTTACTGTTGATATGGCACTTGGCTGTTCAACAAATAGTATGTTACATCTTCCAGCTATTGCACACGAGATTGGTTTTGATTTTGATATTAAGTTCGCTAATCCAATAAGCGAAAAGACACCTAACCTCTGCCACCTTGCACCAGCAGGTCCTACATATATGGAAGATCTTAATGAAGCCGGTGGTGTATATGCAGTTATGAAGGAGCTTGCTGATATTGGACTTCTTAATACAGATTGTATGACAGTATCAGGAAAGACAATCGGTGAGTGCATTGCTATGGCTTATAATAAAGATGAAGAAGTCATAAGACCAGTTGATAAGCCATATAGTAAGACAGGAGGTCTTGCAGTTCTTTCTGGTAACCTTGCACCAGATGGTTCAGTTGTTAAGCGCTCAGCAGTTGTTGATGAAATGCTTGTACACGAAGGTCCAGCAAGAGTATTTGACTGTGAAGAAGATGCTATTGCAGCTATCAAGGGTGGAAAGATTGTACCTGGTGATGTTGTTGTTATCAGATATGAAGGCCCTAAGGGTGGTCCTGGTATGAGAGAAATGCTTAACCCAACATCAGCTATTGCTGGTATGGGACTTGGTTCATCAGTTGCACTTATTACAGATGGACGTTTCTCAGGTGCAAGCCGTGGTGCTTCTATCGGACACGTTTCACCAGAAGCAGCAGTAGGCGGTCCTATTGCTTTAGTAGAGGAAGGCGATATCATAAGTATTGATATTCCAGGCTTAAAGCTTGAACTTAAAGTTTCTGATGAAGAACTTGCTGCAAGAAAAGCAAAATGGCAGCCAAGAGAACCTAAGGTAACAACAGGATATCTTAAGAGATATGCTTCAATGGTTACATCAGGTAACAGAGGTGCTGTTTTAAAGACACCAGAGGCAAAATAAGTATATTTAGATAAAATAGAATGATAAATATAATGAAAGGAAGACAGACTAATGATATTAAATGGTTCAGAGATTATAGTTGAATGTTTAAAAGAACAGGGTGTAGATACTGTATTTGGATACCCAGGTGGAGCCATTCTTAACGTCTACGATGCGTTATATAAGCACTCAGATGAGATAACACATATCCTTACATCTCACGAACAGGGTGCATCTCACGCCGCAGACGGATATGCGAGAGCAACAGGAAAGGTTGGTGTATGTTTTGCGACATCAGGACCTGGTGCCACTAATCTTGTAACAGGTATTGCAACAGCTATGATGGATTCAATTCCAATCGTTGCCATTACATGTAATGTTACACTTCCACTCCTTGGAAGAGATAGTTTTCAGGAAGTAGATATAGCTGGAATAGTTATGCCGATTACTAAGCACAGCTTTATTGTAAAAGATGTAAAGGATCTTGCTGCTACATTAAGAAGAGCCTTTAAGATAGCTAAGGAAGGACGTCCGGGTCCTGTTCTTGTTGATATAACTAAAGATGCAACAGCTAATGAGTGTGATTACATTAAAGAAACTCCTAAGCCAATTGAGAGAGTTACAGATACAATCACAGAAGAAGATGTAGAAAATGCAGTTGCTATGATTAAAGCTGCTAAGAAGCCATATGTATTTGTTGGCGGCGGAGTTATTGCATCAGAAGCTTCGGATGAATTAAGAAAATTCGTTAAAAAGATAGATGCACCTGTATGCGATACACTTATGGGTAAAGGTGCATTTGATGGTTCAGATCCTCATTATACAGGTATGCTTGGTATGCACGGAACTAAGACATCTAATTTTGGTGTGTCAGAATGTGACCTTCTTATTACAATCGGTGCAAGATTTTCTGACAGGGTTACAGGAAATACAAAGAAATTTGCAAAGAATGCGAAAATTCTTCAGTTTGATGTAGATGCGGCTGAAGTTAATAAGAATATACATACTGATGCTTCTGTAATAGGTGATGCGGCTGAGATACTAAAGAGAGTTAATGCCAAGCTTGAGCAGTCAGAGCATAAAGAATGGATGGAACATATCAAAAATTATGAAGAAAAGTTCCCTATGAAGTACAGAAAAGATGTTCTTAATGGACCATATATTATGGAAAAGATATATGAGATTACTAACGGAGGAGCAATTATATCTACAGATGTAGGACAGCACCAGATGTGGGCTGCACAGCATTATAAGTTCAAAAGTCCAAGAACACTTCTTACATCAGGTGGACTTGGCACAATGGGATACGGACTTGGTGCAAGCATAGGTGCTAAGGTTGGCTGTCGTGATAAGGTTGTTATTAATATAGCGGGAGATGGCTGTTTCCGTATGAATATGAATGAGATTGCAACAGCTACACGTTACAATATTCCAATAATTGAAGTTATATTTAATAACCATGTTCTTGGCATGGTACGCCAGTGGCAGGATCTTTTCTATGGACAGCGTTATTCTGCAACAGTACTTAACGATCAGGTTGATTTTGTTAAGGTATCAGAAGGTATGGGAGCTAAGGCATACCGCGTAGCAGATATAGAAAGCTTTGAGAAGGCTCTTAAAGAAGCTATCGAGCTTAATATACCTTGCGTCATTGAATGTGATATATGCAAAGATGATAAGGTATTCCCTATGGTTGCACCTGGAGCACCTATATCAGAAGCATTTGACAGAGATGATCTTAATAAAAAGGAGAGTGCTAATTAAGCATCAGCCTTTTGGTATTAAAAAAAGTACAGCAAATACTTTATTATGATAAAATATTAACTTGACAGAGCGATTTAGCAGGAATAGAATAAATGTTAATAAATTTTTAATATATTAAGTTATTTTGAATATATTTACTTATGATTAAAGGTTTATGATTAATTATTGAAATGAATCAGGAGGAAGAGAAAGTGGCAAGAGTTTATAACTTTAGTGCAGGTCCAGCAGTATTACCCGAAGAAGTATTAAGGGAAGCAGCAGATGAGATGTTAGATTACCAGGGTTCTGGTCAGTCGGTTATGGAGATGAGCCATCGTTCCAAGGTTTACGATAACATCATCAAAGAAGCTGAAAAAGACTTAAGAGAGCTTATGAATATACCTGACAATTATAAGGTATTATTCCTTCAGGGTGGTGCATCGCAGTTCTTCGCAGAAGTTCCAATGAACCTTATGAAGAACAAAAAAGCAGCTTATATTATCACTGGCCAGTGGGCTAAGAAAGCATTTAATGAAGCTAAAATCTATGGTGAGGCTGTTGCTGTAGCTTCCTCAGAGGATAAGACATATTCATACATACCAGATTGTTCAGATCTTGATATTCCAGAGGATGCAGATTATGTATACATCTGTGAGAACAACACAATTTATGGTACTAAGTATAAGACACTCCCTAATACAAAGGGACATATTCTTGTATCAGATGTTTCATCATGCTTTTTATCAGAGCCTATAGATGTAACAAAGTACGGAGTTGTATACGGTGGAGTTCAGAAGAATATCGGACCTGCTGGTGTTGTTATTGCAATTATAAGAGAAGACCTTATAACAGATGACGTACTTCCAGGAACACCAACAATGTTAAAGTGGAAGACACAGGCAGATGCAGATTCTCTTTATAATACACCTCCTTGCTACAATATCTATATCTGCGGCAAGGTATTTAAGTGGATTAAGAAGATGGGTGGACTTTCAGCTATGAAAGAACACAATGAAAAGAAGGCTAAAATTCTTTATGATTTCCTTGATGAATCTAAGATGTTTAAGGGAACAGTTGTTAAGGAAGACCGTTCACTTATGAATGTTCCATTCGTAACAGGAGATAAGGAACTTGATGCTAAGTTTGTTAAAGAAGCAGAAGCAGCCGGATTTGTAAATCTTAAGGGACACAGAACAGTTGGCGGTATGAGAGCTTCTATATATAACGCTATGCCAATCGAAGGTGTTGAGAAGTTAGTTGAATTTATGAAGAAGTTCGAAAAGGAGAATGCCTAATGATTAACGTAAATTGTCTTAATAATATAGCTTCTGTAGGTCTTGACCTTTTCTCAAGCGATTATAATGCTAATGCAGCATTTGAAGAAGCAGATGCAGTACTTGTAAGAAGTGCTAAGATGTATGATATGGAATTGCCAGATAATCTTCTTGCTATAGCAAGAGCTGGTGCTGGTGTTAATAATATTCCACTTGATAAATGTGCAGATAAGGGTATTGTTGTATTTAATACACCAGGTGCTAATGCCAATGCAGTTAAGGAACACGTTCTTGCAGCTTTACTTTTAGCTTCAAGAGATTTACTTGGTGGTATCAAGTGGGTAGAAGATAATAAAGATGATGCGGATATTGCTAAGTCAGCAGAAAAGGCTAAGAAAGCATTTGCTGGTAAAGAAATCAAGGGTAAGAAGCTTGGTGTTATCGGACTTGGCGCTATTGGACAGTTAGTTGCTAATGCAGCTATAAGCCTTGGAATGGAAGTATATGGATATGACCCATATCTTTCAGTTAATGCAGCCTGGAATCTTTCAAGCGAAGTTAAGCATATTGTTAATGTTGAGGATATATACAAGGAATGTGATTATATCACAATTCATGTACCAGCACTTGACAGCACTAAGGGTATGATTAATAAGGCAGCCTTTGATATGATGAAGAAGGGTACAGTAGTTATTAACTGTGCAAGGGATGTACTTGTTGATGAGCCAGCTATTCTTGATGCTATCAAGTCTGGCAAGGTTGCTAAGTATGTTACAGATTTCCCTAACACAACAACAGCAGGTCAGGAGGGGGTTATCGTACTTCCACATCTTGGTGCTTCAACTGAAGAAGCTGAGGATAACTGTGCTGTTATGGCAGTTAAGGAATTAAGAAACTACATAGAGAACGGTAATATTGTTAATTCTGTTAACTATCCTAACTGTGACTGTGGTGTATGCACATCAGCAGGAAGAGTTACAGTATGCCATAAGAATGTTCCAGCAATCATAAGCAAGCTTACAAGCGTTATGGGTGATGCAGGTATTAATATCGAATCTATGGATAACAAGTCAAGAGGAGATTATGCTTACTCTGTTCTTGATACAGGTTCAGCTATCACAGAAGATGTAACAGCTAAGCTTTCAGCTATTGACGGCGTTATTAAGGTAAGGGTTGTTAAGTAATTACAAAATTTAGCAGCAACAATTTATTCTGGATAATTAAGAATAATAAATGTTATATAATTTATTTTGGCAGGTGTGAAATTCGTTTTGCACCTGCTTTTTTCCTGCATAGTAGTGTGAAATGCCGAAATCGTTTCTTCTTGCATAATAGTGCGTGGCGGTATAATATTAGATTAAGTTAATTGTATGGCGTATTTACGGTGATATCGTGTATTATTTGGATAATAAGGTGTTTAGTTGTAAAAGTTTGCAGAGCAGTACATTGTATTAAGAATTGCGTGTGAAATGTGTTAGTTGTGTTAGTTTGTTAAAGAAATAACCTTTGTTGTCAATTATTAATGGTAATGTTACACTATAGTAGTTTAGATATTGAAGAAAGCTGCAATGATGATATCAGATTATATGTTGGTGTCTAATTATATATTGATATCAGATTACATATTGATGTCTAATTATATATTGATATCAGATTATATATTGGTGTCGGATTGCAGATTGAAAGTAGTAATATTATATAGAAAGTGAGGTCTATTTATTAGTGAGTAGATTAACGATATTAACTAAAGATAAGGCTCAGGTTACAATGGAGTCTTTGTATCAGGATCTTGAAAGACGAATTGTAGCCAGTCCTCCTGGGCTTTGTCCAGTTGACCTTACAAGGTCATTTATAAAAATGTGTCTTGCACAGTCGTGTGGTAAATGTGTTCCCTGCCGTGTAGGATTAAGACAGCTTGCAAGACTTTTTGATAATGTTCTTGATGGTGAGGCAAATGAGGAGACAGTAGAGAATATTAAGCTTACAGCAGAAGGTATATATTATTCAGCAGACTGTGCAATTGGATATGAAGCTGCAAAGCTTGCATTAAAGTCAGTTGATGGCTGTATAGATGATTTTGAATCACATATACATAATGGTTTCTGTTCATGCAACAGTAACCAGCCGGTTGCTTGTGTTAAGTCATGTCCTGCAGGTGTTGATATTCCAGGTTACATAGCACTTGTACAGCAGGGAAGATATGCTGATGCGGTAAGACTTATAAGAAGGGATAACCCAATGCCAACAACCTGTGCTTATATATGTGAGCACCCTTGTGAGAACAGATGTAAAAGAACAATTATAGATGCACCTGTTAATATCCGTGGACTTAAGAAAATGGCTGTTGATAATTCAGGTATTGTTCCGGTTCCAGAATGTGAAGCACCGACAGGCAAGAAGGTTGCTATTATCGGTGGCGGACCGGGTGGTCTTAGTGCGGCTTATTATCTTGCACTTATGGGACATAAGGTTACTATATTTGAGCAGAGAAAGCAGCTTGGCGGAATGTTAAGATATGGTATTCCTAATTATAGATTTCCAAGAAAGAAGCTTGACGAGGAAATTGACTCAATACTTTCAACAGGAATAGAAGTTAAGAAGAATATAAGCGTAGGAAAGGATATATCATTTGATGATATAACCAAAGAATACGATGCTACATACATATCAATTGGAGCACACGCTGATAAAAAGATTGGTATAGAAGGCGAGGATGCCAAGAGCGGCATTACATCGGCAGTAGAGATGCTTCGTGCTATTGGAGATGGAGATATGCCGGATTATACAGGAAAGAAGGTTATCGTTATCGGTGGTGGTAACGTGGCAATGGACGTTGCACGTTCTTCAATAAGACTTGGTGCGAGCAAGGTAAGCATTGTATACAGAAGACGTAAAGCAGATATGACTGCCCTTGAAGAAGAAGTTGAGGGTGCAGAGGCAGAAGGCTGTGATGTTCTTGAACTTATGTCACCAGTGCGTATTAAGCAGGACGAAGATGGTAATGCTATAGGTCTTATTGTAAAGCCACAGATGATATCAAGAGTTTCACACGGACGACCAGCCCCTAAGGCTGCGGCTAAAGACGAGATTTTATTAGAAAGTGACCTTATAGTTGTTGCTATCGGACAAGGTATAGAGACTAAGAGCTTCGAGGAACACGGTATTAAGGTTCAGAGAGGTGTTATATCAGCACTTAATACAGGTAATATTACACCACAGGATGGAGAAATGTCTGAGGGTGTATTTGCAGGTGGTGACTGTGTAACAGGACCAGCGACAGTTATCAAGGCTATTGCGGCAGGTAAAGTTGCGGCGGCTAATATAGATGAATATTTAGGATTTAACCACGAGATTACATGTGATGTTGAAATTCCGTATGCAAGCAATGAAGATAAGGTTGCTTGTGGAAGAGTTGAGGTTGCATTAAGAGATGCGGCAGAAAGAAAGAATGATTTTGAGCCAATCGAATATGGATTTTCTTGTGAAGAAGCGTGTCAGGAGGCTGGACGCTGTCTAAGATGTGACCATTTTGGATTTGGAGCATTCAGAGGAGGCAGAGAAGAACAATGGTAAATGCAACAATTAATGGTATAGCTATATCAGTAGAAGATGGTACAACTATCCTTGAAGCTGCAAGAAAAGTAGGCGTTGAGATACCTACCCTCTGCTATCTTAAGGAAGTTAATGAAATAGGTGCATGCCGTGTGTGTGTTGTTGAGGTTGAGGGACAGGACAGATGTGTTGCGGCGTGCAATAATGTTGTTCAGGAAGGTATGGTTATCCGTACTAACACAAGAAAGGTCCGTACAACAAGAAAGACTAATGTTAAGCTTATACTTTCACAGCACGATTATGAATGTGCTTCCTGTGTAAGAAGCGGTAACTGTACATTACAGTCACTTGCCAATGAACTCAATATATCTGAGATGCCGTATGACTCTATTCTTGAAAAGAATAAATGGGATAAGACATTTCCGCTTATAAGAGATAATAACAAATGTATCAAATGTATGCGTTGTGTACAGATATGTGATAATGTTCAGGGTATGCACATATGGGATGTGGTTAATACAGGTTCAAGAACAACTGTGAATGTGGCTAAGAACAGACTTATTCAGGAGACTAACTGTACTCTTTGTGGACAGTGTGTTGTGAACTGTCCAGTAGGTGCATTAAGGGAAAGAGATGATGTAGGCCGTGTTCTTGATGCAGTTGAAGATGAGAATATTATAACAGTCGTTCAGATAGCCCCAGCTGTAAGAACAGCGTGGGGTGAAGGCTTTGGACTTTCTAAAGATTTCGCAACAGCCAAAAGACTTGTTGCAGGACTTAGAAGGATTGGCTTTGATTACATATTTGATACAACATTTTCAGCAGATCTTACTATTATGGAGGAGGGAAGCGAACTTCTTGAAAGACTTCCAGAGATTAAGGAGTCAGGACTTCCAATGTTTACATCGTGCTGTCCGGGCTGGGTCAACTTTATAAAGAAGGAATATCCTCAGTATGCGGACAGGCTTTCAACAGCAAAGTCACCACAGCAGATGTTTGGAGCGGTGACTAAGTCATATTATGCAGAAAAGCTGGGCGTAGAGCCTGAAAGAATATTCTGCGTATCACTTATGCCTTGTCTTGCCAAGAAAGATGAATGTACATGGGATAATGGTAAAGATGTTGATGCAGTTCTTACTACAAGAGAAGTGGAACGTATGTTAAAGTCTTTCTTTATAAAAGTTCAGGAACTTGAGGAAGAAGAATTTGACGACCCATTAGGTGTAGGAAGCGGAGCAGGTGTTATATTTGGTGCTACAGGCGGAGTTATGGAAGCCGCACTTAGAAGTGCTTATTACCTTGTTAATAAGACTAATCCAGAACCTGATGCTTTCCAGTGTGTAAGAGGTCTTGACGGCTGGAAGGAAGCTAAGTTTACAATTAATGGCAATATACTTAAGGTTGCGGTTGCAAGCAGTCTTTCTAATGCAAGAAAGCTTATGGAAGCTATTGCAACAGGCAAGGCACATTATGACTTTGTTGAAGTTATGGCTTGTCCTGGTGGATGTATTAATGGTGGTGGACAGCCTATTAAAGATGATGATAACAAAGTAGCCAATAGAAGCAAGGTGCTTTATGGACTTGATAAAGTGAATAATCTCAGATTTTCACACGAAAATCCATCAGTAATGCAGTGCTACAAAGATTATTTTGGTGAGCCATTATCACACAAGGCACACGAATTATTACATATCAGCCATTAGGTAAAGTGACACTACCCGTGTATTTGTATAATATGTTATACGAATTATTGATATACAATGTTAGTATGAATAAGATAATTAAGTATAAAATAAGATAAAGCCCTGTTATGCAGGGCAGATTGGAGGCAGTATGGCAGTTATTAAAGCATTTGAGTGTATAAGACCTGATGAAAAGGTTGCAGACAGAGTGGCGGCACTTCCTTATGATGTATACAACAGAGAGGAAGCGTTAAAGGAAGTAGAACGTGAGCCATTGTCATTTCTTGCGATAGACAGGGCTGAGACACAGTTTGACAGCAGTGTAGATACATATGCAGACTGTGTGTATGACAAGGCAAGGGAGCTTTTGGATAGCAGAATTGCAGATGGTACATTTATTACTGATACAGATAAGGCATATTATGTGTATGAGCTTACAATGAATGGCAGAACACAGACAGGAATAGCTGCCTGTGCTTCCATAGATGATTATAATAACAATATTATTAAAAAGCACGAGAATACAAGGGCTGATAAGGAACAGGACAGAATTAACCACGTTGACAGATGTTCTGCACAGACAGGACCTATATTCCTTGCTTACAGGGCTGATGAGGTTATAAGAAACGAAGTAGCCAAAGCCAAGGAAACAAAGCCGCTCTACAGTTTTACCTCACCAGACGGCATAAGACATCAGGTGTATAAGATTTCAAATGCACAGTCAGTAGAAAATATTGAGAAAGCATTTGCAGGAATAGATGATATTTACATAGCAGATGGACATCACAGGGCGGCATCAGCAGTTAAGGTCGGTTTAAAGAGAAGGGAAGAACACCCTGATTATACAGGTGAGGAGGAATTTAATTATTTCCTTTCAGTTCTTTTCCCAGATGAAGAACTTATGATAATGCCTTATAACAGAGTTGTAAAAGACCTTAATGGCTACAGTAAAGAAGAATTTATTAAGAAGATAGAAGAAAAGTTTGAAATAGAAGAAAGTGCTGCAGCAGTAGAACCGGCTTATAAGGCGGAATTTGGAATGTATCTTGATGAGAAGTGGTATAAGCTTAAGGCTAAGAAGGATATATTATCAGATGATCCTGTAGATGGGCTTGATGTTGCAATACTTCAGAATAACCTGTTAGAGCCTGTACTTGGTATACATGACCCTAAGACGGACAAGAGAATTGATTTTGTTGGCGGAATAAGAGGACTTTTGGAGCTTGAGAAAAGATGTCATACTGATTGCGTGCTGGCATTTTCAATGTATCCAACTTCCATAGCAGAGCTTTTTGCAGTAGCCGATGCGGGCAGGCTTATGCCACCAAAGTCTACATGGTTTGAGCCTAAGTTAAGAAGTGGATTGTTTATACATAAGATTGAAGAATAAGTATATGGTTCAAAATAGATGTAAAGAATATAGAATGGAAAAGAGGATTATTATGTTACATAAAGTATACGATATTGAACTTCCATATGAGGAACTTGGGTTAAAGACACCGGATAAAAAAGCAACAATAACAACATATATTAAAGAAATGTACCCGGATTATCAGGACCCATTTAACAGACCACTTGTTATAATATGTCCAGGTGGTGGATATGACCATCATTCACCAAGAGAAGGCGAGTCTATGGCTATTAAAATGCTGGATCTTGGGTATAATGCGGTAGTATTAAGATACAGCCTTGCACCATATGTATATCCGACACAGGTATATGAAGCGGCTTATACAGTTAAGTGGGTAAGGGATCACGCTAAGGAATGGGATGTTAATCCTGACAGAATTATACTTGCAGGCTTCTCAGCCGGAGGACATCTTGCGGCATGTCTTGGTACTATGTGGAGTGGTGATATGGTTGCATCATTTGCAAAAAAATACCTGGGATGTGATAAGGAATATGTAAGACCGGATGGACTTCTTTTAGGTTATCCTGTAATAACAGCTGGGGAAAATTCACATAGGGATTCGTTTGTAAAGCTGCTTGGTGAAAACTATGATAAATATATAGATGATACATCATTAGAGAATAAGGTGTCTAAAGATACACCGGAAAGCTTTGTATGGCATACATTTGATGATAATTCTGTTCCATTAGAGAATTCACTTTTGTTTGTAGAAGCATTAAGAAAGAATAATGTTAAGTTTGAATATCACGTATTTCCAGATGGCTGTCATGGATTGGGACTTGGAACTAAAGAAACTGCTACAAAGGGTGGCAAACATTATCAGCCGGAAGTATATGAATGGACTAAGTTGTTTGAACAGTGGATGAACCGTATGGCATAAGAAACAGCCATAGAAATGGAGAAGGGTATGGATAATAAGTTATATAAGCTTATGGACTGGCCTGCGATTGAAGAAATTGTGTATTCGGAAAGCAGTCAGCCTTGCAGTATATTAGGCGGCCACCTTGTAAAAGAGGGGTATCTTATACAGGTGTTCAGACCGGATGCTGTATCTGTAAGTGTATCAGTAAGTGAAAGAAAAAGAGCCATACAACTTGAAAAAGTTGATGATGCTGGATTTTTTGCGGCATTAATACCGATTAAGAAAAATGTTAAATATGTTCTTAATATTGAAGATAAGAATGGGCATATTACAAGATTACGTGACCCATATTCATTTGGCAGATTTGATAAGTCAGAAGTTATATTCAACAAGTTCGCAGCAGGAACTGAATACAATGCATATAACCTTCTTGGTAATAAGGTGTGCGAAAAAGACGGCATTTCAGGTGTGCTTTTTAGAACATGGGCACCTAATGCGTTACGAGTAAGTGTTGTAGGCGAATTTAATAGCTGGGATGGAAGGATATACCAGATGGAGCGTATTACCGACAATGGTATATATGAAATATTCATTCCACAACTTGAAGCTGGACAGGAATATATGTATGAGATAAAGTTCAAAGGTACTAATACTGTATTAAAGCTTGATCCGTATGCCAGACAGATTACACAGTACGCAGATGCACACTCTGTAACAGGTGAGCCACAGGCTGTACAAGATAATGTTAAATGGGTAAAGCAAAGAAAACAGATAAAGGGTGTTAATAAGCCTTTGTCTATACTTGAGATTGCATATGATAATATTCCTGTGAATAAGGCTAAGGTTAATTATATGGATATAGCCAGATATATTACAGAGTATGTTAAAGATACAGGATATACTTATGTTCTTATAAAGGGAAGTGACAGTATTTTTGAAAAGACAGGTTATTGTTATGGTGCATCAGGTTATTATGCACCATCATCACAGTATGGAACAGCTACAGATTTCAAGCATATGATTAAGGAACTTCATAATAACGGAATAGGTGTAATTATTGATTTTAATGTAGCTTATTTTGGCATTGATATAAGAAGTATAGTTAATTATGATGGTGGTGACTGTTATGGTTATCTTAAGCCAAGGATAATTGAAAAGCCTCAGATGAATATAACAACATTTGCCTATGAGAAGGGCGAGGTAAGAAGCTTCCTTATATCAGCTATAGCTATGTGGCTTGATGAATATAATATAGACGGAATTAAGATTACAGACACAGCAACGATGTTATATCTTGATTATGGCAAGAATCCTGGCGAATGGACGCCTAATATGTATGGCGGCAATGAAAATCTTGATGCCATAGAATTCATAAAGCAGATGAATGAATATGTCCATAAGAGAAATGACGGCGTGATAACTATAGCAGATGAAAAGAGCTTGTGGTCAGACGTTACACGAAATAATGATAATGAGGACAGTCTTGGTTTTGATTATAAGTTAAATGATGGCTTTAATGAGGAATTCTTTGAGTTTGTAAAGCAGGATCCATTGTTTAGAAAGGGAATGTATAACAGGGTTACTTATGAAATGTTATATCATTATAAGGAACATTTTATTACCAACCTTACTTACGAGGCATTAAAAGATGATACTTTATATGCAATGGTATCTGGCAATGACGATAAGCAGAGACTTTCTGATATAAGGGCAGTATTAGGATATATATATACTTACCCAGGACCAGTATGTGTGTCTTATGGCAATGATACAGGTGCATTAGTGTCTGTAGATGATGATAAAATGCAGATTTTAAGCAGACTTGAAGAACCGGCGTATAAGCAAATGAAAGCATATATAAAGGCACTCAACACATTGTATACAACAGATAATTCAATGTATGAGGCAGACAGCTCATCAGATGGTTTTGAGTGGGTTGATAATTATAATGCAGAATTAACAGTTTATTCATATGCAAGATATTCGTCAGATAATGATATGGACATAGTGGCAGTTAATTTCACTCCGGTTGAAAGAAAGGCTTATGAGTTAAATGTACCTAAGGCTGGAAAGTACAAGCTTGTATTTAATAGTGACAATGAGGAATATGGCGGTGATGGCAAGGTGGAAGCTGTTGTTGTGAAGTCAGCGGTTGAAGCTGACAGCAATGATAGGTATAAGATGTTTGTTGATATACCAGCATCAGCAATGGTTGTATATAAGTATGAACCATATACTGATATTGAGATTAAAGAAATCCAGATTAAAAATGAAGCTAAGGCGGCTAAGGTTGAAGCAGAAAAAAGAGTTGATTTAGCAAGAGAACTTGCTGATAAGGCGGAAGAAGAGGCCGTGAGGGCGGCAAATGCTGAGAAGGAAGCCAAGGAAAGCTTAAGGCTTGCACAGAATGCAAGAAAGGAAGCTGAGAAGAAAGCTTTAGAAGCAGTTAAGGAAAGCGAAAGAATAGACGAGGAAATGAAGCTTAGGTTAAGTCAGCTTAAAAAATAAACTGGAACATATGGGGACAGGACAGACATATAATCCTGACATTGGAAATTAAAAAACTGGATAGTATGAGAACCAGCAATATTATAAAGGAAGGAGAAAGTATATTAGTAAATATGAAAGATAAGGTGTTTACGATATACGCATATGTGTTATGGAGCAGATAACAAGTATAGTTGAACAGATTACACACTGGGGACTTACTGGAATATGGAAGATTTTATTCGCTATTATCATATGGTTTGTTGGTAAGAAAGTAATAGCACTTTGTATGAAATTCTTAAAGAAAGTATTTGATAAAGGAAGCTTAGACCCAGGTGTTGTTAATTTTACAATGTCAATAATAAGATTTGCACTTTATTCAGTGCTTATACTTATGGTTATTGATGAACTTGGAATACAGACAACTTCACTTGTAACTGTATTTGGTTCAGCGGCTCTTGCAATAGGTATGTCATTACAGGGTTCACTTTCTAACTTTGCAGGCGGAGTGCTTATACTTATATTTAAGCCATTTAAGGTTGGTGACTATATAGTAGTTGGTAATCTTGAGGGAACTGTTAGAACTATAGAGCTTCTTTACACTAAGCTCACAACAGTTGATAACAAGGTGGTAATGCTTCCTAATGGTGCATTATCTAATTCTAATATTGTAAATGTAGGTGCAGAAGATAACAGACGTCTTGATATTGAGATGTCTATAGGCTACTCATCTGATTTAAAGCTTGCCAAGAATATATTAAATGATATTCTTGCGGCTGATAATTCAATCCTTAAAGATAAGGAAGTAAAGGTTATAGTAAAGAGCCTTGATGAAAGCTGTGTGACACTTGAGACAAGAGCGTGGGTAAAGACAGAAGATTACTGGGATACAAGATTTGCACTTCTTGAAAAATATAAGTCAGAATTTGATAAGAATGGAATAGAAATTCCATTTAACCAGATGGACGTACATATTGTATAAATATTGTATAATAATATATTGTTATATGAATATATGTGTGTTATAATGTTGCCGAATGGGACGAAAGGTTCACATAGACTAACT
>ENA-UEQJ01001293-UEQJ01001293.1-human-gut-metagenome-genome-assembly--contig:-NODE-1293-length-20173-cov-177.965565_pt1 | contig 20173 bp, 10 predicted proteins | sample MGYA00242937_ERZ507938 | MGnify/ENA primary metagenome ERZ507938 (study PRJEB26167, sample SAMN06115437) | human gut metagenome | host: Homo sapiens | place: China:Gansu | collected 2015-07-03...
GTGGCGATACGGCTTACAAACCGTCTCCGACGTGGCTTTTCAAAATCTTTGTTCGTTGCAACTAAAATATTGGCATTAGGATAAAGCCGCATAAACTCTGTCGCCCACTGTTCTAAGGTATGGTTCGGTACTGCAATCAACGGCTTGTTACATACTCCCAGCCGTTTTCTCTCATAGGCAATAGCACAGGCTGTCATGGTCTTACCGGCTCCTACCTCATGCGCCACCAGAAGATTCCCGTCACTGTAAATACCCATGGCTACCGTGTCACGCTGGTGTTTTCGCAGAGTAATGGCATCATTCATATCCGGCAGCATCAGGTCATCCCCGTTGTAGGTTCTGGGACGGATGTTGTTAAAGCGGTCATTGTAAAGCTGCGTTAATGCAGCCCCTCTCTCCGGTTCTGCAAACAGCCATGATTCAAACTCCATTTTGATCTGTGCCTGCTTCTCCCTTGCAAGCAGGGTTTCCCGCTTGTTCAGCACATACCGCACCTTTTCTTCCCCAGTCTCCGGATCCTCATACTCCTGCCTGTCACGGACTTCTACCGTTTTCAGGTTCAGGGTATATTCCATAATCTCGTAGGCATTCAATCGTTCTGTCCCGTAGGTTTTATTTGCGGCAATGGAATCTCTCTCAGCCCTCTTTTCAGTAATGAAATAGGTTCCTGTATATTCCGCAAACTCGATATGGATATTGCTGTCCCTGTTATGCTTGCTCGTTGCAAACTTCTCATACATAAAATCCCGATAGTATTTCACCGGTATCCATGTAGAGCCAAGCACGAAACTGATGTCCTCCGGCTTTAACGGTTCCGGCTGCACCTGCTTTAGTGCTTCCACGTTCCGCCCAAACCACTCCGGGTACTCCTCTTCCGCCAGAACAGCCTGCGCCAGTTTATCCTTTACGTAGCCGCTTAAATATTCCTCTGCAAGCACCCAGCCGGACGTGGCATCTCCTTGCCGCCACTTTGCCGGATCCTGATATACATGCTCCCCCAGTTCCTCCAGAATATCCTCCTTGCTGCATATCTGCCCGTCCTTACGGTACAGATACTGCATATAATCAAGGTCAAACTTTCCTTTGGCATTCATGGTAATGCGCAGGGCTTCCTCCACATTGTCTGCTGTTTTTGGCATACTCTTTGGACGGATCGTGGCCTTATGGAATACTGCTGTCTTTTTGTACTCGCCCTTTACCTTTTTCCCATGCTCGTCCTTTACTTCTTCCTCAATGGAACGTAAAAGCGGAGAATCTGCATCCTTGGAAAATGCCATGACATTCCCCTGCAAATTGAGATACCCATATTTTTTTATATAACTGTCATACTCCCGGTTCAGACGGTCTAATAATTCTTTCAGTCTCTTTTCATACTCCATGGTGGGCAATTCCCACCCCAGTTCAGGATCGCCGTGAAGCTGGAAGTCCATCAGTTCCCGCAGGGCATCACGGATGTGGAGCATCCCGTCTACCCTCTCTGCCTTTTTCCCTGTCAGCTCCTGACGGTACATCCGGGAATCTTCCCGGTAATAGAAAGCGTCCCCCACCTTGGTATAACTGTAATTCTTCACATCCGGCGTTGCTGGAAGCCACTCTTTGATAACCGTGTCTTTGTCCTCCGATAGTTCACTTGCCGGTTCCTCATACTGCCCATGGAGCCTGCCTACTGCTTCCTCCAGCAGTTCACTTAAAGTTTTATCCGGGTATGGTTTGCATGTTACAAAATCATGGCTTCCATACATACCGGTTTCCTGTGCCATGGTTCCCAGCACCATCTCCGGGTGATCTATGAAATAACTGTTGTAGGGGATTCCGTTCTCGTCTTTTTCCACGGAAAGCCACGGTGTATTCCTTTCATCCGGTATGATTTCCTGCTCCCGCTTTTTCAGAAACAATATGTCCGTGGTCACTTCTGTTCCTGCCACCTGTTTGAAAGCATTTTCCGGCAGACGGATGGCACCGATCAGTTCCGCCCTCTGTGCGATATACTTCCGCACAGACTGATTCTCCTTATCCATGGTGAATTTTGTGGTAATAACTGCAAGGATGCCTCCGCTTCTTACCTTATCCAGACTTTTCGCCAGAAAATAATCGTGTATCTTGAAGTTATAACGGTCATACCGCCTGTCACTCACTTTGATATTGTGAAATGGCACATTTCCCACCACCACATCAAAGAAGCTGTCGGAAAACTCTGTGTCCTCATACCCTTTGATAAGAATGTCTGCCTGCGGATATAATTTCCTTGCAATGCCTCCAGCAATGGGTTCCAGTTCCACTCCATAGAGTCTTGACTGGCTCATACTCTCCGGCAGGGCTGAGAAAAAGTTGCCTGTCCCCAGTGCCGGATCCAGAATGTTTCCTGACCGGAAACCAAACTGGTAAAGTGCCTGATAGATAAACTCTATGACTTTCTGATCCGTATAATAAGAGGTCAGGGTTGAAGCCGATGCCAACTGCATTTCCTCCTCTGTCAGCAGCTCTGAAATCTCATCATATTCCTTTTCCCAGCCTTCCTTTCCGGGTGTCAGGGCATTGGCAAGACCGCCCCAGCCAACAAAACGGGCTAAGACGATCTGTTCCTCCGTAGTTGCAATACGGTTCTCCTGCTGTAACTGTTTCAGTAGCCTGATTGCCTCCACGTTATTGCGGAACTTTGCTTTAGGGCCTCCCTCGTACAGACGATGCTCCGGCTGATAGTGATAATTCAGTGTACCGTCCCGAAAACGCTGTTCCATTTCCTTTGCCACATCCATGGCATACTTCTCATTTGCCTGCCCGATGCGGCTCATGTTTTCTATCCGTTTCTTTGCTGCTTCCGAAAAATCTCCATCCTCTACGGACTGCACAACCGTCTGAGCCACTTCTCCCTCTGTGTAATTGGGTTGCAGAAGCTCTGCATTTTCAATCAGGACTACCGGCAGTCTCTCTATGACCTTATATCCATGAAGCCCCTGTAGCTGCTCTATATCTCCCAGTTCAACCGTATGGTTATCGTCCAGATACTGAAGCACTTCAAAGATACGGTCGTCATACGCAATCCGGCTTCCCACCGGGAACGGCATATATCCGCTCTTTATTTCCTCCGGCTCTGTTTCTTCCGGCAATATCTGGTCGCCCCCTTTTCCGTCATCCTCGTAAGGACCGGGATAAAGTTCAAACAGGCTGAGCTGTCCGTCCTCATGGTCTTTTCGGGAACCAAGCTGCATATCTTCTATTTCATCAGGAATATTGAAATCGCCAATGGCATCTTCTTCCTCATGGTATGGGATATACTCGCTGTTCTGCATCAGAGAACCTATCACATGGGTAATCACATCCCACGAAAGCCGCACAAAGCCCTCTTCCCCGAAAAAGAAATCCGCCACATCCTTTCCCGGCATGATTCCCCGTGTTCCGTCACTGCTTTTTTGCAGTCCGTAATCAAGGTAAATATCCCTGACGGCATTCCTTTTCACAGCCGGATCTGTCTCTTTTGCAAACACCTGATTGATACGGTCATACAGTTCCAAAGGAAATACGCCGGTATCGGTCAACAGGCTCTGCACTTCCTCCCAGTCCTTATGCTCCCTGATATTCTCTTTTGTCGCTGACTGCGGAATATGAAAAGAGGAACCCTCTGCGGCATGTTCCGCTTCGGATTCCTCTGATGCTTTTTCGGTATTCTTTTTTACAGGCTCCGGCTCTGCCGCTTCCTCTTTTTCTGCTATCTTAACTGGTACACTACTTCGTGCAGGATGATCTCCTCCGCCTGTCTGGTTATCATCTCCATGTGTCCGGCTCTCTCCAGCATATCCTCGGTCTCCGGCATCGGCTGTGCCTCCAGAAGCTGCTGAATCAGCGTTTCTTTCTTCGCTTCTGCTTCCTCGTCCACCTTGGCTATCAGCTCGTTTATCTGCCCCAGTGCGATCAACTCCGACAGTCTCTGCGGGTACTTCGACATCATGTAGTCCTTCCATCTTCTCCCGAACATCCCTGTCGGTCTTAAGTCGTACTCCTTGTTCACGGATATCTGAAGGTTCGGATACAGCATCCCGTCCTCCCCTTTCGTGTATTCCAGTTTCGCTAACGGTTCTCGGCTCATATCTCTGACTCCTTTCTTCCTTGATTTCCTCAATCTGTTTATGTATCTCTGACAATACCGATCTTGCTATGGCGCAGGTATAATACCCAAGTCCCATGAACAATTCCAGACTTCCAAAATGGCTGATATTCTCAAATGCCCCTGTCTCCTCAAAAATCTCTGCCTTGATTCCGCATTTCTTGAAAACAATATAAGCTGCACTGTCTGATACAAGTTTTGCAAACTCTGCCTGCACTGCCCCGGCAGGAAGTCCATGCAGTACACTGTTCTCATCCTTTACCTCTACACGGGAAAGATATTTTTCAAAAAACGCATCCGCCTGCATACCGACAAGCTGGCAGAGACAGTTTTCAATACTATTCTCGTCTGTCCCAAACTGTTTATGGAAACGGTCTAATATTTCCGGCTGATACTGCCTCTCCAAAGACCAGACCGCACTCATGGCTCTCCGAAAACCCTCATAGTCGCCACGGGTATCTGCAAGGTCAAAATAATAAGCAAGCGTGGCTTTCGGATTATTCATATCCACAACGCCGATGCCTTTGGAACCGGCTTTCAAATATCTTCCGGTCTGCTTCTCCCAACCCATCTTCGTTGCAAGAAGTCCCGCATCCGGTCTTTGCACATAAATCAGCACGTTCTTGTCAAAGGACATCTTGTAGTATTTTGACACACTGGACAAAAGCCCCATCCACTCTGTCCTGTTCTGTGTCAGTGCCTGTACTGACTGGCGGTACAGGTCTGCAAGATAGGTTTCTCTACCCAACCTTCTGCTCCGGATTTTCGCTGCTCTGAGCGAAATAAAACTCCAATGCCTTTACAATCGTATCCTCGATTTCCTTTCTGCTCTGCTCCCTGCCAAAAAATCTGTTGATGACTGTCTCCTTGATTTTGATGGGTTTCGGGCTGCCACTCCTTGCAGCCTTCGTTTTTTCTCCGGTAATGATCTGCCGTAACAGTTCCTCTGTCAATTTGCCTTTCTTAGCATAGTCATGTATCAGTATTGATTTTTTTGTATCTATGCGGCAGTTATCATTCACAATCAATTCCGCAATCACAGGCTGCATTTCTTCCTTCACGAATGAAATATCATAGGCTGCTTCAAAACCAAGTGTCTTTGCATCCAGACAGTCAAGCAGCGGTGTGATAAGTGTTGCTATCCTTAGATACCGTGCAATACGGTCTTTGCTTAATCCGTATTCTTCGCTGACGGCTGCTCCTGCATCTGACTTCTTTGGGTTTTCCAACGAAGTCCCGTTTTTCCCGGTTTCATGCGGGTTTACGAACTCTTCAATCTCTTTTATCAGGTCATTTCTCCTCCCCTGGCTTTTGATTGCATCATAGTGCTGTTTCAGACAGTATGCCTTTTCAGAGGGACTTAAATCGTCAAAGGAACGCTGGCGCAGATTTGTCTCTGTCGCAATCAGAATGGCATCTTCATAGGTCAGATTTTCCCTGATAATGACCGGACCTTTGGTAAGTCCGGCGATGCTTCCTGCATTCTGTCTGTTATGTCCGCTTAAAATCGTGTTTTTTCCGTCATGTACCCACACGATAAGCGGTTCTAAGATACCAAACTCACGGATGCTGTCTACCATGTCCCAAAGCCGCTGTCCGGTATAAAGCTTGAACTTATGATTTGGAAGCGGCTCCATCACAGCAAAGTCCATTTCCGTGATTCCCGTTCCGCCGTTTTCCTGCTCCGGCTGGCTTAAGTCTTCCTTTGTCTTGAAATCAAAGAGGTCGTCCATACCGTCCAGAGAAGAATTAAGCAATGCGCTTCTTGCCGGTATTTTTGGTGTTCTGGTCGCCATTTTCCATCAACTCCTTTACAAATTTTTCATAGGCTTTCGCCGCCGGATTATCCGGTTCATACTCACAGATCGTCATACCATACTCTACAGCCTCTGGCACTTTGATAGACCGGGGAATACTGTTCGTAAAGATACGAACTTTTTCCCCAAGTGCCTGCTGTAACTGCGCTTTCACACGCTTTGATACCCTTGTCCGTTCATTATCCATGGTGATAAGGATTCCTTCGATTTCCAGTCTGGCATTTGCGTGGCTCTTGATTCTGTGGAAAGCCCTTAGAAACTCTGCCATTCCCTCTACTGCCAGCGTTTCCGACTGTACCGGAATAATCAGACTGTCACAGCATATCATCACATTTATCATGGCTGTCCCCATCTTAGGCATCCCGTCGATGAGGATGTAGTCATACTGCTCCTTAATGGTGTCCACAAACTCTTTCAGCTTGTATTCTGCAAAATCAGTATCACACATCAGCTTATCAAAGTTATCCAGCTTGTTATTCGCCGGAATTAAATCTACTCCTGTCTCTGTCCTTATCATGTAGGACCCTTTATCCGGCAGTTCTTCGTTCATCACGATACACTTCAAAATGTCATAAATTGTCACGGAAAGCTGCTCTGGTGCGGTCACTCCGCAAAGTTTTGTTGTGTGCCTCTGCCCGTCAAAGTCAATCAATGCGACCTTACAGCCCTCCTTAGACAGCAGATATGACAGGGTTGTGGCAGTCGTGGTCTTACCTACTCCGCCCTTTCTGTTTACAATTCCTAAAACCTTGCCCATACGTTTGCTTCCTTTCTCTTGTTGAATTTGTTATTTTGGTTACATTAGATTCTCATGCAGGCAGCGAGCCAAGGTCAGGCTTGCTGTACCTTGGCGGCCACCTATGGGTAACATATTTTATATGCACTTGGATAAAAATAGGGTTAAGCACTTGCCTCCTCCCGATAGAAATTAAAGCAGAGCTAAATCAAGTATCCCATTTTCATGGAATTTAGATTTAGCCCTGCTTTGGTCATAACGACATCAGCCAATATCCCTAATATTGACAGATCCCGGCTATTCACTATAAGATTTTAATATAACAGCGCTGCCCTATCTACTCTCCTTAGAATAGCGAAAATAGGACTAAATCATAGAAACCGCTTCTTTATAGCTAATCTCTTGACTTAGTCCTATTATAACGTCATCATCAAACGTCAGCGCAATCTTTTTCGCCACATCTTCCTCTCCGGCGATCTTCCCGGTCGATACTTCCTGCGAAGCAGGTGCTGTAGTATCCTGACGTTTTCCTCCGGCCCACAGGCATAACATTCCCATGATCATATCAAAGACCAGAATTCCCACCAGCGTTTTTTTCATTTTCATCCATCCGTTTACTGCTTTCACAGAAAATATATGCATCCGGACAAACGGCAATTCCTCGCAGCAAAAAAGGAACTTCGGAGCACAAAACTCCAAAGTTCCTTTCTGTTCTATGTCTGTCATCAAATCTTGAATACAGAAATCTCGTTCTTGAGACCTTCCATATTCTCATCCAGTACACTTGCCGTATTGCTCAGCTTCTCTACATGCTCAAGCAACTTATTAGCCACATCATTAACAGTCTCGGCACTTCCCGCAGTCTCTTCGATGATATCCGAAATATTCTTCACTGCTGCTACCGCTGCACTACGTTCGCCATCAGCCTTTTCTGTACTTGCTGCAATATCCTTCAATCCCTCGATCAGCTGCCCCATGCGAGCCTGCATCTCACGGAATACTGCAATTACCTCGTCCACTGCCTTGGTCTGAAGCTCTACCATCGCCTGTGCCTGGCTTGCGCTGTCTACACTGTTCTGCGTCTGTGCAGTAATGTTCGCAACATTATTGCTGATCTCACCGGCCGCCTTGGCGGAATCATCTGCCAGCTTGCGGATCTCTTCCGCTACCACAGCGAAACCTCTTCCGGCCTCTCCCGCTCTGGCTGCCTCAATGGAAGCATTCAGGGACAGCAGATTGGTCTGCTCCGTGATCTCCGTGATCGTACCGACAAAGCTGTTGATGATCGCGGATTCCTTACGAAGAGATTCGATACTGTCACTTACCTTTGCAGTCATCTTGGTCGTCTCACCGGCTCTGTCACCCAGTACCTGTACGATCTCCATTCCTTTGTTGATCATACCCTCGGTCTCATCCACCAGTTTCTCAACACGTTCTACCACGCGGCTTACTTCCTGCATTTCATTGGAGAGGACATCTGTCTTCTCCACACATTCCTGTGCATGTCTGGACTGTTCTTCCATGCCTTCGTTGATCTCTCCGATGGCTCTGGTAATATCCTGGGAATACTCATGGATCAATTCGGAAGCCTGTCCTACATTCTGTGCGGATACTTCCAGTTCTCCGGTGGCATTGCTTACCTGATTTACCAGCTTCTTGGTATTCGTGATCATATTGGTCGCAGATCCTGCCAGATCCTGGAACTCATCATGTCCCTTGGCAGATACCGTCACGGTCAGATCGCCCTGTGCAACATCACCGAACTTTCTGGAGATTCGTTTCATGTTATTCTCAATACCGGCAGTAATAAAGATACCCACGATCACCACGATCACACATGCCAGGAGCACCAGTCCAATGGTCATATTACGGATCTCCATAGCCTGGCTGGTCACCACACGCATAGGCACCAGTGCACAGGTGGTAAAGCCCACTTCCGCACTGCGACTATAGATAAAGAGGTATTTTTCTCCACGGAACTCCACTTCCGCAGTGCCGGAATCCGATACTGCCTGCTCCATTACCCCATTATAAAATTCCTGATCGACGAATACTTTCTCATCCTCAGCCAGAGTACTCTCTTCACCGTCTTCCAGCTGCTCCACTACCAGTTCTCTTCCCCCCGGAGTGATAAATCCGATGATACTGTCATCACCGATATCGATCTCCTTCAAAAAGTTCGTAATAGCCAAAGGCTTCATGTCAATAACAACGCAGGCATTGTTAGACTGGCTCATCATCTGGAAAGACAATATGTAGTCCTGCTGCGTCTCTTTTACCTTTTCATCCAGCACCGGATGGCTGTCGATCCACTGTGGGATGCTTCTTCTGCCTTCGCCGGAAGCTACCGACTCCTTATATTCATCCAGGAATCCATCCACACCGGAAGAAAGCTTGGTAGACAAAAGTCCCACACCTTCCTTGGGAATAATGTGCATATGGCTGATGAACGGATTCGACGTCTGCACCGATAAAAGATTCGACTTCGTAGCTGTCAGGAAATTCAGCTTGTCTACCGGATTATCCTCGAACATTCCCAGGAAATATTTCCGAAGATCATCGTCATACGCATACTTTAAGCCCTCGGAACGGATAAAATCACAAGTCATCTCCAGATATTCCGTTGTCATGCGCACAGTCTGTAACGTGGAATCTGTATATTTCTCACTTAAGCCTTCCGCAGACTTCTGGTATGCCGAAATGCCGATAATGATCATGAACACGATCGGCACCAGGAAACATACTACGATCTTATTGCGTATACTGAACAGTTTGGAGCTTTTCCCACTCCTGCCGGATGTCTTCTTCGGTGTCTTTGTCTTTACAGCCTTATCCTTCGGTACTTTTGTTACCTTTTTCTCAGGTTTTGGCTTCTTTTTGGAAGCTTTCTCTTTTTTCCCCGCAAAAAGAGATTTTTTTGTTTTCTCAACATTCGTACTCATACAATATCCTCCGGTACATGTATTCATATTAAGAAGTATACCATGATTTTTTCTATAATGAAACAACATTTTATGCGTTTTGTTATACTTTTTTGCGCAATTTTAACAAAAATCCATCTTTTTTAAGAATGTTTCTGTGAATTTTACCTGCTCCGCCAGATTCAATATCTGAATCTGTAATTCCTGCCGCCGGTGCAGATCATCCCATGATCGCAGCTGTCCGGTCAGCATCCTGTTTCCCACCAGTGCAGCGCCACTAAGTGCCGTGTTGCCGCCGGTCACGGTACGATCTGTAAGTTCCTTCGGAAGCAGTCCGATGGCTGCAGCTGCCTTCGGATCCAGGTAATAGCCAAAGCCTCCTGCCAGCACTACCTTGGAAATATCCGAAAGTCTGATTCCATAGCTTTCCGTCAGGATCTCTATGCCTGCGGCAATGGCTCCCTTCGCCAGTTGTACCGCACGCACGGCTTCTTTCGTCACCAGTACATCTCCGATACGGATCCCCTTCGTAAAATAGGGTTCCTTTAACAGTCCCTGCCGATCCATCAATCCCTCTTCCAAAAGCTTTTGTAACAATTTCACCATATCCGCGCCCCAGATACCACGGTTTGCCCCGCCCTCGAAGGCAGGTCCGGCCGCCGTGGCACATGCACATAGCTTTTGTCTATTCCCCAGTGCCATCTCACCGTTGGTCCCCAAATCGATGAGCAGCATGGGTTCCTCCTGCTCCAACATTTGACAGGCCAGTATTCCCGCAGTGATGTCTCCGCCGACAAAAGCAGACAATCCGGGAATGATATGACAGGAAATGCCTGCGATCTGCGTGTCCACAGCTCCGCAATGACTTACCTGAAAAGGTGCCCTGCCCAGTTCTGCCGGATCCCAGCCCATCAGCAGATAGGTCATAGTGGTATTCGCCGCAATGACCATCTGTATAGACTCCTTCTCCTGCAGCTTTTTGGAAAAACGCTGCGCTCCCTTTTCAATGAGGTCCAGGACTTTTTTCTGCATATCCGCTGCTTTCCCCGGATCCCTTGCCGCCTCTATCCGTGAGAGTACATCGGCACCGTAGCTGACCTGTGGATTCACACTCGGAAAACTGTCCACCACTTTACCGTCTGCATCATAGAGCTGCATGGCAATGGTAGTTGTTCCGATATCCACTGTCATCAGCCGGATACTTTCCGGATTCTGTAAAGATAACGGAGGAAGCTCCAGCTTTTCCGTCACCACCTGCATCCCCCGGATCACTCCGGGACATCTGCCGCAGCCGGTGCAGATCAGACATCTGGTTCCCTTTTTCCCTGTAAGACTGCTGGTTGTATTATACAAACTGATTCCTCTCTTCATTGTAATGATAATCGATGGATGCCAGCTTATCCCTGATCTCCTGTTCCTTCACATCCAGATCTTCGCAGAGCTGCTCCAGGCTTCCGTAATAGTCACGGAGTTTCAGATTGATAAAGCTTAATAACATGACCGGATCCTGTGGTATCATAAAAAAACCTCGCTTTTAAAATATTATTACTATACATCTTAAACGAAAAAAGCGAAAATGACAAGTCTGCCACTTTCGCTTTTTATATTAGTGTTTATTTATTTTTAGAGCCTTTCTCACATTTGGCGGAAAGCTTATCGTCCTCTACGGTAATGACGATGGTATCGCCCTCCTCCACCTGATCTGCCAGGATCATCTTGGCAGCCAGGGTCTCCACATACTTCTGAATATAACGTTTCAGAGGTCGTGCACCATAGACCGGATCATATGCGTTATCCACGATGTACTGCATAGCCTCGTCCGACAGACGGATCGTCAGCTGCTTATCCTCCAGACGCTTATTCAGATCGGCAATGATCAGATGAATAATGCCGCCGATATTATCCTTGGTCAGAGGCTTGAACAGGATCGTCTCATCCAGACGGTTCAAAAATTCCGGACGGAAATGTGCACGCAGGTCGTTCATGACTGCTGCCTCTGCCTCCGGCTTGATGGTGCCGTCTTCGTTAATGCCGTCCAGCAGGTAGCTTGCACCGATGTTGGAGGTCATGATCAGGATGGTATTCTTGAAATCTACGGTACGACCCTGAGAATCGGTGATACGCCCGTCATCCAGTACCTGTAACAGTACATTGAATACATCCGGATGTGCCTTTTCGATCTCATCAAACAATACCACGCTGTAAGGTTTTCTCCGGACAGCTTCGGTCAGCTGACCGCCCTCTTCGTATCCTACGTATCCGGGAGGCGCACCGATCAGACGGGAGACAGAATATTTCTCCATGTATTCACTCATATCGATACGAACCATGTTGTTCTCGTCGTCAAACAGTGCTGCTGCCAGGCTCTTCGCCAGCTCCGTCTTACCTACACCGGTAGGTCCCAAGAACAGGAAGGAACCGATGGGCTTACTGGGATCCTTGATACCGGCTTTGGAACGGATGATGGCTTCCGTAACCTTGGTCACGCCTTCGTCCTGTCCAACTACACGTTTGTGCAGTTCTTCGTCGAGGTGAAGGGTCTTGTTACGCTCACTCTCGGTCAGTTTGGCTACCGGTATGCCGGTCCAGCGGGAAATAATCCTTGCGATCTCTTCCTCCGATACCTTTTCATGCACCAGAGACATATCCGATTCGCCGACCTTATTTTCCTCCTGCTCCAGCTGTTTCTCCAGTGCAGGAAGTTCGCTGTATTTTAATCTGCCCGCTTTCTCATAGTCTCCTTCTCGCTCTGCGATCTGGATCTCATTGTTGATACGGTCTCTGTCCTCACGCAGCTTGGAAAGCTTATCTACGGATGCCTTCTCGTTATCCCACTGTGCTTTTCTCGTATTGAACTGATCCTTTAACTCTGCCAGTTCCTTCTGCAGATCAGCCAGACGTTCCTTACTGATCCGGTCATCCTCTTTTTTCAGAGCAGTCTCCTCGATCTCCAGCTGTGTCACCTTACGTTGCAGTTCATCCAACTCCGTAGGCATACTGTCCATCTCGGTCTTGATCAGGGCGCAGGCTTCATCCACCAGGTCGATCGCCTTATCCGGCAGGAATCTGTCGGTGATATAACGGTTGGAAAGTACGGCTGCACTTACCAGCGCATTATCCATGATCTTAACACCATGATATACTTCGTAACGATCCTTCAGTCCACGCAGGATAGAAATCGTATCCTCCACGGTGGGTTCTTCTACCATAACCGGCTGGAAACGACGTTCCAGAGCGGCATCTTTTTCAATATACTGTCTGTATTCATCCAGAGTGGTAGCACCGATACAGTGCAACTCACCACGAGCCAGCATAGGTTTTAACATATTGCCTGCATCCAGAGCGCCATCTGTCTTACCGGCACCAACAATGGTATGCAGCTCATCAATGAACAGAATGATCTGTCCGTCGCTGTTCTTCACATCATCCAGTACAGCTTTCAGACGTTCCTCAAATTCACCTCTGTATTTTGCGCCGGCTACCAGTGCACCCATATCCAGTGCGAAAATCTTCTTATCCTTCAGTCCCTGCGGTACATCACCTTTTACAATACGTTGTGCCAGCCCTTCCACCACGGCGGTCTTACCGACACCGGGTTCACCGATAAGTACAGGGTTGTTCTTCGTTTTACGGGACAGGATACGTACCACATTACGGATCTCACTGTCTCGTCCGATGACAGGATCCAGCTTCTGGTTTCTCGCTTTCTCCACCAGATCCTGACCGTATTTTTCCAAAGTATCGTAAGTAGCCTCCGGATTGTCACTGGTAACTCTCTGGTTGCCTCTTACGGTAGACAGAGCCTGTAAAAAACGCTCTCTTGTGATGCCGTATTCCTTCCAGATCTCGGCGATCTCCTTGTTGGGATTCCTGATCATGGCAAGGAACAGATGCTCAACGGAGACATATTCATCTCCCATCTGCTTTGCCTCATCTGATGCGCTGACCAGTACCTTGTTCAGATACTGACCGACATAAGGCTGACCACCCTGCACCTTTACTCTTTTCTCCAGAGCCTGTTTTGCACGGTTTACAAAATGATCCTTTTGGATCTCCATCTTTTCCACAAGCTTTAAGATCAGGCTGTCATCCAACGTCAGCAGACTGTACAGCAGATGCTCCTGCTCAATCTCCTGGTTGCCATATTCCATGGCGAGCTTTTCACAGCCGTTGACGGCTTCTATGGATTTCTGTGTAAATTTATCAATATTCATAATCGTTCGCCTCCTCACATAAGGTTATGCAATTTTGTTTATCTGGTTAATTTCTTAGACAATGAGCTGCTTTCGTTTGAATCCTTACCTTCAAATTTCTTTTAGCGTTCCTTCGTCAGACAGATGCCACAATCTCAAAATCTCTCTTGTTTCATCTGTTCTATAGTTAATATAACACATAGTGTAAGAAAATCAATTAAGAAAGTATAAACTTTATATAGAATCTTTCGAAAATGCATAATTTCCCCTTTGCATTTTCCATGATGCAATTGATCGATACACTTTCACTTACGCTATTTCACAACAGACGTGCATGATTATAAAGAGATATCAGTCATGGGTCTATGCAGAAAAATCTTGTTTTCTGATCCCCTTTTCTGCCATAATATCACTCCAGAAGATTCACTTTGGGTCTATAGAAAAAAATTTGCTCTCCAGATACTCATTTTTCATGATATGAGTATCTAAAATGATATTTTTTCTGTATAGACCCACCGCGCACAAAAATCTATGATATCTACATAAAAAAAGTATCTGGAAAGCACTTTTTTCGCTATAGACCCAAATGGCGCTGTCACCGCATTCCGTCTGCTCATAAAGCAGACCGCAACACGGTGGCGGCGCCATTTTTTCATCATTTGCTATTCCTATCCGACAACAAAGGGCAGCCTTATTTTGCAGTAACGCCCTTCACTTCATATCCGGCATCGGTCACAGCCTTAGCCAGTACATCATCTGCCACATCGGATGCCAGTTCCACGGCAGCATTCTTCTGCTCCAGACTCACGGTAACGGTTTTCACGCCTTCTACTGCCTCCAGTGCCTTCTGTACGGTTCCGGTGCAGTGGTTGCACATCATTCCTTCGATACTGATTACTTTTGTCATTGTGTTTGTCCTCTCTTTCTCTTCTCTGTTATTTTGATCCACAGGTGCTTCCTGTATACCTGTTTTTACATCTGTGGTTTCACGCATTATTTTTGTTGTCTTTTCATTACCGGAAATCTTCAATGTGGTAAATCCGCTCTTAAACCCTTTCAACCGCAATGCATTCGTCACGACGAAGATACTGCTCAAGCTCATAGCCGCCGCACCGAACATGGGATTTAAGCGGATTCCGAATGCCGGATACAACACACCTGCTGCCAGAGGGATACCGATGCAGTTGTAGAAAAACGCCCAGAATAGATTTTCCTTGATGTTGCGGATCACTGCACGGCTCAGCTTCATAGCAGTCACCGCATCCCGGAGATCATTCTTCATCAGGATGATATCCGCACTCTCCATCGCTACATCTGTTCCGGCACCGATCGCCATTCCGACATCTGCCGCTGCCAGTGCGGGCGCGTCATTGATACCGTCACCGATCATAGCGACCTTGTGTCCCTGACGCTTTAACTCGCTGACCTTTTTCTCCTTATCCTGCGGCAGCACTTCCGCCACGACTTCGGAGATTCCGAGTTTTTCCCGTACCGCTTCTGCGGTTCGTCTGTTATCACCGGTCAGCATGATGACTTTCACACCCATCTTCTCCCATGCCTGAATTGCTTCATAGGAAGTAGCTTTGACCGTATCCGCTACACCGATGATTCCAAGGAATCCTGTTTCCTTGGGCCAAGTTTTCTGGATGCAAGCTTCCTGAGAGCCTCCTTCCCGGAAGTTTACTTCCTGGAAGTTTACATCCATTGCTACCAGAAGCGGTGTCATACCTTCGTCCGCCATCCGGTTCAGGGCGTCTAACGCCCCCTCCGGCAAAATAATATTCTTCTCCTGCAGAAATGCAAGATTGCCCACATAGAATTTTGTACCTGCCGGAAGAATAGTTTTTCTCTGCGACAGCTCCGCAGACTCTGAACTTTCTTTTGTCATTGTTGCGGCATCTTTTGTGCCATTTTCTGTTCCGACAGAATTTCCCGTATTTTTTTCATCAAATTTTCCTGCATAAAACACTGCAGTCGGTCCATCTTTTTTCAAGAACTCCTGCGCAGCAAAATCCTGTGCCAGCGCACCTTCCACACCACGTCCGAAGGTTGCCTGGAAATCCGTGATCTCCGGAATTGGCAGCCGGAAGCTTTCCGCATATTCCACTACCGCCTCAGCCAGTGGATGCTCACTTTTTTTCTCCAGTGCCGCTGCGATCTGCATCATGGCATCCACAGGGAAATCACTCTGATAACCGCCTGCTTCTTCTACCTTTAACTTACCGCTTGTGATGGTTCCGGTCTTGTCCAGTACCACGGTGTCGATCTCCTTAGCCTGCTGTAAAGCTTCCCCGGTCTTGATCAGGATACCGTTGCTCGCACCGACACCAGTTCCCACCATGATTGCCACCGGAGTTGCCAGTCCCAGCGCGCAGGGACAGGAAATCACCAGTACTGCAATTGCAGTGGAAATCGCAAACTCCGCGGTCGCACCACTTGCCAGCCACACGATCAATGTAATCAGCGAAATCGCCATAACAGTAGGTACGAATACTCCTGCCACTTTATCTGCCAGCTGTGCGATTGGCGCCTTGCTGGCACTGGCTTCCTCCACCAGGCGGATGATCTGCGCCAGCGTCGTATCATCGCCGACACGGTCCGCACGGCATTTTAAGAAGCCCGCTTTATTCACGGTAGCAGAGACCACATGATCGCCTGCCTGTTTTTCCACGGGAACACTCTCTCCTGTGATAGCCGCTTCGTCCACACTGGAATTACCCTCCAGCACGATACCGTCCACCGGCACCAGACTTCCGGGTTTTACCAGGAATATATCGCCTTTCTGCAGGCTCTCCGTAGGCACCTCCTTCTCCTGTCCGTCTTCCGTCACGAGGATTGCCACCTTTGGTGCCAGGTTCATCAACTTCGTGATTGCTTCACTGGTCTTGCCTTTGGATCGGCTCTCCAGATATTTTCCGACGGTGATCAGCGTCAGGATCGTACCGGAGGATTCAAAATACAGATCGTGCACATAATGCTCTACTACCGCCATATCTCCGTAGCCAAGACCGTAGCTGATCCGGTACATTGCGAAAATGCCGTACACAAGCGCCGCGCCGGATCCCATGGCGATCAGGCTGTCCATGTTCGGACTGCGGTGCGCCAGGGTTTTAAATCCTACGGAGAAAAACTTCCGGTTCACATACAGAATCGGCAACAACAGTAAAAACTGTGTCAGAGCGAAATTCATGGCATTGGCATTGCCGTGCAGGGTATTCACGATAAATGCAGGGGCCGGAATCCCGAACCATTCCTTGAACATATGATGCATGGACACATACATTAACGGAATCAGGAATCCGATGGAGATTCCAAGCCGCCATTTCATAGCTTTGGCTTCCGTATCCAGCTTCTGCTGCAACTCCTGCCTGCCGTCCGCACCGGATCCGCTTCGGCGGTTTCCACTGCCGGAAGCACTCTGTCCGCCTGCCGCATTCCCGTTACTGCTTTCGTTCATCACGGAAGCTCCGTAACCTGCCTTCACAACCGCATCAATGATTCCCCCGGAAGATAATCTGCTCTCATCATAAGTGACATCCATAGTCTCTGTCAGCAGGTTCACAGATGCTTTTTCCACTGCATCCAATTTATTTACCGCCTTCTCCACATGAGAAGAGCATGCGGAGCAGGACATTCCTGTCACATGATATCTTTCTTTCACAATACTACACCTCTTTCCCTATCTGTAACTGTATATTTTCGCCCTTATTTAAGCGTATGCTCTCCGCATATCCGCTTAACAAATTTATTTCGGGCGTGTACAACCTCACAAGTCTTTACTTTAATTTTTTCACCAGTTCTACCGCTTCCTCCACGATAGCAGTATTCCCTTTTTGAATCTCCTCAACCACACAGGTCTCCATGTGCTCCTTCAGGATTGCATAACCGAATGCCTGCAGGGCGCTCTCCACCGCAGCTACCTGTGTCAGAATATCTCCGCAGTAGCGGTTCTCTTCCAACATCCGGCTGATGCCGTTTAACTGTCCCGCCATCCGGCTTAAGCGGTTCTGCAATTGCTTTCTTTCCTTTTCCGAACGGGGCGTTGCCTTCTGGTGGAAATGACAACATTCCATGCCCTTTTCTTCTGATTTTTCCTCTAATTTCTCTTCTATTTGTTCTGCCATACTTTCTCCCATTTTGAATCCGGCTCCTGCTAATTTTTCCTATCTGTCCGTATATTCTTTATTGTCCTTTGGTCACATAGCAGTGTTCACAATCTGCGGAACGACTTATTGTTGCTGCCACGCAAAATACCCCATAAGGGTATCTTGTCTTTTCTACAAGATATACCCCTATAGGGTATTTGTCAAGAGGCACTTTTTAATTCCTGCCATTTCCCCTCTGACCAAAACTGATCCTTATAATCGGCATCTTCATGATTCTGCTGCCAGTCTTGTTATCCGTGCTTTCTCTTAAGTAAGACTCCCATGGTAATCAGAAGCATTCCCCCGGAAAGTAAAATATTTTCCAGTACATAAGCTGTAATGCTTTCTCCTGTCTTCGGTACTACGTCCAATTCCTGCGTAACTGCCTGTGTTGTAGCCGGCTGTGCATCAGAACTGTTGTCATCGTTTCCTTTTGAATTCTCATGAGAGCTTCCACCGGTACTGATACCTGCGGTCGTCTTTTCCTTTTTCACAATCACATAGGTAGAAAACTGATTAGTCTCAAAGGTGACTTTTCCATCGATCACTTTCGTAGGCAATGCAGTGGTAGTTCCGTTATGGTCTCTCACCACTACATAGTCATAATTTGCATCGTAGTTGTTGATTCCGAGACTTAAGGTAATCGGATTGGTGAATTCCGTAATCTTTGTTTCCCAGTTCGTGCCATTTCCCTTGGCTACGATCTGGTTCAGATCCAGTTCCACTGCCTGCGCAGATATCGCCCCTGCGACTTTCTGCTGTGCCGCCGTTATATCGTATCCGGTACTGTCGGCAACTGTCAGCTGTAGATTACCGCTTCCTGCTGCGTTGGCGCCGTTGCTGATGGATACAGAAGTCACTTCCTTCGCAGCTGAGATATCTACCATGTCATCCGCTTTTCCAAAGATTCCTTTCAGATGAATCTGGGTATTTGGCATCGTGAATGTAAACGTGGAAATATTTGTTGCCGCTGTAAGACTTATCCCATTTAGTGAAACTCCCCTCAACTGGTATCCGTAATCCGGCTTCAATTCCACGGTGACCGTGTTTCCCGGCTGTACCACCAGATTTCCACCTCTGCTGTCTCCTGCATTGTTTCCATAGGGATCACCGGTATTGGGTGCAGTCCCGTTTATTTGAATGATCCGGGCCGTCCCATGCTCCAGATAAGCATCCTCTCCGTAGGTTTTCGAATCATATCCCCATGTTATTGTAATTCTCTCTTTGTCTACCTGAATGGAATAGTTTCCTTTTTCCGTCCATGTCACCGCATTTTCTTTTGAAGTTCCGGCTCCCTGTATCATGTATTTTCCGGAGCCGCTGTTAAGTACATATACTTTTACCGTGTCCACAGAATCGTCCACTCTGTATTCTGCTCCAGCCACATCTACGGAAATTTTGTTTTCCCCGATCCATTCTTCCAAAGTCTTATAGGTATTTTCAATTCCTATATAGATTTCAATACTATTATTTTTCCATGTGGCATAATCGTTTGGAGAGATACCGTCACCTTCTAATCGAAAACAGATATTGTTTCCCGTTCCCGGATTCGGTCCGGGTGCATTTCCTCCCGATGCTTCGAACATGGGTTCAAATTTCAGATTCGCATTTTCTACCTTGGTTTTATAAATATACGAAGCACCATTTCGGGTCATGCTTGCATCTGCAATGTTCTGGCCATTCACCATAAAGCTTCTCAGGACACAATCCGTGTCCGGTGTCAGTGTTATAGTAAGCTCTGTTCCTGCTGCCACATTTGCCTGTGCAGCATCCCCCTGTAATCCGGCCCCTTCTATTTTCATACTACCGGCAACATATTGGAATACACCATTCTGCACACTACTCCATGGTGTATGATTATCCGCACCCACCACATATGTCTGCCTGTTGTCCTCTGCTCTTACATGAAATTCCGGCAAAGCTCCCAATAGCAACACCAGTGAAAGTAAAAAACCAAATATCGTTCTTCTGCTTTTGTACATCTGCGCATGTCCTCCTTTTGTATATATACGTATATATACTCATAGAACACCTACTTTTTTCAAGTTGACATTTGTCTCAACCTGCCAAATCCACGCATTTTCTGCGTTCGTAGGTATCTCATCGTCAATCCTTCTCTCATACCCGCGTGGCCTCTGCCCCGTGGGTATCCCGTCGCAAATCCTTCTCTCATACCCACGATCCCTCTGCTCCGTGGGTATCCCATCGCAAATCCCTCTCTCATACCCGCGCGCCCTCTGCTCCGTGGGTATCTCATCG
>ENA-UEQJ01001302-UEQJ01001302.1-human-gut-metagenome-genome-assembly--contig:-NODE-1302-length-20077-cov-12.830200_pt1 | contig 20077 bp, 24 predicted proteins | sample MGYA00242937_ERZ507938 | MGnify/ENA primary metagenome ERZ507938 (study PRJEB26167, sample SAMN06115437) | human gut metagenome | host: Homo sapiens | place: China:Gansu | collected 2015-07-03...
AAAAGCCCCACTGGGGCTTTCATGCCCTGCGGGCACCGCCGTCCTTTCTGGTTCTCTTTTGGCACGCAAAAGAGAACTTATCCGGTGGAGAAGAATTGCATAAAAGTCAAGAAATCTGTTCCACTCGAATACGCTCTGTATGGGAAGCATTGCTCTAAAAAAAGAACCCCAAAAAATCCATAGATTTTCTGGAGTTCAAAAATTCATATAATGTGATCTCAGCCCTGCTTTTTCCAGCGGCGCATCACGCCCATGCCCAGCGCATAGGGGCCGGTGTGCACGGCAATGGTGCAGCCGATCTGCAGCAGGCCCACTTCGCACTGTGCGCCGGGGTACTTTGCACGCAGGGCCGCGCGGGTCTGCATCCACAGGCGCTTGCCTTCCTCTTCGTCGTAGCCGTAGCCTACGGTGATGCGGTAGTCGTCCGGGGTGCCGCCGTGGGCATCCAGATAGTTCATCAGCTGTTCCAGCGCTTTTTCAAAGCTCTTCTGTCGGCCGCGTGCCACGCCGCCGGAGAAGATCTCGCCATCCTTGAACAGGATCATCGGCTTGATGCCCAGCATGTTGGCTGCACGGCCCGTTACCTTGCCAATGCGGCCGCCCTTGATGAGATAGTCCAGATTGCCTACCGTGAAGAAGATCTGGTTGGTAGCTTTCTCTGCTTCCAGCCATGTCACGGTCTCGTCCAGCGTGCAGCCTGCGTCCCGCATGGCCACGGCGTTTTCCACCATGGTGGACTCGGTAACGGTAGCCGCCGCGCTGTCAATGACCTCAATGCGGGCATCGGGGAAATCTTCCAGCACCAGATCCCGGGCATTGCGGGCGCTGCCCACACAGCCGCTCATCTTGCTGGTGAACACCAGACACAGCACATCCCGGCCAGCAGCAGCATGGGCACGGAATGCCTGCTCAAAGTCCTCAATGGAAGCAAGGCTGGTTTTGGGGTAGGCCGAAGGGTTGTCCACCATGAACTGGTAGAAGTCCCGCACGGCGATCTCCTTGCCTTCTTTGCGGTAGTGCTCGCCGTCCAGCGAGACATAGAAGGGCACGACCTCGATTTGGAGCTGTTTGGCAGTGTCCAGCGTCAGGTCGCATGCGCTGTCGGTAATGATATCAAACATCTGTGACGCTTCCTTTTCTGAATCATTCAGGAGCTTTGCAGGGGATCATACGTGGTGGATATAAGCCTCACGCTCGGCACCCACAGAGATGTAGGTGATCTTGCAGCCGACAGCCTTTTCCAGATATTCCACGTAATCGCGTGCTTCCTTGGGCAGGTCTTCCCACTTGCGGGCTGCGGTGATATCACAGTGCCAGCCGGGCAGGTACTCCACCACGGGCTGTGCGGTGTCCAGAGCTTCGCCCATGGGGAAGCGGGTGGTGGTGCTGCCATCGGTCAGCTTGTAGGCAGTGACCATGGGGATCTTTTCCATGTAGTCCAGCACGTCCAGCAGGGTCAGAGCAACTTCATCGCAGCCCTGGCAGAACACGCCGTAGCGGCTTGCCACCAGATCGATGGGGCCAACGCGGCGGGGACGGCCGGTGGCTGCACCGTACTCGTGGCCAGCCTCACGCAGGTCGTGCTTTTCCTCTTCGGTCATAGCCAGCTCGGCAGTGAAGGGGCCGTCACCCACGCAGGAGGAGTAAGCCTTCATCACGCCGATGGAGTTGTGCAGCTTGTGGCCCGGGATGCCTGCGCCGATGGGAGCGTAAGCACCGATGACGTTGGAAGAGGTGGTATAGGGGTAAATGCCGAAATCGATGTCGCGCAGAGCGCCCAGCTGAGCCTCGAACAGGACCTTCTTGCCTGCAGCGTCTGCATCGGCCAGATACTGGCCCACATCGCAGATGTAATCCTTGAAGATGGCGGCATACTTTTCGAGCCATGCCCACATCTCATCCACGCTGATGGGAGCTGCGTTGTAGCTGCCCTCCATGACCAGATTCTTGGAATCCACCATGGTGACCAGGCGCTTCTTCACAGCGTCGTCCAGATGCAGCAGGTCGCCCATGCGCAGGGTCTTCTTCATGTACTTGTCGCCGTAAGCGTAGGCAATGCCGCGCTTGGTGGAGCCGAACTGTGCGCCAGTCTTGGACAGACGTGCTTCTTCCAGACCGTCCTGCTCCACATGGTAGGGCATGGTGATGGTTGCACGGTCGGAGATCTTCAGGTTTGCCGGGCTGATCTCAACGCCCTGCTCCCGCAGCTTGTTGATCTCGCCGTCCAGATGATGCGGGTCGATGACCATGCCGTTGCCCATAACGCAGACCACGTTCGGACGCAGGATGCCGGAGGGCAGCAGATTCAGCACGAACTTGCCGCGCTCGTTCTTGACCGTGTGACCGGCGTTGTTGCCGCCCTGATAACGTGCAACGATGTCATACTCCTGGCTGATGAGGTCGACCATGCGGCCCTTGCCTTCATCGCCCCAGTTGATACCCGTAATTGCAGTAAGCATAATAAATGACCTCTTTATCATTTTTTCAAAAGACAGCCTTTTCCGTGCACCTTGCCCGGGATACGCCACCTTGGGAAAACACATCAGCAGGCATACACAAAGCACATACCAATGCAAGTATAGTATAGCACAGATCGCCGTGCAAAAAAAGAGGAAAACACAGCTTTGGGCTGCGTTTTCCTCCAAAAAAGTGTGCGCAAAATTGTGCGTTCAGCTGCGGGGGTTCTCAAGGTCGGCACGGCGGGTCACCTTGTGGATGGTGCCGTCCGGCTCCTGAATGGAGGTGTTGGCCAGCTGCGCGCGCAGGCTGGCCTTCATGTCGTCGATGTATTCGCGGCGCAGGGCCTGCTGCTCTGCCTTTTCGGCCTCGGTCAGGCCGGTGGTCTTGCTCTTTTTTGCCAGCTCGTTGATGCGGGCGATCTTTTCCTGTGTCATGGTGCCTCCTGTATTTTCAAGCGGAATATGTTATAATAAGAAAGCAAACCCTCTCAGTCATTGCTGCGCAATGCCAGCTCCCCCGAAAGGGCGAGCTTTTTAAGGAATTTTCTCAATCAGTATAGCAAAGGATGATAAAAATGGCAACTCAATTGAATTTTGCACAGCAGATGGATGCCGTGCTCAAAACGCTGGACGGCACCCGGCCGCGCCTTTTGCTCCACGCCTGCTGCGGCCCCTGCTCCAGCGCAGTGTTGGAACAGCTGTGCCAGTATTTTGAGATCACAGTGCTTTACTATAACCCCAACACATGGCCTGAAGAGGAATACCACCGCCGCGGCGAGGAACTGAAGAAATTCGTGGCAGCAGCCCATCCTCTGGGCGTGACCGTGGTGGAGGACCACTACGACCCGCAGGAGTTCTACTCTGCTGTCACCGGCCTTGAAAACGAGCCGGAGCGGGGCAGCCGGTGTACAGTCTGCTACCGGCTGCGGATGCGCCGGGCGGCGCAATACGCCAGTGAGAACGGCTTCGACTGGTTCACCACCACACTGTCCATCAGCCCGCATAAAGATGCCAAACGCATCAATGCCATCGGGCAGGAGCTGGAAGCCGAGTTCGGCGTAAAGCATCTGCCTTCGGACTTCAAAAAGCACAACGGCTACCTGCGCAGCCTGCAGCTTTCGGAGGAATACGGCCTGTACCGGCAGGATTACTGCGGGTGCGAGTTCAGCGCGAAGGCACGTGGCATTGAGAAATAACCCTCTCAGTCATTGCTGCGCAATGCCAGCTCCCCCGAGAGGGGAGCTTTTTCTACTTTCCAACGGTTATTTTCTTTACTGAAAAGAGAATACCAAACGGTTTTAGCGCATAAAGCTCCCCCTTCGGGGGAGCTGGCGCGATAGCGCCTGAGAGGGTTTATTCTTCCGGCAGCTTTGCCACCAGCAGGGTGAAAATAATCAGGCCCACGCAGGGCACGATGTTGGAAGCCATACCGGCGGCAAGGCCAGCCTTTTCGGCCACGATGCCAATGATCCACGGCATGAGGATGGCACCGCTGGATGCCACCGGCAGCATGATGCCCATGCTGGTCACGCTGGTCATGCGGCCCGCGCTGGCCACAGCGGTGGGGTTCAGGCCCGCCATGGAGAACGCAAACGCAAACAGCAGCACGATGGCCATGACCTGCGTGTGGGCCATGACCAGCAGCACATAAAAGATCGTACACAGCACGCTCATGCCCACCATGGCCTTGCGCGGGTTCTTGAACGGGAACACGAATGCGATCAGCAGACGGGCCACCAGCGTGGCACCCCACATGACCGTGACGGTGTAAGCCGCCAGTGTGCCCGCAATGATGCCGCTGCCCTTGAAGTAAGTGACCATCCAGCCGTTGACGCTCTGCTCTGCAGCGTTCTGGAAGAACAAAAGGCCGGTCAGCATCCAGAACCGTGCCGAACGCAGAAAGCTCCAGTCAATGGCCTGCTTTTCCTTGGCATTCTTGGCCTTGCCGCCGCCCAGCGGGGTAAAGGCATATATCAGCCACAGCACAAGTCCCAGTGCCGCCAGCAGGAACACCGCCAGCTCAGTGCTCACCTTCGCCGCTGCCGCAATGAGGAAGGGGCACAGCAGCGCACCGCAGGCGTAGCAGCTGTGCATCAGGTTCATGCCGCGGGTGCGGTCGGCAGAGTGATCGCTGACCAGAATAGTGCAGGTGTTGATAACACTGCCCTTGGCAATGCCCACCACAAAGAAAGCCACTGCCAGCAGGATCTCTACACCGGTCAGGCCCATGATGCCGTAGCCCACCGCATAGCCGATGGTGAGCAGCAGCACACTGGGCTTCATGCCCAGTACACTGGGCAGCATACCGATGAGCAGGCCTGCCAGCAGATTACCCACACTCATAAGTGAGAGCAGAGTGCCGGTCATGCCGTAGGCAAAGCCGTAGCGCTCCTGCAGCAGGCTGACCACCACGCCCGCACTGATGGCACAGATGCCACTGAAGAAGAAAGTAAGAAAGCCTGTATTCCGCAGGCGTGCAGACTGTTGTTCCATAATCGTCCTCTTTCTGTGAAAATATCCTCCTTCTATTTAACCATAATTCCGCATCATTGCAACCGGATTTTCTTACAAAAAGTTGCAAAAAGCCCGCCGGGGCATGGACGATTTAAAATGCCCTCCGCTTGCGCTCTGGGCATCTTCAGCGGAAAAATCATTTTTAATTTCGCGTTTGGAGCGACCGCATTTGCACAGCAATGAAAGCCCCAGTGGGGCTTTCAAGCGGCAGAGCGGTCTGCGTAAGCAGATGGAGGGGCGTTGCCCCGACAAGCTCTGCGGAGCGCTCCAAACGCTTTTTCACGAGAGGGGCTGTGACTGGAAAATGCATCTCATCTCTGCAACCTTTCTTGTGAAAATGGTAGAACGGAACGCCCGCAGGCGTTCCGTTCTACCGAAATTCAGAAGAATATTTCCTTGAATTATGCCCAGAGCAACGCGGAGGGCATTCCCAATCATTTTCTATGCAAAAAGCCCGCCGGGCATCGCTGCACGGCGGGCTTTGGTTTACAGTTTACTCTGCCTTGGTCTCGGGCTTTGCCTCAGCCTTGGCTTCCGGCTTTGCTGCGGGGGCAGCAGCGGGAGCGGCGGGCTTCACCACGGGCTTCGGGGGATTGGGGTCATCCTTCAGCGGGAAGAGGATGATGTGCTTGGGGCACTTCTGGGCACACATGCCGCAGCCCTTGCACTTGTCATAGTCGATGCGGGCCACGCCGTCCACCACGTGGATAGCGTCGAACTTACAGGTGCGCTCGCACATACCGCAGGCAATGCAGGAGGTGGTGCAGGCCTTCATGGCCACAGGACCCTTGTCCTTGTTGGAGCACATGACCACCGGCTTGCGCGGGCCGCCCACGTCGATCATGATGACCTGCTTGGGGCAGATGTTTGCGCAGGCACCGCAGCCGGTGCACTTGTCCTTGTCCACCTTGGCAACGCCGTCCACAATGTGGATAGCATCGAACTTACACACCTTGGTGCAGTCGCCCAGACCAACACAGGCAAAGGAGCAGGTCTTGGGGCCGCCGTACAGTGCAGCAGCGGCTGCACAGGTCTGGATGCCCTTGTAATCATAAGCAGGCTTGCAGTGCTCGGAATTGCCCTGGCACTGGACAACCGCCTTCTTTTCCACAGCGCTGGCCGTGCCGCCCATGATCTTGGCAATGGCAGCGGCAGCCTTGGGGCCGCCGGGTGCGCACTTGTCGCAGGGCACGCCGTCCATGACCACAGCCTTTGCGTAGTCCGCACAGCCTGCGTAGCCGCAGCCGCCGCAGTTTGCACCGGCAAGGCAGTTGGTAACTTCTTCAATGCGGGGGTCTTCCTCCACCGCCATGAACTTGGACGCTGCGACCAGAACGATCGCGCCGACTGCGCCCACGATGGTACACAGGATAACAGCAGATACAATATTCATAATCCTGTTCCTCCCTTACAGCGTGACATTGAACAGGTTTTCGACGATGCCGCCGAAGCCCATGAAGGACAGGCTGGTGATTGCTGCTGCGATCAGGGTGATGGGCAGGCCCTTGAAGGGTGCCGGGGGATCGCAGGCTTCCACGCGCTTGCGCACGCCGCTGAACATGACCATGGCCAGCATGAAGCCGCAGCCTGCGCCGATGGCACACACCAGAGCCTCAATGTAAGCAACACCGAAGCCCATAGCAGCCACATCTGCGCCGTAGTCGCCCACGACCAGAATGGTGACAGCCAGAACACAGCAGTTGGTGGTGATCAGGGGCAGATAAACGCCCAGAGAGTTATACAGTGCAACCACGTACTTCTTGAGGAAGATCTCGATGAACTGCACCAGAACAGCAATGACCAGAATGAACACGATGGTCTGCAGGTAGCTCAGACCAGCCGGGTCCAGAATGAAGATCTGGATGGGGAAGGTAACGGCCGTTGCCATGAACATGACGAAGATGACGGCGCCGGACATACCAACCGCAGAATCCAGCTTTTTGGAAACGCCCAGGAACGGGCAGATACCGTAGAACTTCACCAGCACGTAGTTGTTGACCAGGATCATGCTGAAGAAGATCGCAGCGAGTTTTACTAACATCTTATTCTGCCTCCTTCTTCAGGTTATCAAGGTCGCAGCAGCTCTTGCGCTCGATGCGGGCATCCAGCTTGCCTTCCAGCCACACACAGCCGGCCATCAACAGGCCAAAGCAGAAGAATGCGCCGGGAGCCTGCGTCATGATGGAGACCTTGGCAACGCTTTCCGGGATCACCTGGAAGCCCAGCCATGTGCCGCTGCCCAAGATCTCACGGATGGATGCCATCAGGGTAGCGGTGAGGGTGTAGCCAACGCCCATGCCCACGCCGTCCAGTGCGGAGTCCACGATGCTGTTCTTGCAGGCGAACATCTCGGCACGGCCCAGAATGATACAGTTGACAACGATCAGGGGCAGGAACACGCCCAGAGCGTTGTACAGGCTTTCCATGTAAGCCTGCATGAACATCTGAACGATGGTCACGAAGCTTGCGATAATGACGATGTAGCAGGGCAGATGCACCTTGCCGGGGATCACCTTGCGCAGCAGGGAGATCATGATATTGGAGCACACCAGCACGAAGGTGAAGGCGGCACCCATGCCCAGAGCGCTGGAAACTGCAGTGGTAACTGCCAGAATGGAGCAGGTACCCAGAACCAGACGCAGAACGGGGTTTTCTTTGATAATGCCGTTGGTAAGGATGCTTACCTTGGACTTATTTTCTTGTGCCATTTCTTACCAACCTCCTTTACGCCAGCTCGTTGTAGCAGTTGACACAGTCATTGATGGCAGCAAACAGTGCGGTGGAGGAGATGGTTGCGCCGCTGTAGGCGTCGTAATCCTGATTCATCACAATGTTCTGGGTGCCGTCCATGCCGTCGAACTGCGCCAGGAAGTCGTCACTGCTCACGTTGGAGCCGATGCCCTTGGTCTGGGTGGAAGCGTCCACCCAGATGCCGGTCTCGGCGCCGTTGGCGTCGAAGCCCATGATGACGGTCAGGATGCCGCCGTCAAAGCCCTTTTCCTCGGCCTTGATGGCAGTGCTGCCGTCCGGAGCCTTGACCACGCCGGTGATGCCGGCGGTGGTGTAATCGGTCACTTCTTCCAGCTCGCTGGCATCCGAAACGGAGGGCAGCACGCCGACATAAGCGGCCAGAGTGGTGCGCTTGGTGTTCTCGGCAATGACCGGGGCGGTCATGCCGTTCACCAGTGCCAGCAGCAGGCTGGCGATCAGGGAGATAACGCTCAGCACAACAATGGGCTTGATGGTGCTCTCCCAGTTGGAAGACTTACTCATTTGCCAGCACCCTCCTTTGCTTTCTTTGCAGGCTTGATGTAGCCATACGGGGTCTGACGGGTCAGATCGTTGATGTAGGGGACCCACAGGTTCATGAACAGCAGTGCGAAGGACACGCCCTCGGTGTAGCTGCCCCAGTAACGGATGGCAAAGGTGACGATGCCCAGTGCCACGCCATACACCAGCTTGCCCTTCAGGGTGAAGGGGCTGGTAACATAGTCGGTAGCCATGAACACGGCACCGAACAGCAGGCCGCCGCTCAGCACGGCAACCAGAGCCTCGTGCACACTGTGGGTAGCAATGAGGTAGAACACGAACATGCTGCCGACGTAAGAAGCCGGGATGGCGATGCTGATGGTCTTGGTGGCCACCAGATAAATCAGGCCCAGCACGATAGCCAGTGCGCAGGTCTCGCCCAGCACACCGCCGTGGATGCCCATGAACAGATCCAGCAGGCTCAACTTGGACTTATCGGCCACAGCCAGCGGGGTAGCGCTGGACAGCTGATCCACCGCTGCATCCGGGAACACCCACTTGTTCATGGAACCGGCAAAGCTGATGAACAGCACGATACGGCCCACCAGAGCGGGGTTGGCAAAGTTCATGCCGATGCCGCCGAACAGCTGCTTGACGATGACGATGGCCACCAGATCACCGATGATGAGCTGGCCGATGGGCATGCCCACGGGCACGTTCATGGCCAGAATGATGCCGGTGACGACGGCGGACAGGTCGCTGATGGGGTTGGGCTTCTTGAGCAGCTTGCAGTACAGCCACTCAAAAGCCACGCAGGCCACCACGGACACAGCTGTTACCAGCAGTGCACGCATACCAAAAATGATGGCAGAGGCCACCACGCAGGGGCACAGGGCGACGATCACGTTGGCCATCAGGCTCTGGGTGGTCTCTTCGCTGCGCACATGCGGGGAAGCCGAAACAATAAGCTTCGTATCCATTACTTATTGCCTCCTTTTTTGATTTCACCAAGGTAGAATGCCTTTGCCAGGCTCATCATCTGGGTCACCGGGCGCTTGGCCGGGCAGACGAAGGAGCAGCTGCCGCAGTTGAAGCAGTAGTCTGCATGCAGCTTGCCCAGCTCCTGCACGTCACGGGCAGCATAAGCCTGGTTCACCTCCACGGGCTCCAGGCCCATGGGGCAGTACTCCACGCAGCGGCCGCAGCGGATGCAGGGATTGACCGGAGCGGGCTGGGCAGCAGCCTCGCTCAGCAGGATCAGACCGGAGGTCGTCTTGGTGGTGGGGTAGCTCAGGTTCTCCACAGCGGGGCCCATCATGGCACCGCCGGCCACCACCTTGCCCAGGGTGCCCTTGACACCGGCAAAGTCAATGATGTCCTGATAGGAAGTGCCCACGGGCACCACAACGTTCTGGGGCTTTGCGCAGGCGTCGCCGTCCACGGTGATGGTACGCTCCACCACCGGCATGCCGGTGGCCAGATACTTGCCCAGGGTGGACACACTGGTCACGTTCATCACGATGGCGCCGGCGTCGGCAGGCAGACCGCCGTGGGGCACTTCGCGGCCCAGGCACTTCTCGATCAGGATCAGCTCTGCGCCGGTGCCGTAGACACTGGGCAGGGGCTTGACCTCGATGGTGCTGTCGCCCTGGGTCTTTTTGCACAGCAGGTCGATGCACTCAGGCTTGTTGTTCTCAATGCCGATGATGCACTTCGGGATGCCGGTGTACTGCAGCACGGCCTTGATGCCGCGGATGATATCATCGCTGCAGTTCAGCATCTCCTGCGTGTCGCTGGTCAGCCACACTTCGCACTCGGAAGCGTTGATCAGCAGGGTATCCACCTGCTGCTTGGGCTGCAGCTTGACGTCGGTCGGGAAGCCTGCGCCGCCCAGACCTACCAGGCCGCACTCGCGCACGGCTGCCATAAAGCTGGCCTTATCGGTCACCACCGGCGGCTGGACGGCCGGGTCCACGGTCTGCTTGCCATCGGTCTTGATGACCACAGAATCACAGGTGCGGCCATTGGACAGACGGAAAGGCTCCACCGCGGCCACGGTGCCGGAAACGCTGGAGTGGATGTTGGCAGAAACAAAGCCGCCCGCCTCACCGATCTTGGTGCCGACGAACACTTCATCGCCCTTTTTAACCAGAGCCTTGGCGGGTGCGCCAATGTGCTGGCTCATCAGGATGCGTACCTGCGCGGGCAGAGGCATCGGAACAGGTTTGCTTGCAGCAGTTGCTTTGTCATGCGGCGTATGCGCGCCAAGCGCCGCACGTTTCAGCTTGTTCAACATGGAATCAAATCCCCCATTCTGCTTGAATTGCCGCCCCCACGCCCATGCAGGCGCACTGGTACAGGGACAGCAGCTGCTTAACATGTTTATTGTATCATTTTGGCGTGGGAAGTCAACGACAATGGCACAAAAATGATGTGTTTTCCTGAACTTTCTTTTCATTTTTTCGTGGTTATATACAACTAACCACCGTATTTTTCTTCCTGCATCCGGTGTTTGCCTTTGCATGCGGATTATGCTATACTAAGGGCAAGCAAAAACTGCGGAACGTCCCCCGCTCCGCGCCAGACTTACCAAGGAGGCTTGAAATGATGAAGGTTCTCAAAGCACTGCTCGCCGTCCTCACTGCTCTGGCGGTGGCCCTGACCGCCGCGCTGCTGCTTATTCAGGATAAAAACGCGCCCCGCTATATCCAGATCTACGAAAACGAGCAGTAACACCCGTCTTGCACAAAAGCATCCCCCAGCCTGAGCGGCACGTGCCGCCCGGGTCGGGGGTTTTGTGTTTTGCGGGGCAAAAGGGCAGCAAAAAGCCCCGGCACACGGAGGGGTTCTCCGTGTGCCGGGGTGCTGCGCCGAAGCGCTTTTTCTTAAAAGGTGTTATGCCGCGTGGTTGGCATAAAGGATCACAACGTATTCCTTGCCGCCGATCTTGCCCATTGCCACGCCAATGTCAACATTGTCGCCCAGCTGCTCGATCGTTCCGATCTTCACGGCTCTGTTGGATCCATCGTTCGTCGTATAAGGGTTGATGGCCTTCACCATCCACTGCAGCTGCGTGTACTCCATAAGCGCTCCGCTGCTCTTGAACTGAACATTCGGAGCTGCATTGAGGATATACCCGTTTGCATTGGTATCGATGCCGGCGGCCTTCACAACCTCGTTGTTTGTCAGGATTCCTTTCACATCCTCGTCCTTATTCGCTTCCAGCGCGGCAGCCTTGTCCGCTTCCTGCACCAGCTTTGCCGCCAATGCGTCCAGCTCCTTGCTGTGGTTTGCAGTTCCGCCGGCCACGGTCATCTGATCCATTGCCATCTTCAGCAGTTCATCCTTCAGCGAAGCGCTGCTGCCGCAGCCCACCATCGCCAGCGCCAGAACCGCCGCCAATGCAGCGGCTGCCAGTTTCTTGAACAATTTCATGGTTTTGTTCCTCCTTTATGCTCCTATCAGCCTACGAGCATCCTGCTCTTAGATCCTCGGCTGTCAGTTCACCAACACGACAATATACTCTTTGCCATTGATCTTACCCATGGCAAGACCCAAATTGCTCAATTTCTCCAGCTCGCCGCTGCCGATTTGCTTACCATTCGCCATCAGCATCTCTGCGATCAGCACTGCTTTCTGTTTATTTGCGGTGCTGCTGAGCAGCTTATAGTTTTCAGCAGCCGACACAATGTAAGTTTCCTGTGCAGCATCGATCCCCGCAGCCTTTACAACCTCTTTATCGATGAGCAGATTCAGAACCGTTTTGTCTTTATTTTCAGGCTTTGCAGCAGCCTTGTCTGCCTCTGCCACCAGCTTTGCCGCCAGCGCATCCAGCTCTTTTGAGTATGTGATCTCATCGCCCTGCATTGCAATGAAATCTGCGAGAACGTCTTTGATCTGATCCGTGAGGCTGTTGCGTCCGCCGCAACCCACCATGGTCAGTGCCAGAGCAGCTACCAGCATGGCCGCTGCCAGTTTCTTGAACAGTTTCATTTTGCATTTCCTCCTGAATATCAGAGTTTTTTCACACGCCCAAGTGGAACCCCTCCGGCTTGGATGAGTTAAGTTTACCCCCCCCCCCGTACCATTTTGTCAATTCGCGGATGCCACAAAAAATGACATGTATTTTTTGCAGTCCCGCGTGATGGCCAACCGGAGTGGTTTTGTGTTTTTTCATGGCATACAAAAAACACCGCCGTGTCTCCCTCAGCGGTGTTTTTAAGCAAAATATTCCTTTTAGTAATCTTTTTCGCAGCCCAGCAGGTATTTCATGTGCTCAAAGGTGCGGTCATGCCCAAGGTCGCGCACCATTTTCAGCAGCTCTTCCAGCAGGGCACGGGTCTCCGGGTGGAGCAGGTAGTGGGTCTTGCTGCGCTCGTAGTATTCCCACGGGGAAGCATCGGTGTACTTGTCGCCCAGATAGATCTGGCTTGCGGCCACGCGGTCGCACACCATTTCGCACACATAGCGCAGGGGCATCTTCATGCCGGCAAGGCCCACCTTCCGGGTGCTGTAGTCGATCCAGTATTCCAGATGGTGCTTGTTGCGGCCCTTGTGGTGCAGCCACGCGGAGGAATAGCCCCGCGCCAGACGTTCCGCTTCGTTGGGGCTGTGGTCACCCTGATAATAGATGCAGCCCGGAATGAACTCGGTAGGGCTGTACTTGCTCAGGTCGTGGGCAAGGCCCTGCTCATAGAGCCCGCAGGCAAAGCAATATTTCATCACCAGCAGCTTGTGCCGGGTGATGGTCTCAAAATGGCCCTTGATGTTCATGCTGTTATTTCCTCCACTGCACCGTGATACGTCCCTCTTTCAGCCCGCGCAGATCATTGCTTTCGGAAAAATCCTCCCGGTCCATGGTCAGGTTGGGGTTGTAGTAGGGGTCGTGCAGAATGTTCGCCTTGCCGTGCACGGCATACAGCCGCTGCTGCTCGGCGGCAAAGCGCCGGGCCTTCACCGGGTCTTTTTCGTCGCCGCCGCGGCTCTTGCTCTCGTAATGGGTCAGCCGGGCGTAGGGCGTCCACGCAATGCGGCAGCCTGCATCCCGCACCCGCAGGCAGAAATCCACATCGTTGAAGGCCACCGCAAAGGCTTCGTCCAGACCGCCCACTTCGTCCCACACGCTGGTCTTTACCAGCAGGCAGGCACCGGTGACGGCGGAAAAGTCCTGCACCGTTGCAGAGCGGAACATGTAGCCGCTGCCGCCCGCCTTGCGGTATTTGTGGCTGTGGCCCGCGTAGCCGCCAAGGCCGGTCACAACGCCTGCATGCTGCAACGTCTCGTCCGGGTAAAAAAGCTCCGCGCCGCAGATGGCCGCGCCGCCGGGGTGAGCACACTGCCGCAAAAGCTCCGTGAGCCAATCCGCATTGCGCACCTCCACGTCGTTGTTCAGCAGCAGCAGGTAATCCCCGCTGGCGTACTGCCGGCCAAAGTTGTTGATGCCGGAGAAGTTGAAGCCCTTCTGCGGGTAGTTGACCACCTGCAGGCCGTCGTAGCGCTGCCGGGCTTCCTTATAATAGGTGAAGGTCGCCGGGTCGGTGGAGTTGTTCTCGATGACGATAACCTCAAAGTTCTCCCAGCTGGTTTTGGTCCAGATGCTGTGCAGGCACTTTTCCAGATCGTCGGTGTGGTCCTTGTTCGGGATGAGGATGCTCACCTTCGGGTCGCCCACGATATCCCACTTCACCCGGTAGGTACTGGGGAACAGGCCATCCTCCACGGTGCCGGTGCGTCCGGTGCGGGCCAGATGGTCGGCCAGCGCCTTTTTGGCTGCTGCCGCCACATAGGGCTTGGCATCGGTGCCGCCAGAGGTGGAGCCTGTGTGCACCCGCCAGTAGTACAGCACCTGCGGTACATGGGCCGCACCGCCGGTCTTTTCCACAAGGCGCAGGAACAAATCGTGGTCCTGACTGCCGTCGCACTCCGGCCGCTCCCCGCCGATCTCATCCCACAGCGCCTTTTGGAACACCGCCAAGTGACAGATGTAGTTGCAGCACAGCAGGTAGTCCGGGGCGTAATCCGGCTTGAAGTGGGCCACCATGGGCCGCTGGATGCTCTTGGAAAAGAGTGCTTCATCGCTGTAGAGGAAGCCGTCCGGCTCGCCCTGCGCCCGCAGCTGCAGAATGGCTTTGCCCATGGTGTACAGGGCGTGGGGCGCAAGGATATCATCGTGGTCGGCAAGGGCCAGATATTCCCCTGTGGCAAGCTCTGCCGCAGCATTGGTGTTGGCCGCAATGCCTTTGTTTTCGATCTTTTTGTATACGATGCGTTGATTCTTTGTCTGATATTCCTCCACGATGCGCTTCACATCGGCATGTTCTGCATCGGAAGCATCCGCAAGGCAGAGCTGGCCGTTGGGGGCCGTCTGGTTCACAAAGGAATCCAGAAATTCCCGCAGGTATTTTTCCGGTGTATTATACAGCGGGGTCAGGATGCTGATGGTGGGCAGGCCGCAGTCTGCCGCCGTTTTGCCGGCCATTTCGGCCCGCTGGGCTTCCAGCACCTTTTTGGCGGGCAGATAGCGGGCACGCTTGCCAAAGCAGCGGCGCCTGACAAAGCCCGCGCCCCGTTTGAGCATGGTGGGCAGGCCCTCGTCCTTCGTCAGTTGCACCGCATAGCCTGCCAGTTCTCTGGCACGTTTCAGTCGTACATTCATATCAGGCCTCGCCGCGCTGCGTTGCCTTGTAGGCCGCGCAGACCGTTGCCGTATCGCCATTCATTTTCAGGTGACCGTGGCTCAGCCATGCCACCTTGCTGCACATGCGCTCGATCTGCTCAATGGAGTGAGACACCAGAATGACCGTGGTGCCGCCCGCCATCAGCTCCTGCATCCGCTTTTCGCACTTCTGCTGGAACAGGAAATCGCCCACCGAAAGCACCTCGTCCGCAATGAGGATATCGGGCTTGGTGATGGTGGCAATGGCAAAGCCGATGCGGGCCACCATGCCGGAGGAGTAGTTCTTGAGCGGCACATCCAGAAAGTTCTGCAGCTCGCTGAACTCCACGATCTCATCAAACTTTTCGTCCAGATACTTGGGCGAGAATCCCAGCACCGTGCCGTTCAGATAGATGTTCTCGCGGGCAGTCAGGTCCATATCAAAGCCCGCGCCCAGCTCGATGAGCGGGGCGATGGAGCCGCGGACCGTCACCTTGCCCTTGCTGGGCTTGTACACGCCCGCAATGGTCTTGAGCAGGGTGGACTTGCCCGAGCCGTTCAGACCCACAAGGCCGTAGAAATCACCGGGCATGATGTCCAGACTCACGTCCTTCAGGGCGTAAAATTCATCGTACTGCAGGCGGCCCTGCACCATGGCCAGAAAATACTCTTTCAGACTCTCATGCTTTTCCTTGGAGAGGTTGAAGCACATGGAAACATTGTCCACTTTGATGATCGGTTCCATTGTTCTTCCTCCTTAAATATGCAGCACAAAGCGGTCCTGCGTTTTGCGGAATACCCACACGCCCACCAGCATGGAGAGCACGGCGCAGCAGCCGCACACCGCGAACATGTTGAAATCCAGCGGGATGCCCCACATCACGGTACGGCGGAAGCCTGTGATGTACCAGTACATGGGGTTCAGCTTGATGATCTGCTGCATGTTGAACCCGCCAATGGAAAAGGTCATCTGGGTGGGGTCGTAGAAGATGGCGGAAAAATACAGCAATGCAGTGATGAACACGCTCCAGATGTGCATGATATCCCGGAAGAACACGGTAGCCGCTGCCAGAAGCAGGCCCACGCCCAGACTGAAGAAGAACAGCGTCACCAGCGGGTAGACCGCCTCGATGAGGGTCAGGTGGAAGGGTGCACCGGTGAAGATCATGACCAGCAGCAGCGCCACAAAGCTGAACACGCAGTTCACCATGGCAAAGCAGCACTTTTCCAGCGGGAAGATATACTTGGGGATATACACCTTTTTGAGCAGGGGCGCAGCGCCCAGCACACTGCTCATGCCGGTGGAGGTGGCCTCGTTGAAGAAGTTGAACAGCAGCTGGCCGCACATCAGGAACACGGCAAAGTTGTCGATGCCGCTGCCGCGCATGTCCATCAGACTGCTGAACACGGCCCAGTACACAAGGCACATGAGCAGCGGGTTCAGAACGCTCCACACCACGCCCAGCACGCTGCGGCGGTATTTGAGCTTGAAGTCACGGCTGACGAGGTTCCACAGCAGATAGCGGTAGCACCAGAAGCCGTTCCACATTGCTTTGAATTTTGCCACAGGCGATCACCACTTTTCAAAATATTCAAACTTCTGTGCAGCAAAGGGCTCGTGCAGCTTGTCCTTTGCGCTGGTCTTGTGCTCGCAGCCGCAGTCCGGCCACTGCACGTTCACGGTGGGGTCGTCGTAGGGGATGCCGCCCTCGCTGGTGGGGTCGTACACATCGGTGCACTTATAGCAGAACTCTGCCACATCGCTCAGCACCAGGAAACCGTGGGCAAAGCCCTCCGGGATATAGAACATCTTCTTATTGTCCTCGGACAGGGTCACGCCCACCCACTTGCCAAAGGTGGCGCTGTGGGGGCGGCAGTCCACGGCCACGTCGTACACTTCGCCCTTGGTCACGCGCACCAGCTTGCCCTGGGTGTGGTCCTTCTGGAAGTGCAGGCCCCGCAGCACGCCCCGGGTGGAACGGCTCTGGTTGTCCTGCACGAACTCCTTGTCGATGCCGGCCTCGGCAAACTGGTCCTTCTGGTAGGTCTCCATGAAGTAGCCGCGGTCATCGCCGAATACCTGCGGCTCAATGACCACCACGCCGGGGATCTCGGTCTGTGTGAAAGTAAACTTGCCCATATTTTTGTACCTCTCTTTTGTGAAGCGTTTTGTTTATCTGGAAAAGTCTGCGGTCGGGCAGGCTTTTGCGCTTAGTTGCCGTGCCGCGGCCCCGGGCGGGAGCGGCGGCGTTTTTTGCGCCGGATGCGGTTCACCAGCCGCATCACCAGCACGGTGACCACGGCCGCGGCGGCCGTGCAGCCCAGGGAGATGCCGGCCAGCATCCAGGCACTGCGGCCGGGGGCCACGTCCCCGGAGGAAGCCAGCTGTGCCCCGGTGCTCTGAGCCAGCAGGTCGGCCATGCCGGAGATCTTTGCCGGAACCTTCACGCTGGTGCTCTCCTGCTTTGTACCGCCCCGGATGGTGTACACCGCGTACACCGCCGGGTCATCGCCCAGCAGGTACTGCTCCGGCAGTTCCAGCGACACCTCCACGTCTTTTGCGGTCAGGCCGTCGGCCAGCAGCAGCTTCGTGCCGGGGTCGGCCACCGTGACCGTGCCCAGCGTGCTGCCGCCGCCCGCCACCGGAAGCTGTGCCGTCATGCTGCCGCCGGACAGCTCCGTGTAACCGGTAAAGGTGGCAAAGGCATCGTCCAGCAGGGTGCGCACATCGCTGTACTTGTCGGTGCTCAGCTCGCTCTGCATGGTCACGCAGATGAGGCGCACGCCGTTCTGCTCCGCAAGGCAGGCATAGCTGTACCGTGCGGTATTGGTATACCCCAGCTTGGAGCCCAGAATCCCGTCGATGTGGTATCGGCTGGAACCGATGCGCATCTTGTCCTGCTGGGAGAAGTAGCGGGTCACAGGCTGGAGGTTGGTGGGCTGCATGGTGTACATCTCGTTGCGGGTGAACACCGTTTCAAACCCCGGCTGCTGCAGTGCCCAGCGCAGGATCTGCGCCATGTCGTAGCAGCTGGTATAGTGGTCGTCGCCGCTGATGCCGTGGGGGTTTGCAAAGTGGGTGTGGGCAAGGCCCAGCTCCCGGACCTGTGCATTCATCTTTGCCACGCCGTCGGCGATGGTCCCGCCGCCGAAATACTCCGCCAGCAGGTTGGCGCCGTCGTTGGCACTGGCCATCTGGGTGGCATACAGCGCATCGATCAGCGGCACCTCTTCGCCCTCCTGCAGGGCGATGTGGCTGGAATCGGTGCCGGCCAGCGAATAGACATCCTCGTGGCTCACGGTGAGCTTCACGCCATCCCAGCTGCCCTGCGCCTTTTCGCAGGCAAGGGCCAGGGTCATCACCTTTGTGATGGAGGCCGGATGCAGTTCTTCGTTCATGTTCTGCTGGGCCAGCACAAGGCCGGTGTCCGCGTCGATGATGCAGTACGCGCGGGTAGCGCTGAGTGCCGGACCGGCCGCAGCCGCGCCAGGCATCAGCACAAGGATCATAAGCAGCACTGCACAGAGTGCCGTGGTCAGTTTTTTCATCTGGTTTTCTCCGTCCGGAAGTTTGGCTGCCCGTCGTGCCGCACCGGCAGGGCACCGATTTTAGTATACCACATTTTGCCCCGGCTGAAAAGCCATTGCACGTTCCCTTTGCCCCAGCAGCACCGGCTGCAGCTGTTCGCCGTGCAGGGCGGCTTCCAGCGCGGCAGGCAGCCGGGCAAAGTCCGCCTTCAGGCTCTGGGGCTTGGCGGCGGGGTCATCCTGCCCGTAGGGCACAAAATAGTAGTGCTTGCGCTGGAACAGCCGGGCGATGTTCTCGCCGGAAGCACCCAGCCCGTCGTTGGTGGACACGGCCAGCACCACCGGGCAGCCCACCCGCAGCAGGCTCTTGGCCGCCAGCGTCACCGGCGTGTCGGACAGGCCCGCCGCCAGCCGGGAAAGCGTGGCCCCGGTACAGGGGGCTACCACCAGTGCCTGCGCCATTTTGCGGGGGCCCAGCGGCTCCACCGCCTGCAGCGTGTCCAGTACCGGGTGCCCTGCGGCGGCTTCCAGCTGCTCCTTCCAGTAATTTCCCGTGCCAAAGCGGGTGTCCTGCCGGGCGGCAAAACTCATCACCGGCAGCAGCTGCCAGCCCTGCGCCGTCAGGGCGCGGGCAGACTGCAGCGCTGCTTCCAGTGTACAGAAGCTGCCGCACACCGCAAATGCGATCGTTCCTCGGTTCTGTGTGATCATCGTGTCCTCCCCTCCCGCTCCTGCAGCATGGTCTGCACCGTGCGCGCCACCGCCTCGCCCGCCGTCTCCGGCGCGCAGGCGGCCGGCAGGCTGAGGGCATGGATGGCCCGGTGTCCCCGCCGGGCCGCGGCGGCAAAGTCGGTGCCGCCGGGCTTTGAGGCCAGATCCACGATCAGGCTGCCGGACCGCAGCCGGGCCAGCACCCCGTCCCCCAGCACCGGGGCCGGGATGGTGTTCACCACCGTGTCAAAGGCCGGGGCCAGCCCGGCCAGAGCTGTCAGCGGGGCAGCCCGCAGGCCAAGGCTCTCGGCCAGAGCACGCTGCTCCGGCCGTCGGGCGCAAACCGTCACCCCGGCCCCCAGCGCCGACAGCCGCACGGCCAGTGCCTGCCCCACCGGCCCGAACCCCAGCACCAGCACCTCCGCACCCCACAGGGTGCGGGTGCGCTGCCGCAGCAGGATGCCGATGCAGCCCTCTGCCGTGGGGATGGCGTTGTACACAGCCAGTTCCGGCCGGGCAAAGTAGTCTGCCAGCTCCACCCCGGCCTGCCGGGCGATCTCCACCGCCTGCGCCGACAGCCGCCCGCCCAGCGCAAAAGCCCCCGGTTTGGCCGCCCGCAGCAGCTGTGCCAGCGGGGTACGGCTCTCATCCAGCGGCAGCGGAAGCAGGATCACATCCGCCCGGGCCACCTGCTCGGCCCCGGCCACCGCATAGCCTGCCCGGGCCAGCGCACGGCCTGCTGCCGCCTGCCGGGCATCGCTGCCCACCACCGCGATCCGTTTTCTGCCCTCCATGCCGCCGTTCCTCCCCCGCTGTGTTGTGCGCCATCCTATGCCGGGGCAGGCTTTTTGGTGCGTGAACGACGGAAAAAACTCCCTCCATCAGATTCTGCGGATTTGCCAGCCCCCTCGGAGAGGGGGCCTTGGTGCTGCCGGAAGGTTTCCCGCGCTGTAAAAGGCTC
>ENA-UEQJ01001309-UEQJ01001309.1-human-gut-metagenome-genome-assembly--contig:-NODE-1309-length-20029-cov-6.074980_pt1 | contig 20029 bp, 16 predicted proteins | sample MGYA00242937_ERZ507938 | MGnify/ENA primary metagenome ERZ507938 (study PRJEB26167, sample SAMN06115437) | human gut metagenome | host: Homo sapiens | place: China:Gansu | collected 2015-07-03...
GATATCTCCAAATTTAACGGTAGAACAATATTCCAGATTTTTGTACTTGCCATCGTTATCATAGTGCAAGGTGGACAGGTACTCTTGAATTTTGTTTGCCAATTCCTGTTGTGGGACAGTTTTTATGCTTTTCCTTTTAGCCCAAAATAGCGTGAATCCGGGCTTCAGTCCATATCTGTACTTTTCATAGGCTGAATCGATAATTGATACTGTTATTTCTGGTGAGCGTTCAATTAGCTGAATAAGCGTTGCTCTGCTCTGCGAGTTTACAAGTTTTGTTAGATCACTTGTAGTCGATTGTCCTTTGATCTGGAGCAACCGAGATTCAATTAATTCTTTCTCGATATTATTCCAAATCATCCAGCGTATGCCTTTGATCTGCATACTTTCAAGTTTGATTTTCTGTTCTTCTGGAATAGTCAACGCTTATCCCCCATTTCAGTTTATTTTTGAATTATTGAGTAACATATTGCCGAGCAAAATTAACCACTAAATTGAAGAAGATAATTTGTACGCCCAATGTCCATCAACTCGACTTCTGTTCAACTTCTCATTTTCCGCCAGTTCTGCCAAAATTCTATTTGCCGTCGCCGCTGACACCCCGCACAGTTCCCGCACATCGGCGTTCATGATATACTCATGCGTTTGCAAGAACTGCTCAATCTTCTGCCAACGCAGAGTTTTCTTGTCCATCTTTCCGTCGCTCATTGCATCACTCGTGTGGATGGCGTCGATGAGCGATGCTTTGATGACGGAGAGCATAAACTCGATGAACGCGGTGGACTCGCCTGCATCGTTGCTGGCATTGATGGCATCGTAGTATTCCTGCTGATGGTCGTGGATGATGGATTCAACAGGCAGCCATGCAAACACAGGATTCCATTTGGAGAGCAGCAATGTATGCCAGAGCCGTCCAACACGGCCATTGCCGTCTGCAAAGGGGTGGATCAGCTCCAACTCGTAGTGGAACACGCAGCTTCGGATCAACATGTGCAGGTCGCTGTGCTTCGCCCAATCCAACAGTTCCATGACCAGATCAGGAACATATTGCGGCAGCGTGCCGAAATGCAGAACATGTCCTTCCTGACCTACAACGCCAACAGGCCGCGTGCGGAACATGCCGGATTCCTCCACAAGCCCGCGAGTCATGATACCGTGAGCAGTCAGCAGGTCGTCCACGGAGTAGGGGTCAAGCTCGTCCAGCCGCTCGTAAATCTCATAGGCGTTCTTGACCTCGGCAATGTCCTTGGGCGGAGCCAGAACATGCTTGCCATTCAGAACAGCGGTGACCTGTTCCAGACTCAGGGTGTTCTGCTCGATGGCAAGGGAGCCGTGAATGGTTCGGATCCGATTGGTGCGGCGCAGATTGGGGTTGCTGGAAAGATGATCGTGGGCGGAAAGTCTTCCGGTCAGTTCGGAAATTTCTGCAACATCATCAATGATTTTGTTCGTAATTTGAAAAGGCGGCTGTTTGTTTTTCATGAGTACCTCACAGCATAGTTTGATTATCCATATTATAGCATGCATCGCTCATTTCATCAATCATTTTCTCGATGCACATGAGTGATGCCCTCCGAACGGGCACAATCAGCGCGCGAAAACCTCTGCCTATCCGCAGAAATTTTCGGATTCTTCCCTTGGGTACCTTTTCAAACGGATTCCAATTCGTTATAATATGCTTGTCAACCTAACGATACAACATCACGCGAGGTGCCGCCATGAAAACGAAAGATACGCCGAAGCAATATGTCATCTACTCCCGCAAGTCCAAGTTCACCGGCAAGGGCGAGGGTATCGAGAACCAGATCGAGCTGTGCCGCCAGTATATCGCCATGCACTTTGGCGAGGAAGCGGCGGAAAACGCACTGGTCTACGAGGACGAGGGCTTTTCCGGTGGCAATCTGGAGCGCCCGCAGTTCAAGAAAATGATGAAGGACTCGCAGAAGATTGAATTTGCCGCCATCGTGGTCTACCGCCTCGACCGCATCAGCCGCAACATCGGTGACTTTGCCAAGCTCATCGAGGACTTGGGCGACCGGCACATTGACTTCATCTCCATCCGTGAGCAGTTCGACACCAGTTCCCCCATGGGCAGGGCTATGATGTACATTGCGTCCGTGTTCTCCCAGCTGGAGCGGGAGACCATCGCCGAGCGCATCCGGGACAATATGCATGAGCTGTCCAAGACCGGGCGCTGGCTGGGCGGCACAACGCCCACGGGCTACGCCTCGGAGAGCCTGTCCAGCGTGACGGTGGACGGCAAGGTGAAGAAAGCCTGCAAGCTCAAACCCATTCCGGAGGAAATCCAGCTGGTCAAGACAATTTTTTCTGTGTTCACGGAGACTGGCTCTCTCAGCAAGACCGACCAGTATCTTTTGGAGCACCGCTGTGTCACGAAGCGCGGCAAGCAGTTCACTCGCTTTGCCATCCGGGGCATTCTCACGAACCCGGTCTACATGATCGCCGACGAGACGGCGTACCGGTACCTCAAGGAGAACAACGCAGACCTGTTTGCCGAGCCATCCGAGTTCGACGGCGAGCACGGTATCATGGCCTACAACCGTACCCTGCAGCGTCCCGGCAAGGCCAACCAGATCCGTCCCATGGAGGAATGGATCGTGGCGGTGGGCAAGCATCCGGGCATCGTCGCGGGCAGCGATTGGGTGCGGGTGCAGGCCATGCTGGATGTCAACAAATCCAAGAGCTACCGCAGACCCCGCAGCAACGTGGCGCTGCTGTCCGGGCTGCTGCGCTGCGGCGAATGCGGCGACTATATGCGCCCGAAGCTGACCAACCGCCGCACGGCGGACGGCGAGCTGATCTACACCTATATGTGTTCCACCAAGGAGCGCAGCCACGGCACGGTCTGCTCTATGAAAAACTGCAACGGCAACACGCTGGACGCTAAGATCATCGAGGAGATCCGCAAGCTGTCTGCCGACAAGGAGACCCTTACCCGGCTGCTGGCGCAGACCAAAAAGGTCATCAGCGGCAGCAAGGAGGGCTACGACGCAGAGCTTGCGCTGCTCCGGGAAAAGCACACCGAGACGGAAGACCGCATCAAGCGGCTGGTGGAATCCCTGTCCGTTGCCAGCGAGACCTCTGCCAAGTACGTCATGGAGCGGATCGACGCGCTCCATCAGGAGAGCGAGACCCAGCAGGCACGGCTTTCTGAGCTGGAAGCCCTCACTGAGCAGAGCCGGATGCTCCATCAGGAGTTCGCCTTCCATCAGGAAATGATCGAATCCTTCGCCAGCGCGGTGGATTCTGCCACGCTGGAGGAAAAACGCCGCCTGCTGCGCACCATTGTCAAAAAGGTGGTCTGGGACGGCAAAAACGCCTATGTTTACCTCTTTGCAGAGGACGGAGAGGCGGATTTGCCACCCATTGACCAACCTATGTATCCGTTAGGAGAGGATAGCGAATGAGATCCTCATGTACTTCCGGGCTCAGCGGAAGCTGCAGGGGGAGGTGTCGCTGTCAGAGGCCATCGAGACGGATAAGGCGGGCAACGCCCTGTACCTGCAGGACGTGGTGGGGGCCGACGACACCATGCAGGAGGACCTGGAGGGCCGGGAGGACCAACAGCTCATCCGACGGTTGGTTGCGGAGCGGCTGACACCCCGGGAGGCGGATGTCATCCGCCGCCGCTACGGCCTGGACGGCCACCCGCCCCAGACCCAGCGCCAGGTGGCTGCTGCCTATGGCATCAGCCGCAGCTATGTATCGCGCATTGAAAAACGCGCCCTGGAAAAGCTGGAGGCCGCCCTGCGGGAGCACTGCTATCCGTAAGAACAAAACGGGCGCGGAGATTGCCGCCCGCCGATGAAAAAAGCGAGGGCGGCAGCCCTCGCTTTTTTGCGGTCAATCGTCCCGCTCTGCCTGATGCTCCAGCACGGAGCCGGTGGCAGCGTCGATGACGTATTCATATTCCATTCCGCCGGACTTGAACTCCACCTCGTACACGGCGCGGCCATGCTCGTTGTCCCATTCCACCTGAAGCTCCTGCACCTGGCCTTCGGACAGGCCCGCGTGCCGCAAGGCGGCACTCTTGGCGGCCTGGGCGCCAATGTCGGAGGTACTGCTGCTGCGGAGGTTCTCCTTCTCGTAATCCAGCACAGAGCCGCTGATGGCGTCCACCGTGACCTCATAGGCGGCGGTGTCGGTGTGGAACTCCAGCTCGTACTCCCAGCGGCCGTCGTCATAGTCCCGCTCCGCCTTGGTAAACGTGGCGGAGGACAGGCCCGCGTGCTTCAGCGCGGCGCTCTTGGCGGCCTCCATGCCAATGTCACCGGAGGGGTTCGCGGGGGTGGAGAGCTTCACGTTGGCCGGGCCGCTGAGCACCTGGCCGGTGTAGGCGTCCACCCGATATTCCAGCTCGCCGTGACCGGGGACCTCCAGCTCCACCTCATAGTGGGCGGGTGTCTCGTCCAGCTCCGGGTCCACATCCGCGTCGGCAACATCCGCCGTGGTCAGACCCGCATAGTTGGCTGCCGCCTCCAGAGCCGCCGTCATGCCGATGGGCATCCCCGGAGCCCCGGCCTCGATCAGGTCCCGCAGCTCCTCCACGGACAACTTTGCCAGCCCCTCGAAGGTCAGGCTGCTGTTGAGGGCCATGGCCTGCCGGATCAGGGCGGCCTTGCCGGTGGAAATGTGGTTGGCCTTGGCCAGCTTTTCCAGGTCCTTGTCCTGCTGCACCGTCTGGCTCAGGACAGCGGCCTGGGAGTCGCCCAAAGCGCCGCCCGCAACACTGGTCAGCTCCTGCTGAAGGCGCTGAGCCCGGGCCTGGTCCTTATCCTCCACGGAAATGAGAATGGCAGAGGACAGCGTGTCCAGATACCCGCACCGCACCAGGCTGCCCACAATGGCGTTGACGGCCACATCCGCCTTGACGCCCTTCAGGTCCCTGCCGCCGTCCATATCCTCCAGCACGGCCTGGGCCTCCTGGTTCAGGGCCTGGCAGGACACCACCTTTTCCCGGCTGTTCACCCGCAGCTCGATGCTGGGGTTCACGTCCAGGGACACCACAGACGTTACGGCGTGGGCCTGCTGCACCAGCACGCCTCCGCCCAGCAGCAGCACCGCCAGGCACGCCGCCATGGCCTGCATCCATTTCTTCATACGTTGATTTTTCTTTTTCATAGGGACTACCGTTCCTTTCCGCTCTGTACAGCGGGAGAGCACGCCAGCCACGTCGTCCGGCGCGGTCTTGTCCAGCGCGGCGGAAAGCCTGCGTTCCATCTGATCGTTGGTCATCGGGCGTCATCTCCTTCCATGTAAGCTCGCATCTTTTTCAATGCTCTGTGATATTTTGACAGGACGGTCGCCAGGGGCAGGCCCAGCGCCTGACCGATTTCCCGGTGCTTCAGGCCCGCTGTGTGCAGCAGAACGATACGACGCTCCTCATCTCCCAGAATGGCCAGGGCATCCTGCAAAAGCAGCCGCTCCTGGCTGTCCAGCCCCGGGCCGTCGTCGGGGATGGCATACCATTCCCGGTCCTCCATGGTTACCTGGCGGTCTGCCCGCCGCAGGTGCATCAGGCACAGATTCCGGCATACCGCCAGCACCCACCCGATGGGAGAGCCTGTGGGACGGTACCGGTCCGCCGTGTCCCAGATGTGCACATACACATCCTGGGTCAGGTCCTGGGCATCGTGGGCATTGCGGAGATAGGACAGAGCCAGACCGTACACCGCCGTTCGGGTGCGGCGGTATAGCTGGGCCAGATCGTCGCGGTTCCCGGCAGCCACTCCCGAAAGCAGCCGTCGAAGCTCCTGCGCCTCCTCCGCGGGGAGGGATGAAGTTGTGTTGTCTATCCTGTGCAGCATCTCATTTGTCTCCTGTCATATGGATAATGCACGGCAGGGCGGTTTTATTGCGTCCCCCCGGAGAATTTTTTTATTTATTTTACCACGTTCCGTTTTTGTTTTCCACTCCTTGTGCCAAACAGGAAAAAGAGGTATAATAAAATGAATACGCAAAGGAGGTCGTCCCCATGAAGCTGATGGTTGTCGACGGCAACAGCATATTGAACCGCGCCTATTACGGCATTCGCCCGCTGTCCACCCGGGAGGGCCTGTATACCCATGCGGTATACGGCTTCATCACCACCCTCCAGCGCCTGCTGGACGAGGAAAACCCGGAGGCCCTGTGCGTCACCTTCGACCGCCGGGAGCCCACCTTCCGCCACCGGGCGGACGCGGAATACAAGGCCCAGCGCAAGCCCATGCCCCCGGAGCTGGCCATGCAGCTGCCGGTGATGAAGCAGGTGCTTTCGGCCATGTCCGTGCCCTGCTATGAGCTGGCGGGGTACGAGGCCGACGACCTCATCGGCACCATCAGCCGCAAATGCCAGGCGGCGGGGTGGGACTGCGTCATCGTCACCGGCGACAAGGACAGCCTCCAGCTGATCACCGACCGCACCAAGGTGAAGCTGGTGTCCACCCGCATGGGCCAGACCACCACCAAGGATATGACCCCGGAGACCTTCCGGGAGCAGTACGGCTTCGACCCCATCCACATGATCGACCTGAAGGCCCTGATGGGCGACACTTCGGACAACATTCCCGGCGTGCCGGGGGTAGGGGAAAAGACCGCCATGGCCCTGGTGCAGGAATACGGCGCCATTGACGAGATCTATCGCCTGCTGCCGGACCTGCACGCCAAGCCCGCCGCCATCCGCAAGCTGACGGAGGGGGAGGAGTCCGCCCGCCACAGCTATTGGCTGGCCACCATCGTCACCGACGCCCCCCTGGACTTTGACCCGGCGGAAAATCTCCGCCGGCCCTTCCGCCCGGAGCTGTACGACCTGTTCCTGCGGCTGGAATTTCAGAAGCTCATCGACAAATACCACCTGCGGCCCCACCAGGAGACGGCAGAGAAGCCCGAGTACGCCACCACGGTGGTCCCCGTGGAAACGGAGGAGCAGGCCCGGACTCTGCTGGAGGAGTGGCGCAGGGCCGATCACGTGGCCCTGTACGCCGCAGCAGACCTGACGGCCATCTCTGTCCATTGGGATACCGGCGAGAGCACGGCACAGACGGCGGAGTTGTGGTCCGGGGGCTATCAGGGGAACTGGAACGCCCTGCTGGGGGCGCTGCTTTCCGGGGACATCCGGAAAATATCTCACAACGTGAAGGATCTGATGCGGACGCTGCTGGACGGCGGCCTCCCGGCGGAGGGCTTTGTATTCGATACGGCCCTGGCGGCGTATCTGCTGGATGCCACGGCAGGGGGCTATGACCTGCAGCGGCTGTTTGTGTCGTATTTCAACCAGGAGCTGGAAAAGCCCGCCCATCTGGAGCCGGACGCCTTCTCCCCTCTGGGAGACCGGGCTGCCGCCTGGGCGTCGCTGCACAGCTATGGCGCAGCGATAGAGGCCCTGTATGGTGTGCTTTTGCCCCGGCTCCGGGAGCAGGGCATGGAAAAGCTGTACTTCGATGTGGAGCTGCCCCTGTGCCGGGTGCTGGCGGATATGGAGCGCAGCGGCTTTCTGGTGGACGGCGGAGCCCTGGCCCGGTTCGGTGCGGACCTGTCCGACACCATCCGCCAGCTGGAGGAGCGCATTTACGCCGCCGCCGGACAGCAATTCAACATCAATTCCACCAAGCAGCTGGGAAAGGTGCTGTTCGAGGACCTGGGACTGCCCCACGGGAAAAAGACGAAAACCGGCTGGTCCACCAATGCGGACGTGCTGGAGAAGCTGAAGGATCAGCCGCTGGTGGCCGACGTGCTGACCTACCGGCAGTATGCCAAGCTGAAAAGCACCTATGCCGACGGGCTTCTGAAGGTCATCGACCCCGACGGCCGCATCCGCACCAGCTTCCAGATGACGGTAACGGCCACCGGCCGCCTGTCCTCCACGGAGCCGAATCTTCAGAATATCCCCACCCGCACGGACCTGGGCAGCAAAATGCGGGAGATGTTCGTGGCGGCCCCGGGCCATGTGCTGGTGGATGCGGACTATTCCCAGATCGAGCTGCGGCTGCTGGCCCACATCTCTGGGGACGAGGCCATGCAGCAGGCGTTCCTGTCCGGGGAGGACTTCCACACCGTCACCGCCGCCCGGGTGTTCCATGTGCCCCAGGACCAGGTGACCCATCAGATGCGCTCCCGGGCCAAGGCCGTGAACTTCGGCATTGTCTACGGCATCTCCGCCTTCTCCCTGTCCCAGGACATCGGCGTCACCGTGGCGGAGGCCAAGGAGTATATGGAACGGTATTTTGCCACCTATACCGGCGTGAGACAGTATATGGAGCAGGTGGTGTCCCAGGCCCGGGAGCGGGGCTATGTGGAGACCCTGTGGCACCGCCGCCGGGCCCTGCCGGAGCTGAAAAGCTCCAATTTCAACATGCGGTCCTTCGGCGAACGGGTGGCCCTGAACATGCCCATCCAGGGTACGGCGGCGGACATCATCAAGCTGGCCATGGTGCGGGTCCACCGCCGCCTGGCGGCGGAGGGCCTGGAGGCCCGGCTCATCATGCAGGTTCACGATGAGCTGATCGTGGAGTGCCCGGAGGCGGAGGCGTCTCGGGTGGAGCAGCTTCTGCAGCAGGAGATGCAGGGGGTGGCAGAGCTGTCGGTGCCCCTGCTGGCGGAGGCCCACACCGGTCGCAACTGGCTGGCCGCCAAGGGCTGATATTGCGTAACGAAACCATTAAGGAGCAAATACCATGACTGATTATTTTGCCGTGCAGCTGCCGCCGGAACAGATCCGCAGCATCAGCTCCATCGGCCTGGCCCATATAGGCGACGCGGTGTATGAGCTGCTGGTGCGCACCTGGCTGTGCGCCGGGGGCAAGGCCACAGGAAAGGGCCTGCACCGGGCCGCGGTGGCCCTGGTGTGCGCCCCCCGGCAGGCGGAGCTGGCGGAGATAATTCTCCCCCTGCTGACCCAGGAGGAGCAGGACGTGTTCCGCCGGGGCCGCAACGCCAACGTCCATTCCATCCCGGCCCATGCCAGCCGGGCCCAGTATCAGCAGGCCACGGCCCTGGAGGCTCTGCTGGGCTATCTGTATCTCCAGGGGCGGCGGGACCGGGTCAACCAGCTGTTCTGCCGGATGATGGAGGGGGAGTAATATGCCGCTGGACGCCATTTGCCTGAGTGCCGTGGTCCGGGAGACCGCCGCCCAGGCGGAAAACACCCGCATAGAGAAGATTCAGCAGCCTGCCCGGGATCAGGTGGTGCTGCTGCTGCGGGGCGGGCGGCGGCTGCTGCTGTGCGCCGGAGCCACCCAGCCCCGGCTGCACCTGACGGAGCAGCTGCGGGACAATCCCTCCCAGCCGCCGATGTTCTGTATGCTGCTGCGCAAGCACCTGGCGGGAGGGCGCATTTTGTCCGTTGTTCAGGAGCCCCTGGAGCGGGTGGTGACACTGACCATCCAGGCCGCCGACGAGCTGGGGGAGCAGCGCCAGTGGCGTCTGATTCTGGAGGCCATGCCCCGGCACGCCAACCTGATCCTGGTGGATCACCAGGGCCGGATCACCGACTGCCTGCGGCGGGTGGATTTCGAGATGTCCCAGCAGCGGCAGGTGCTGCCGGGTCTGTTCTATCACCTGCCGCCCCGTCAGGAAAAGCGCTCGCCCCTGGAGGTGAGCCGGGAGGAGTTTTTGGAGCTGCTCTCCGCCCTGCCGGAGGGCGCGCCGCTGGACGGCTGGCTGCTGGACACCTTCACGGCCCTGCCGCCGCTGATGGCCCGGGAGCTGGTTTGTGCCGCATATGGGTCTGTGGACGCCGGCCTGTCCCGGGACAGGGGCGGGAAATTGTGGGACAGCTTCGTTCTTTGGCGGGACAAAATCACCCGGGGGGATTTTACGCCCACCCTGCTGCGACGGGCCGGCCGGCCGGCGGATTTCACCTATTGCCCCATCACCCAGTACGGCGCTGCCGTGGAGCAGGAGAGCTTCGACAGCTTCGGCAGCCTGTTGGACGATTTTTATGAGGGCCGGGACCAGGCGGACCGGGTCCGGCAGAAGGGTCAGGACCTGATGAAGTCCGCCTCCGCCGCCCGGGACCGGGTGCGCCGGAAGCTGGCGGCCCAGGAGAAGGAGCTGGCCGCCACCCGGGACCGGGAAAGGCTCCGGATATCCGGCGAGCTCATCACCGCCAACCTCTACCGCATGGAGCGGGGCATGAGCCGCCTGACGGCGGAAAACTACTATGAGGACGGCTGTCCGCCGGTCAACATCCCGCTGGATGTGCGCCTGGGGCCCCAGGAGAACGCCGCCCGGTACTTCAAGCAGTACGCCAAGGCGAAAACCGCCGAGAGGGTGCTGACGGAGCAGCTGGAAAAGGGCCGGGAGGAGCTGACGTACCTGGAGAGCGTGGTGCAGGAGCTGTCCCAGGCGGAGGCGGAGCAGGATTTCAACGACATCCGCGCCGAGCTGGAGAGCGGCGGCTATCTGAAAAACCGGGGCAAAAAGCAGCCGGGGTTCCAGCGGGCCTCCAAGCCCAGGCAGTTTACCTCCTCCGCCGGACTGAGAATCCTGGTGGGACGCAGCAACCGGCAGAACGACCGCCTCACCGCCAAGGACGCCGACCGCCGGGACATCTGGCTCCACACCCAGAAGATCCACGGCTCCCATGTGATCCTGTGTACCGGCGGGCGGGAGCCGGACGAGACCAGCCTGTATGAGGCGGCGTGCCTGGCGGCATACTATTCCCAGGGCCGGGAGGCCGGAAAGGTGCCGGTGGACTATACCCCGGTGCGCTATGTGAAAAAGCCCGCCGGGTCCCGGCCAGGCATGGTGGTGTACACCACCTATCAGACAATATATGCTGTACCGGACGGCCAACTGGTGAAAAAACTGGCGGCGAAAGCCTGACATCGAAAGGAAGCTTTGCTGCCATATGCCCGAAAGAATGGCCCGGGTGCTGATCATTCGGACGCACGGAGCCGGCAGAGAATGCTTCTGAGTCTTTTAAAAAACCGCAGAATGCGGTTTTTTAAAAGGTCAACAGTTAGCGCGCTCTAACCATTGGGTGCATATACGACGGAGAGAAAGATGTGCCGGGCAGCTGGCGGATGGGGTTGGCTTTTGCCGGGAACTGTGATATAATGGCCGAAAAATACCCATTGGAGGAGGAAACGGCATGCGGATCGGAACGGTGGATATCCCCTCGCAGCTGGTGCTGGCCCCTATGGCCGGGGTAACGGACCTGGCATTCCGGCTGATCTGCCGGGAGCTGGGGGCGGGCCTTACCGTAACGGAAATGGTCAGCGCCAAGGCCCTGTGCTATCAGGATAAAAAGAGCCGGGGACTTTTGAAGCTGTCCGACGGGGAGCACCCGGCCAGCGCTCAGATCTTCGGCAGTGACCCCGGGTGCATGGCCGAGGCGGCGTGCATCGCGGCGGAGCTGTCCGGCGCGGACCTGATCGACATCAACATGGGCTGCCCCGTGGGCAAGATCGTGTCCAACGGCGATGGCAGTGCGCTGATGCGGGACCCGGAGAAGGCGGCCCGCATCGCCGAGGCGGTGGTGAAGGCCTCACCGGTGCCGGTAACGGTGAAAATGCGCCGGGGCTGGGACAAGGGAAGCGTCAACGCCGTGGAGCTGGCCCGGATGCTGGAGCAGGCGGGGGTGTCCGCCGTGGCGGTCCACGGCCGCACCCGGGCCCAGATGTACGCCGGACAGGCGGACTGGGTCACCATCCGCCAGGTGAAGGCGGCGGTGTCTATTCCGGTCATCGCCAACGGAGACGTGTTTACCCCGGAGGATGCGGTGCGTATCCTGCACTTTACCGGGGCAGACGCCGCGATGATCGGCCGGGGCTGTCTGGGAAATCCGTGGCTGTTTCAGCAGGCCCGGGCGGCGCTGGCCGGGGAGCCTATCCCGCCGCTGCCGCCCCTGAGCCGGCGGTGTGACACCGCCGTGCGGCAGATCGAGCTGGCGGCCCGGGACAAGGGCGAGCATATCGCCATTCTGGAGGCCCGGAAGCAGTACGCCTGGTACCTCAAGGGCGTGCCCCATGCCGGATATTACAAGGAGCAGATCGTGCGCATGAACACGCTGGAGGACGTCTATCGGGTAACGGAGGGCATCCGCCGAGACCTGACGTAAAATTTTCAGCCGGCGGGGGAACCTTTTGGGCTCTCTCACCGTCTGATAAGGGAAGGGGGGCGTGGACCGTGGTGGAGGAACAGTGCGTGGCGCAGGCCCGTGGCGGGGACGCGTCCGCCTTTGAGGAGCTGGTGCGGACGTATGAGGCGCCGGTGTACCGGCTGGCGCTGCGCATGTGCGGCGGCCGGGCGGAGGACGCCCAGGAGGTGGCCCAGGAGGCGTTTTTGGCGGCGTGGCGAGGGCTGCCCCGCTTTCGGGGCCAGTGCCGGTTTTCCTCGTGGCTGTATAAGCTGACGGCCAACGCCGCCGTGGATCATTTGCGGAGGGAAAAGCGCCGGCCGGCGGCGGTGCCCCTGGAAAACGCCGGGGAACCGGCGGATCCCCATACCCCCCAGGAGGAGCTGGAGCGGCGGGAGCTGCATCGGGCGGTGCAGCAGGCCCTGGACCGGCTGACCCCGGAGCACCGGGAGGTGCTGCTGCTGCGGCAGATGCAGGGCCTGTCCTATCAGGAGATCGGGGCGGCCCTGAGTCTGGAGGAGGGGACGGTGAAGTCCCGGATCAGCCGGGCCAAGCGGCAGCTGCGAACCATTCTGGCGGAGGGGAACCTTTTGGGGGAACCGGACGTCATACAGGATAGAAAGGGGGCGGGAGAATGACGTGTGATCTGGACCGGGTGGACGCGCTGGCGGACGGCCGGCTGGACGGCCCGGAGGCGAAAGAGGTCATGGAGCATCTGGCCGGATGCCCCCAGTGCCGGGCATATTATGAGGGTGCCCTGGCGGCGGACCGGGTGCTGGCGGATACCGGCATCAACCCTCCGGCGGATTTCGCTGCGGGGGTCATGGAGCGGATCCGGCCCCGGCGGCAGGTGCAGTGGCCCCGGGCGGCGGCAGGACTGGCCGCATGCCTGCTGCTGGCGGCGGGGGCGACCCTGGCGCTGCCCCAGGCGGTCCCTGAGCCGCCGTCATTTTACCGGGAGTACCCTGAGCTGGTGAGCAGCGAGGACCAGACCCTGGTTTTCACCTTGGGCACCAAGGGCACCGACGTATTTGAGGAGGAGACCCGCAAGGAGACGGAAATGCGTTACCGGCAGCTGCCGGGAGAGAGCGTCCCCGTGGTGGAGGATGCGGGCCTGTGCCGCCGGACGGCGGCGGCTCTGGCGCGGCAGGGCATTGCCCCGGACCACCGGGGGGTGTACCGGCTGACGCCCCGGCAGATGGAGACGCTGTATATCCAGGCGCCGGAGCTGGCGCTGATCCACATGGGATCGGTGTTTCTGCTGGACAGCATGGGATAGAATACAAGGAGGAGCTTATGAAAAAGAGAACGCATTGGTTCGTGGCGGCGGGGCTGGCCCTGTGCGGGCTGCTGCTGGCTGCGCTGACCCTGGGACAGCCCCGGGACGTTCCCGAGAGCAGCCGGGACAATGAGGCCCGGCCCGTGGTGCGGGTGATTCCCGCCTGGAAGGGCGCACAGGACCTGGAAAAGCACGCGTATTAAGGAGGAAGCGCATGAAATATGCCTTTTGATGATGGGAGATTTCGGCCCGGGGGACCGGGCGGACATTGGTGCATAAAAAGAAAGGGACCACACAGGTCCCTTCCTTTTTATGCACCGCTCTGCTCATATACGGCCCGGACATAGCGGCGGCCCCGCCAGATGGTGGCCAGGCACACGACCATAGAGAACCCGCCGCACAGGGTGACGCACAGGCGGTAGTCCAGCACCTCCCCCAGCGCCCCGATGACCAGGGACAGCACGGCGGCCGCGCCGGTATACAGCATGGATTCAAAGGCGTTGACCCGGGCCCGGAGCCTTTCCGGAATATACCGCTGCACCGCCGCCTGGCGCATGGTGGCGCTGTTGGTCCCCAAAAATCCGCACAGGCCCCGGCTGGTCAGCATCAGGGGATACGGCAGCCAAAGCAGCAGCATGTCCATGGCCTCGTACACCATGTACACCAGGAAGGCGAAGCCGTACCGCTTCTTTTCCGGGATCTCCATCCGGTACTGCACAAAGCCGCCCACTGTGCGGCCCAGGAATTCCGCCACGGAGAACAGAGAGTACATGGCCGCCGTCATGCCGGGAAACGTCCGGAAGAACGCCACCAGAATGGGGGAATATCCGCTGGCCACGCCGTTGGTGACGGCCATGTAGCCATAGATGCTCATAAGCCCCTTTTCCTGCCGCAGATACCGGGCGGCCTCCTTCACATCCGCCCACCAGGCACGGAGGGAGGAGCTTTCCTCCGGCGGGCGGCGCTCCTCGTGAATACGGATGCCGCTTTCCACCGCCGCCGCCATCAGGGACAGAACTCCTTGTCCCACCAGCAGCCATGCCGCTCCCACGGCGTCCAGCAGCACCGCCGACAGGGGCAGCATCATCACCCGCAGAACGGGGTACAGGGTGGAGGCCACGGCGTAGCCCTTCTGCTCTGCCCCCTCCGGCAGCAGCATGGGGAAAATGCTGTTGTACGCCAGCTCGTCAAAGGCTCTGAGGGACGCCAGCACCAGGGAAAAGGCCAGGTAGCCCACATAGGAGAACGTACCCCGCAGAAGATACGCCCCCAGCAGCAGATACATGACGCCGTTGAGCATGTCGCCGCCTACCAGGAAGGGCTTGCGGGGCATCCGGTCCATCCACGGGGCAATGAACAGGGGCAGCAGAAAGCCCGGGATCAGCTCCGTTGCCAGCACCAGCGCCGAGGCCAGGGTGCTGCCGGTCTCGTCGAACACCAAAAACGACATGGCAAAGCCGCCGGCGATGCCGCCTACGGCGCCCAGTCCGCTGGCGGCGATCAGCAGGGTAAAATTCCGTGTCCAGAGTCTGTTTTTCATCGTTTCTCACCTCGGGAATATCATAGCACACCGGTAAAACAATGGAAATAGGGCATATATGGGAAATGTTTCTTATAAAAGCCATATTAAATAAGGAAAACAGGGGGGTATATAGGAAAGCTGCTGTGCTGCGGGGTGGAAGGCGAGCGGGGAGAGACGCTGGGCGGCAGAAAAAAACGTAAAAAAAATCGCGGCTCCTACCGCGTTTTTTGTAAATAAAATATATAACAGTTGACTACCAGAGGATCATCTGCGATAATATAAGTGAAAATATTAGAAAGGAGAACATCCATGAAACGTAGGATCTCTGTTTTGCTGCTGGCGGGCATGCTTCTGCTGCTGACCGCTTGCGGCGGCGTGGTACGTCCTCCTGTCCGTATCGGGGAAGCTACTGGGAATGCCTCCTTTAACAGGTCGTATTCCCTGACGGAGGCCTTTGAGGAGGTTGACGTTGTGGCATTGGTCCAGGTAGGGAACTGGCTGGGGGAAAAGACGGATGGGTTCCCCTATACCTATTACGAAGCCGACGCGTTAGAATGCTACAAGGGCGATATCCCCGCCCATTTTACACTGATGCAGTCCGGTGCATCCTCATCAACCTATGAGGACTACCCACTATATACCTATGGCAACCAGCTGCTGCTGTTTCTGGATCAAACTCAGACAGACTGGGGCGAATCATACATACAATATCCGGGCGCCTATGTGAATGTTTGCTCCTTTATCACCATGATGTACGTGGCGAACGCAGACGACGGCAGCCGCTACTTTGTGGACCGCTTCGGCCTGATGACTTATGAGGAGCTGATGAATAATCCAGGCTCCGCGACACTGGGGCAGCCGGCCGCTCAGCTGCGGGACCGCGAGCTGCTGGCGGAGCTGAGCGACAATGTGAAGGGGACGGATAAGCTGCTGGCGGAGAGCCTGGCGGCAGCGGGCGACATGCAGAGCAACCCACGCGTCGGCATTTCCGCCTTTGTCTATTCCGAGGACACCCTGAAGGCGCTGTTTGCCTCGCTGTCCGGCGAGTGACCGTATCAGAAAAGGGAATTTTTTGACAAGCAGAAAACCCCCGGCCGGTGGCCGGGGGTTTTGCTGTGTGGATTGCCGCTTGTTTACTTGACGATCAGGGTCTTGCCGTCCATTTCCTGGGGAGTGGCCAGGCCCATCACATCCAGGATGGTGGGGGCGATATCCGCCAGGCGGCCGGGGCGCAGCTCGTTGCCTGCGCCGCACAGGATGAAGGGCACCAGGTTGGTGGTGTGGGCGGTCATGGGGCTGCCGTCGGGCTGGAGCATGACCTCGGCGTTGCCGTGGTCCGCCGTGACCATGGCGATGCCGCCCATTTTCAGGGTGGCCTCCACCACACGGCCCACGCAGGTGTCCACCGTCTCCACGGCCTTGACAGCAGCCTGGAGAACGCCGGTGTGGCCCACCATGTCGCAGTTGGCGAAGTTCAGGATGATCACGTCATACGCGCCGGAGTTGATGCGCTCGATGCACTTGTCGCACACCTCATAGGCGCTCATCTCGGGCTGGAGATCGTAGGTGGCCACCTTGGGGGAGGGCACCAGCACCCGGTCCTCGCCGGGGTACTGCTTTTCCACGCCGCCATTGAAGAAGAAGGTGACATGGGCGTACTTCTCCGTTTCGGCGATGCGCAGCTGGGTCATGCCCATGGCGCTGAGGTATTCGCCCAGGCCGTTTTTCACGGGGATACGGGGCCAGGCCACCAGCACGTTGGGCATGGAGGCGTCGTACTCGGTGTTGCAGACGTAGGTGGTGGGGAAGAACTCCCGCTGGAAGCCGTCAAACTCCGGGTCCACGATGGCACGGGTGATTTCTCGGGCCCGGTCGGGGCGGAAGTTGAAGAAGATAATGCTGTCGTTGTCGGAAATGGTGCCGTCCGGGTCGCAGACCACCGGCTCCATAAACTCGTCGGTGACGTCGTTTTCATAGGACTGGGCCACGGCGTCCACCGGGTCGGGATTCTGGATGCCCTCGCCATAGACCATGGCGTCGTAGGCCAGCTGCACCCGCTCCCAGCGGTTGTCCCGGTCCATGGCGTAATACCGGCCCATGACGGTGGCGATTTTTCCCACGCCCAGGGCCCGGCACTTTTCCTGGCAATCGGCCACGAAGCCCTTGCCGCTGGTGGGGGACACGTCCCGCCCGTCCAGAAACGCGTGGACATACACCCGGGTCAGACCCTTGTTCCTGGCCATTTGCAGCAGGGCGTACAGGTGCTGGATGTGGGAGTGGACGCCGCCGTCGGACAGCAGTCCGTACAGGTGCAGGCTGGAGCCCTTTTCCAGGCAGTCGTCCATGGCCTTGTTGTAGGCGGCGTTTTCAAAGAAGCTGCCATCGTCGATGGCGCGGGAGATGCGGGGCAGGTCCTGGAACACCACCCGGCCGCCGCCGATGTTGGTGTGGCCCACCTCGCTGTTGCCCATCTGCCCGGCGGGCAGACCCACGTCCAGGCCGCTGGCGGACAGGGTGGTATGGGCATATTCGGCAAACAGCCGGTCCAGCTGGGGCGTTTGGGCCAGGCTGACGGCATTGCCGGGGCCGGGGTCCGTCAGGCCGAAGCCGTCCATGATGATCAGGGTAGTAGGCGCCTTGTTCATTGCGGAACCTCCTGTCGTTTCGCTTAGTCCTGGTTGGCGGCGTTGATGATCTCCACAAAGTCGGCGGGCTTCAGGGCCGCACCGCCGATGAGACCGCCGTCGATATCGGGCTGGGCCAGCAGCTCGGCGGCGTTGCCGGGCTTCATGGAGCCGCCATACTGGATGGTGATGGAGCGGGCGATACGGGCGCCGTACAGATGGCGCACGGTGGTGCGGATCGAGGTGCAGACCTCGGCGGCCTGCTCGGCGGTGGCGGTCTTGCCGGTGCCAATGGCCCAGATGGGCTCATAGGCGATGACGCACTTGCGCAGCTTTTCGGCAGGCACACCGGCCAGGGCGGACTTCACCTGCAGGGCGATGAGCTCCATGGTGATGCCCAGCTCCCGCTGCTCCAGGCTCTCGCCCACGCAGATAATGGGGTGCAGCCCGGCCTCCAGAGCGGCCAGAACCTTCTTGTTGACGGTGAAATCCGTTTCGCCGAAATACTGGCGGCGCTCGGAATGGCCGATGATGACGTACTTGACGCCCAGGTCCTTCAGCATGTCGGCGGACACCTCGCCGGTGTAGGCCCCGGACTTTTCATAGAACAGGTTCTGAGCGCCCACGGAAATGCGCAGGTCCTTGAAGGCCTTCAGAGCGGTGGGAATGTTGACAAAGGGGACGCATACCACCACGTCGCACCACTTGGCGCGGGGCATGATAGCCTTGATGTCCTCGGCAAACTTTTTGGTGTCGCTGGCGGTCATGTTCATTTTCCAGTTGCCGGCGATAATGGTCTTGCGATATCTGCGATTCATGATGCTTGTTACTCCTCTTACCTAATAATATATTCTCGAAGGGAGGAAGGGGTTCCTCCCCTGGCGTTACTTATCCAGCAGGCAGGCCACGCCCGGCAGCTCGATGCCCTCCAGAAACTCCAGGGACGCGCCGCCGCCGGTGGAGATGTGGGTGATCCTGTCGGCAAAGCCCATCTGCTCCACCGCCGCCGCGCTGTCGCCGCCGCCCACGATGGTCACGGCACCGCTGTCGGCCAGGGCCTGGGCCATAGCCTGGGTACCGGCGGCAAACTTTTCAAATTCGAACACGCCCATGGGGCCGTTCCACACAACGGTGCCCGCGCCCCGGACGGCGGCGCAGAAGGTGCGGATGGTCTCCGGCCCGATGTCCAGGCCCTCCATATCGTCGGGGATGGCGTCGGTGGGCACCACCAGGCTGTCGGCGTCGGCGGAAAACTCCGCCGCGGCCACGGTATCGGTGGGCAGAAGCAGCTGCACGCCCCGGTCCTTGGCCTTCCGGAGCATCTCCAGGGCATAGTCCAGCTTATCCGGCTCGCACAGGCTTTTGCCGATGGAGCCGCCCTGGGCCCGGGTAAACGTATAGGCCATGCCGCCGCCGATGATGATGGTGTCGGCCTTTTCCAGCAGGTTGTTGATGACGCCGATCTTGTCGGACACCTTGGCCCCGCCCAGCACGGCCACGAAGGGACGCTTGGGGTTTTCCAGAGCACCGCCCATGATCTCCAGTTCCCGGGCCACCAGCAGGCCGGACACGGCAGGCAGGAAGGCCGCCACACCGGCGGTGGAGGCGTGGGCCCGGTGCACGGTGCCGAAGGCATCGGACACATACAGCTCTGCCATGGAGGCAAGCTCCCGGGCAAACTCCGGGTCGTTCTTCTCTTCCCGGGGGTCAAAGCGCAGGTTTTCCAGCAGCATGATCTGGCCGCCCTGCAGGGCCGCAGCCTTGGCCTTGGCATCCTCGCCCACGATGTCCTTGGCAAAAATGACCTCCTGGCCCAGCAGCTGGCTCAGCCGCTCCGCCACAGGCCGCAGCGTCAGACTGTCCTTCCACTGCCCCTTGGGCTTGCCAAGGTGAGAGCAGGCGATCACCGCCGCGCCCCGCTCCAGCAGATACCGGATGGTGGGAAGACTGGCCACAATGCGCTTGTCGCTGGTGATGGCGTGGGTCTCCTTATCCTGGGGCACGTTGAAATCGCAGCGCAGCAGGATCTTCTTGCCTGCCACGTCCACGTCCATGATGGTTTTCTTATTGTAATTCATATCGGTACGCTCCTTTATGAAAATAATACTCAATTTATACTCACTTTGCCATTTCCCCGCAGCGCATCAACCCCGGGAACTCCTGCTGCCGCAGCGCCTCGTAGGTCAGCACCGCCACAGAGTTGCTGAGATTCAGGCTCCGGGCCAGGGACACCATGGGCAGGCGGATGCAGCGATCATAGTGGGCCGTGCGGAATGCTTCCGGCAGACCCGCCGTCTCCTTGCCGAAGAACAGCCAGCAGCCCTCCCGGAACCGGGCCTGACAGTAATCCTGGGGGGCCTTGGTGGTGGCCAGCCACAGGTCCTCCGCCGCCTCCGGGCGCCGCCGGAAGAAATCCTCCAGGTTTTCGTAGTCATACACGGACACCAGGTGCCAGTAGTCCAGTCCGGCATGCTTGAGCTTTTTGTCATCGATGGCAAAGCCCATGGGCCCCACCAGATGCAGGC
>ENA-UEQJ01001314-UEQJ01001314.1-human-gut-metagenome-genome-assembly--contig:-NODE-1314-length-19986-cov-4.717917_pt1 | contig 19986 bp, 13 predicted proteins | sample MGYA00242937_ERZ507938 | MGnify/ENA primary metagenome ERZ507938 (study PRJEB26167, sample SAMN06115437) | human gut metagenome | host: Homo sapiens | place: China:Gansu | collected 2015-07-03...
CGGCGTGGAGATAAGCTGGCAGAAGTGGCCAAAGGTCATTCCGAAGTACATTGTTTAAAGGCGGATGTGACGGATATCAGCCAAATAGCAGTGCATTTGTCTGCTTTGGCCGGTGAGATGGGAGGTTTGGATTTACTAGTCTTGTGTTCCGGAGTGGGACGAATGAATCCGGATTTGGATTACGGACTGGAGTTACCCACAGTCGATACCAACGTGCGTGGTTGGACGGCAGTGACGGACTGGGCTTTCTCGTTTTTTATGCAACAAGGATATGGACACTTGGCTGCCATTTCGTCGGTAGCCGGCATCCGTGGTTTGGCTCCGGCTCCTGCTTATTCCGCTTCCAAGGCCTACCAGATCCACTATTTGGAAGCGTTGCGGCAACGTGCACGCATTTCCCGTAAGAGGGTTTGCGTGACGGATGTTCGTCCCGGATTCGTTCGTACTCCCTTGCTTTCCCATCCCGAAAAATTGTTTTGGGTGGATGAACCGGAAAAGGCGGTTAGGGCTATCTACAGGGCCATAAGCGCACGGAAAAAGAAAGCCGTGATTACCCGGCGTTGGGCGTTTCTTGCTCCTTGGATGCGGATTGCACCGGAGTGGTTGGTGGCGAAGATATTAGGAAAAGCCTGAGTCTTCCGGATAAAAAAATCCCGGTCGAAACTGGTTTGGAGTCGACCGGGATGTGCTTTTGCCCTTGTCTTTAGAGTGTCTTAGAAAGAGACCCGTTTTACGCTTTTGTCTGCAAACGTGATGTCTACGGCATTCAGGTCTTCAGATACTTTTACGTCCTTTACGGGGGACAGTTCTTTCTTCGTGAAGCCTTTTTTACCTTTCTTCCAAAGCATCAAGGTGACGAATATCTTTTCCTTTTCCACATTGCTTTCAGCCATGATGAGTCCGCATTTGTGGCTCACCGGATGCAGCCCTTCCGGATAGCTGGCTGTAACCGTTTCCCATCCTTGGAGCGGAACCAAAGCCAGACGGTATGCCCCGTTGTGCAGTATTACGGCATCTTTTACTTTGGAAGACTTCTCTTCCTCGACGGGATTGCCGTTGATTTCCGGTAAGGTGTAATGTCCCAAACGGACTTTGGTGGCTGCCGGAGTGACGACCTTGTCTACCCGCAAGACACCGTTGGGCAGGGGGATGTCCGCCAGTTTGTACCGGATGTCACGGTTGGTTTCCAATTCGGCATCGCGTCGGTAGATGCCGTTTTCAAAACTTTGGAACGTGTAGAGGCGGAGCACCTCCCATTGGTTCTTGCCGTTCAGGGTGGCGTAGTTCATGGAAACTTCTCCGTTCGTCCCGTCGGCCATCCAAGGGAATTCCGTGTGGTAGGCCAACTTGTTATAGTTTTCGGAACTGCGGAACTTTTGCCAGTCGTTGGCTACCGTTTCATGGCACCACGAACGCATTTCCGCCCCTCCGCAATTCGGATAGTCGGTGATGAGCAGATTCGTTGCGGGCTGGAATTTGTTGTACACATGGTCTTTTTTGAATTCCTTTTCCCACGGCCCGTTATTCTCCACAGCGGTCCAGAACGGATTGTCGGCAGGGAGGAGCAGGCTCAGGAACGCCTTTCCACACCAGTATACACTGCCTCGGCAACTGTAAATCTGCACAGCCGGTGCGAAGGTTCCGTAGAATCCCAGCGTCGGCACATTGTCTTCCAGAAAATCGGGGTTCTGCAAAAATTGCAGCAGGGTGGCGGAAGCGATGCGGCGCATCCATCCGTAATTGATGTCCGGGGCTTTTTCATATCCTAACAACGCGAGCGGCACGACGGCACCGAAGCGGTAAGGGATGCTCCGTCCCCACATGTTCATTTTGCCTTCCGCACTGAACATATAAGGATAATTGTCCGCCAAGTCATGCTGGTTTTTCATGAACTGCGCGGCATATTCCGGATAGAAGTGCCCGTACATTTGCGCCCAAATGGGGCCGTACATCTGGAATGCCCACATGCTGTAATAGTCGTATGCCGGCGCGTCGTTATACCAGCCTTCTCCGCGATAGAGCTTGAGAATCTTTTCCAGGTTTTCTTTCATGCGTTGGTCGTTGACGGCATAACCTTGTTCCTTGAAGAAGCTGATGACGAAAACGTTGAAGAACATCCAGTTCGACCCTATGGTCGGACCGTTGCCGTAACTTAGCATCGTGGCGGCCAGTTGGTCTTTCTGCTCTTGTGTGAGCGGTTCCCAAAGGATGTCCTTGGCCACAGACAATGATATGGCCAGGGCGCCGAATTCCACCAGTATCTGGCTCGGCCCCCCCTTGCGGTGAGGGATGAAGCTCGGACTGTCCGGCCGGATGAGGTTCAGAAGTTGGTGGCGGTAGTAGTCCGCCACTTTTATCCCGTTTAAAGTGAGTTCCGGCTTTTCCCGGAGCAGGGGAGCGGCTACGAACAGCGTGCGGCAGAATCCTTCTAGTTTGGCCGTGGGCACTTGTCCTTCATTGTTAGGATAAGCCTTGTCGAGCTGTTTGGGGAAATACATCGGGTCGTCCAATGTGCGGATGTAAGTGAAGGCCCCGCTTAACAAGTATTCGGCTGCGTCAATCCAGCTTTGACGCGTCATGCCGGTGTAAGGACTGAGTTTGTAGTCGGGACTGGGGATGGTAAATGTCTGTTGGATGGTATGCGTGTCAGTATCTGTATCCGTATCAGTGTCTGTATCCGTGTCTGTATCCGTGTCAGTGTCTGTATCGGTATCTGTATCTGTATCAGTATCCGTGTCAGTGTCAGTGTCGGTATCTAAGTCAGTATCAGTATCGGTATCTGTGTCAGTATCGGTATCGGTATCAGTGTCTGTATCTGTGTCAGTGTCTGTGTCAGTATCGGTATCGGTATCCGTGTCAGTATCGGTATCAGTATCAGTATCCGTGTCAGTATCTGTGTCAGTATCGGTATCTGTGTCTGTATCCGTATCCGTATCAGTATCGGTATCGGTATCTGTGTCTGTGTCGGTATCCGAGTCGGTATCTGTGTCGGTATCGGTGTCCGTATCAGTATCTGTATCAGTATCCGTATCTGTGTCAGTGTCTGTGTCAGAATCAGTGTCTGTATCGGTGTCAGTGTCTGTGTCAGTATCCGTGTCCGTATCTGTGTCAGTATCGGTGTCGGTGTCAGTGTCGGTATCCGTGTCAGTGTCAGAATCGGTATCAGTGTCAGTATCTGTGTCCGTATCTGTATCTGTATCAGTGTCAGTATCTGTGTCTGTATCCGTGTCAGTATCTGTATCCGTATCTGTGTCAGTGTCTGTATCCGTGTCTAAGTCTGTATCAGTATCTGTATCCGTGTCTGTATCGGTATCCGTGTCTGTATCGGTATCCGTGTCAGTGTCAGTGTCTGTGTCGGTGTCGGTGTCCGTATCAGTATCAGTGTCTGTATCCGTGTCCGTATCAGTATCTAAGTCCGAATCAGTATCGGTATCTGTATCCGTGTCAGTATCGGTATCTGTGTCTGTATCGGTATCGGTATCTGTGTCGGTATCCGTGTCAGTGTCCGTATCTGTGTCTGTGTCAGTATCCGTGTCTGTATCGGTATCATCATCGCCGTAATCGAAATCATCATCGTCGAAAGGCGGATTGAACGGGTTACTGCCTAACTCTGTATTACCGGAGAATGACTTACAAACGATGTTACCGTCATGATGCCAACCACCGCCGTTTATGTCAGAGTTGGGTGCAAGAATTGAACCGTTAAAGCCGTTTATGTTAATAGTCGCCGCATTGGTAACGTTAAAGAGCAAGTTGCCTGTCTGCTCATTATTCTGTAAATGATGACCGTTTACAATAAGGCTGTGCATAGCAAGGTTAAGAGTTGTGCTGCTGTCGCCTTCGCCACCTGTAATATTAATAAGTATTGTCGAGCCTTCGGGAACATTGATATTAAGAGCGTATCCGCCGTTACCCGCCATCGAATTCCATGTATACATATCGATGGTGAAAATATTCACGCCTTTATCATAGCCGTCAAGCGTAATATTTCCGTATGCACCGTTATATACTCCGTTTGCCTGTAATCCTGCAAGGTGTGCGGATGATGAACGTAAATATGCAAACGTATCGGCAAAATTAAACTTGCACTCGTCGCTGTTTACGCCGCCGATTACAGTTTTATAATTTGAATTGCTGTAATTCTCGCCGATGTTGTTTGCCCATACGTTACCGTTATTGGTGCAGAAATTATTCAGCGTGCCGCCTACGATAAGAGAAGCACATCCGTTAGGATCATTTCTGTTCGGATCCTGATGGTTTATATCATACCAACCCGGACCTGTGAAATCTCCGCCTGCCGCAATACGTCCACCGCTGTCTGCGCCCATAATGTTGCAATCTCCCTCTGTAAACAGAGTAAAGCCTGCAGCATAGCCGAATACGTCGTTATAAACATCTCCGACGAGATTATTGTATACAGAAGACTGGCTGGCGGTTACCGAAGTGTCAAAATCCTCCGCTGATAAAATCGAAGGCAAATCAGTGCTGTAAACACTGTCGGTCACATATGTCTGCGAAGCAGAACTGTCTGTAAACACCTCAGCTTGTCTGAGCTGAGTGCCTGCAGGTCCGCCGAAGAATCTGGTGATCAGCATATTTATCGCAAATACAAATGCGATTATCTTTCTGAGCACTTTCAGCTTAGCGTTGAGCTGCGGCTTCTGTGTGTAATTGTCGTAGCTGTTCTGAAGCATCTAAAAGACCTCCCGTTAATATTTCATTAATCAAGAATGATTACTGTTTAACTTACAAATTTTGTAAACTGCTGTGTATTTTTACCACAAGTATACTTTTATACATTATTATTATATACCCGAAACCCGAAAATGTCAAGCATTACCGTTAAATTTGTAAATAATTCTCACGTTCCTGCGAATAATATTTGGTTATCACTCCAATCAAAACTTCCTTCAAATATTTTTCGCCATTTTGCGTTATGAATTAAGTTAAAATAATCGCAAAAGTCATTGCATTTATTGTTTTCCGGTGCTATAATTAATATGTTGAATTTTGCTTACGGATACTGAAATTCACATAAACTAACTACGGAAGGATGAATCTTAATGTCAGAAGTCAGAGCTGTTCAGAAAACCGAAATGCCCGAGATAAATGCTCAGGCGGCAATCGTTGTTACTCAGCATGAGGGTCGCATACTGCTTGAAAAGAATGCCAGAATGAAACTGTCGCCTGCTTTTCTTATTAAAATAATGGCATCTATAATAGCTCTGGAAAAATGTAATCCTAATGATACCGTAACAGTATCGGACAGCGTCATAAAGCAGATTTCGAACTGGAAAGGCTCGGCGTCTATCAATCTTGAAGCAGGAGAAAAAATATCTGTACTTGATTTAATTTATTCGATGATGCTGGTTTCAGCCAATGACTCTTTATTTGCTCTTGCGGAATTCATATACGGAAGCCTTGACAAGTTTGCCGCAATGATGCAGGAGAAGGCTAAATCTATCGGTGCGGCGGATACAACTGTGACTACCGCTGACGGCAGATTTACAGCGGAGCAGTATTCAAACGCATACGACCTTGCCATCATCTGCCGCTACTGCATGACCAACAGAATGTTCAGAACAATAGCGGCTACCGATAAATATACAATCCCGGCAACGAATAAAAACGGCTCAAGGGATCTGCAGAATACGAATCTTCTTATTAACAGCGGTAACAGAAGATACAGATATGAAACGGCTATCGGCATAAAAAGCGGATATACGGCTCGCTCAAAATCGTGCCTTGCCTGCTCTGCCCTGCCGCCCGCAAACAAATTCGGAGAAGAAGTGCTTGCAATAATACTCGGAGCGGAAAACACAAAGCAGATGAAATACGTTTTCTATGACGCAATAACACTGCTCGACTTCACGTTCAATAATTATGAAGCGCTCAGCGGTAAAAAGCCGGAACAGCAGAATTCCGAAACGGAAAAATCCATTACCACCGTAGGAAAGCTGTGTGAAATTCTTAATGCTGAGCTTCGCAATGCCGCAGACGTTCCGATCACATCATTTGCCTTCGGTAAGCAGAAAATAAAACCCGGATGTGCGTATTTTGCCGCCGATAAGGAAACGGCTGTCACGGCATTTGAAAAGGGTGCGGCTGTTGTTATCACAACTCAGCCTATAGAGAAGATTCCGAATATCGTTGTGGCGAATCTTGATACCGCTCTCAGCCGGACCGCAGTATTTATAAAGTCGGCACTGGGAATGTGGACTGTAGCTGTTATGGACAGTCCCGAAAAGATAAATCCCCTTTCGATGATAGAACAAATGCTTTCGAGCAAGATGGAAACCGTGCATTCAATCTCCGTTACGAACAACTACAATTCAATGCTCCACGCAATGTTTGCTTCTACACCTAAAACCGAGGCGGCTGTCATCAATGTTTCGTGCGTAAACGGAGGAAACGTTGAACGTGTTTCGCAGACAGCCAACTTTGATGTTGCTATTCTTACAAGCACTGTCGTATCCAAAAATCCGAGGGAACTGACAAAGCCTGAGCTTATTGAAGAAAAACTCAAGGTGTGCGGCGGAATGAACGAATCGGGTGCGGTCATCATAAATATTGACGATAAGAATCTCGCAGGCATATTCACCATACCGCAGGATATTATCACCATCGGCGTTGATAACAGAATGGCTGATTATTTTGCCGATAACATAGAGCTTTCCCATAATAAAATCTCGTTTGATATAATACACGGTGCGGATAATTATCATATCGAGCTTTATTCCGATGATAAGCACAGCGTATATCAGGCTCTGGCAACATTTGCACTGGGCGAGATTATGGGCATACCGCCAAAGCAGATTATACCGGCAATCGAAAAATACCGCCCGTCAACAGGACTTACAACAGTACGCAACGAAAGAGGTATTTATGTAATATCCGATTTTGAAAACGAGGCTGTTGAAAGCGTAGGTGCGGCTCTTAAGGAACTCTGCACCATGCAGCTTCCTCCCGATTCAAGAAGAATAGCGGTATTGTCTGAAGTAGGTGACGGTGACGAGCATGAACTTGAAATATACAGGAAGGTAGGCAATATCGTCAACAAGGCAAGCGTAGATATTACGGTTTGCTACGGTGAAACCGCCGCTGAACTGATGAAAACCGCCGATTTAAAAAGCAAATTCGTAATAAAGCTGAACACAAGACAGGCTCTTACAGAATTTTTAAAGCTGAATCTGCGTGATAATGACGCTGTACTTTTTAAAGGCTCGACGGTGACCGAGCTTGACGAAATTATGACGGACGTCACATAAGCAATAACCAAACGGCAGGTATCCCGATTAAATACCTGCCGTAAATTTATGCTATTTTATATAATAAATCAAAAAATCACAACATATAAAACGGGTATCGGTAAGTGCCGATACCCGTTGCTGTTTTAATTATACCTATCACTCGGTAGCCGCCGCAAGTCTGGTGTAACCGCTGTATTCGGTAACGCCGCCTGCTGTCTTGTATGCGGCTATTCTGAATGTGTATGTTGTGCCTGCTTTAAGTCCCGATACACGACAGGTAACCGTTGCGTTGGATGTCGCATTCAGTATCTGCGTCCACTTACCGCCCTTATACTGCTCAACAACATAGCCCGTAGCGGAATTGTTCTTAGCCCACTGTAAATTCAGCGTGGAAGCAGTACCGCTTTTCTTTATGAACGATGTAACGTTTGAAGGAAGTGTTGTTGCCGCAAGTCTTGTATAGCCACTGTATGCAGAACCGTTGAACGCTCTGATTCTGAAGGTGTATGTCGTGCCTGCCGCAAGACCGTTTACCGTATGAGTAACCGTTGCATTGTTAGCGGTTCTCAGAATTTCAACCCACTTGCCGCCGGTATATCTTTCAATAGCATAACCGGTCGCATTCGCATTCTTAGCCCACTGTAAAGTAAGTGTAGAGCTTGTAGCGGATTTCCTTGCAAATGAAGCTACATTGCCCGGCTGAGTAGTCTTATCGGTAACAGCCGCAAGTCTTGTGTAGTCGCTGTAAAGAACGGTTGAACCTACTGTCTTATATGCTTTAATGCGGAACGTATAGGTTGTTCCCGCTGCAAGACCGTTTACTGTATGAGTAACCGTTGTGTTGTCAGCGGTCTTCAGTATCTGCGTCCATTTTCCGCCCTTGTACTGTTCAACAATATAGCCGCTTGCAGATGCGTTCTTGGACCACTGTAAAGTGAGCGAAGAACTTGTGGCGGATTTCTTTGCAAACGTTGCCACATTTGTAACCGCTGTGCCTGCCGCAAGTCTTGTGTAATCACTGTATACTACCGAGCTACCCTCGTTTCTGTATGCTCTTATGCGGAATGTATAAACACTGCCTGCGGCAAGACCGTCTGCATTATACGATACTGTGCCGTTACCTGACGTTCTCAGTATCTGCGTCCACTTTCCACCCTTATATATCTCAAGCTCATATCCGCTTGCAGCCGCATTCTTATCCCACGATATTCCGACAGATGATGTTGTTCCTGATACCCTGTGTACATTACCGACAGCGTCAAGAGTCAGCTTTGATACATAATTATCAATATAGGAGCTGTTGCAAACCGAACACTTATGTATCGTATATCCGTCAGTTGTATATGTCGGTGCAACCACCGAGGTGACATAATTGTGAGGTTTCTTTTCGATTGTTGCTGTTTCAATATGATTGCACTTTGAGCATACTCTGTGCTTTTCGCCTGTTGCAGTACAGGTTGAATCCCTGTCGATTATCCATTTGCCGTATGTGTGTTCTGTGCATTCGGTATCGGAAACGGCATAAGCCTTTATCATCAGATTATTTTTTCCGCTGTCGGTGCAATCAAACCATCCGTACGAAGGATTATATGTATAGAAGCTCTCGCCCTTGTTGGCTTTAAGGTCATATGTAAGGCCGTACATACTGTAGCCGTATTCACTGTAAATTCTGACTGTGCCGGAATCCTTGGTTATTTTTGCTACTATTGCGAAAGATTCTCCCTTCTTCACCTTTACGGGAGTATCGAACTTCAGCGAATAATAACCCTCGTACTTGACATTGCTCATTGTGGCAACGGCGGATTTTGTGCCTGAAGTGGGATCGCTTGCATTCTTTAAACCTGTATACACACTAAGCTCGATGTTATTTCCTGCGGAAGTATAGGCTGCAGCTCCCGTAACATACGAATCTTCATCTGCGGTGAACACATTCGCACCGTATATATCAGGTCTGGAATAGCCGAATGAGGCTACGCTGTTTCCGCCGTCATAGCTGTAACGGGTATCAAAGTAATCATCGGCGCCATCGACCGTAAAGTCATAGGCAATGCCGACACCGCTTATCGACTTATCATAGTATGACAGCCAGAAATATCCGTTATCTCTTGAATATTCTCCCCAGCTGTTCTTGATGAGCCATGCACCGTCACCTGCAGGAGTTGTCTTGAAAGAAGACGCCGGAATGGTGTCATCCCATCCAACAACCGTTACGGCATGATTTGAAGTATATTCATTAGGATTATAATAGTAACTGCTTCCATCTTCTCCGAACTTATTATCTGTATGGTTTTCGTTGTAACTCAATGAAGCGGCACCGTAATCCATAATAAGCTGTTTGAACTCGTCGTTGTCGCTGTTGTTGTTGATATGAGCCTGAAACACTCCCGTGATTTTTGCAACAGAAGAATTTCTTACCTCATAATACTCGGATTCGGTAAAATTCTTTTCGGCAATGCTCGGCGTATTGTACTCGCTGTAAGGATAATCACTGCTTTCATTGTAAGGTCCTATGCCGTTCATCAGGCCAAGACCCGCAGCCCATACATTACCGCCGTATTCAAGATAATATGTAGATCCTGCATTGTAGGTGGCGGTATCGCCCGAAGAATTGAGCTGACCGTAAAGTGCCGGATGACTCAGCATATAAGAGAGCAGATTTTCCGAAAGGTCTGTATTTTCTGCGTTGAACTTATCCGGGAACTCCTTTATCAGCGAAGCCTCGCTTATGGCTGTTGATGAAAAAGCCCAGCAAGTACCCCAGTTTCCCTGATCCTTAACAGATGTTATATAACCTTGCTCCACCGCACTGTATTTAGCAGGTGCGGCATAAACGGACAGCGACAACACGCTTGCAGTCACTGCCAGTGCTGTACCCGAAGCACAGATTCTCATTAGTTTTTTATTCATACTTCCTCCTGATGTATATGTATAAATCGGCTGAATATCTTTTAACGGTAAAAAACGTTTGTTTTCGACCATTTTACTTATTAATTATACCATTTTACGATGTGACAGTCAATTGATAAATCGTTGAATTTTATGCGACTTTTTTGCACAGAATAGATAAAATTTAAGTTTTTCTCCAAAAAGGGCTTGTATATTTTAGCTAAATATGATACAATTAACTCAAGTCAAAAGGGTATCACCCCTCAGACCCTTGCAAACGGTTTCGCTTGCAAATAAAGTTCAAGGCGTATATCGCCCCGAAAGGAATGAAAGTTATATGACAGTAAACATTACAGCGAAGAAGATTCAGGTTACTCAGGCGTTCTCGGATTACGCAACAAAGAAGATTGAAGCTAAGCTCGATCGTTTCTTCTCAGGTGACGCAGACTGCAAGGTAACACTTTCCGAGCAGAAAAATATGATAACGTGCGAAGTTACAGTCCGCACAGCAGGACTTATATTCCGTTCAGAGCAGAAAGCGGCAGACAAAAACGATGCTTTTGATGCCTGCATAGACCGTATCATAAGACAGATCCGTAAAAACAAGACAAGAGTTGAAAAACAGCTTCACAGCTCATTCAAGGGCAGTTTTGACGATGTTGTTGAAGAACAGGCTGATTTCGAGGTAGTTAAACATAAAAAGTTCAATCTCCGTCCTATGTCGGAGGATGAGGCTATACTTCAGATGAATATGCTCGAACACGCATTCTTCATGTTCAGAAACGCTAAGACCGGAGAGATAAACGTAGTTTACAGACGTGACGACGGCAATTATGCGGTTCTTGAGCCTTCGGAAGCGTAAACGATATAAAGCAACGTAAATAAATAACATACTGCCGTGCAGCGTTCACTGCACGGCAGTAATTCTATTAAAGGAGCGTTATATGAATAAAACAAACTGGGGAATCATCGCAACGGGATCTATCGCCGCAAAGCTGGCCGAAGCCATAAACAGCAATGAAAACTCCGTGCTTTATGCGGTAGCGTCAAGAAGCGAAAATAAAGCAAAGGACTTCGCTGAAAAATTCGGTGCGATAAAGCATTACGGCAGTTATGAACAGCTGGCGGCAGATGAAAATGTCGATGTAGTCTACATTGCCACACCTATGGCTCAGCATTACGAAAACGCAAAAATGTGTATCGAAAAAGGGAAAAACGTGCTGTGCGAAAAGACGATAACCCTTAACTGCAAACAGCTTGACGAGCTTATCGCACTTGCCCAAAAACACAACGTATTCTTTATGGAGGCAATGTGGATGAAGTTTATTCCTGCATTCAGGCAGGCAAAGGAATGGGTAGCCTCCGGACGAATCGGTGACATAAAGCTTGTCCGTGCAGATCTGTCATCTTTTTGCCCTTACAATCCCGACAACCAGTATGACCGTTTTTATACAAATTCACTCGGCGGCGGTTCTCTGCTTGATCTTGGCGTATATCCGCTGACATTCGCCTGTGATTTTCTCGGATACAAGCCGAAAGAAGCAGTAACAAACGCATATATCGGAAAAAGCAACGTAGATTATGACGCTTCCCTGCTGTTAAGATATGAAAACGGGAAATTTGCCGACTCGCATATCGGTTTTGATTTTCTTAAAGACAATTCCGCCTGCATAATCGGCGATAAAGGCAGAATAGTTTTCGGTAACTGGTTCTTCTGCACTTGCTCGGTAAAGCTGTATGATGAGCTTGGCAACCTTGTTGCTGAGCCTTTGATAACTCACGATTGCAACGGCTATGAATATGAGGTGCGTGAGGTGGAACGCTGTCTTAACGAAAACAAAAAGCAGAGCAATATAAATCCGCTGTGGCAGACAAGAGCCGTCCTTGAAATTATGGACGATTGCCGCAAACAATGGAACTTGAAATTTGACGGAGAATAAAAGCATACCCCTTGCAGTAAATTTGCAAGGGGTATTTGTCAGTTTACATTTATCTTGTCCAGCACCTCTCCGACCTTATCGTGTATGGCAAGGTCTGCTCTGCTGTCATAAGGAGTGGCAGACATATTAATAAGCACCAGATTTCTGCCGCCGAAATAACGTATAAATCCCGCCGCAGGATATACGGTAAGCGAAGTTCCGCCGATAATCAGCGTGTCACAGCTTTCTATCGCCGCCAGCGCACCGGTTACCGTCCTGTCGTCGAGATTTTCGCCGTACAGCACAACATCAGGCTTTATTATTCCGCCGCATTCGCAATGAGGTACTCCTTCTGACTTGAGAATATCCTCTGCGCTGTAGCTTTTTCCGCATTTAAGGCAGTAGTTTCTGTGAACGCTTCCGTGCAGTTCATAAACCGTTTTGCTTCCTGCCGCCGTATGAAGCCCGTCAATATTCTGCGTTATGACCGCAGTCAGCTTTCCTGCCCTTTCAAGCTCAGCCAGCTTCAAATGCGCCTTGTTCGGCTTTGCGTCTAGACACAGCATTTTCTCACGGTAAAATTCAAAGAATTTTCCGGTATGCTCAAAGAAATATTCGTGGCTTAAAAGCTCTTCGGGAGGTACATCATATTTCTGATTATATAATCCGTCTGGTGAACGAAAGTCGGGGATACCGCTTTCGGTAGACACTCCCGCACCGCCGAAAAACACTATAGATCTGCTCTCATCAACAATCTGCTGCAACGTTTTCATAAAAAAGACCCTCTTTCAGATTTCCTCGCCGTTATCATGGCAGAAATGACACTCTCCGCAAAGCTCGCCGTGTCCGTATATCTCTTTTATTATACTCCAGTTGTCAAGCATTTTCTTTGCCACCGCAGGATCGTACATAAGTCCGATATTCTTTTCTATTTCATTTCTGACTATATCAAGCGGAAGCGCTTTTCTGTAGGCTCTTGCCGATGCCATTGCATCAATCGAATCACACACGGCGATTATTCTTGCGCCGATTGGGATTTCATCCGCCTTTGCGCCGAACGGGTAGCCCTTTCCGTCATATCTTTCGTGGTGATGAAGTATTATTGCGGATATTCTCGAAAAGCTGGGCGACTTTGACAGTATATCCGCTCCTATCTGCGAATGCTGTTTCATCAGCGCCCATTCTTCATCGTCAAGCCTGCCGGGCTTCAGCAATACGGAATCGGGTATACCGATTTTTCCTATATCGTGCAGGTGAGCGGCTATATGTATTTCCTGTATTTCGTCATCTGCAAGTCCCAGCATTTTTGCAAGGACCGTAGCCGTATCGCTGACCCTCCTTGAATGATCTCCCGTATACGGATCTCTCGCATCAAGCGCAGACGATATACACTCCACAAACTCGTGATATAATTTGTTGTCCTGTGTAATTATACAGTTGGCGTCGATAATTTTCGGTTTTTCCTGCTCCACTCTGACATTCCTCTTTTCTTTCCCCTGATTGCCGTATATAAGTTAGTTTAAGGCAACTGTGATATAAAAAACAAATCGTTACACATTTTCTGCGGCAACGTGCTTTTCTTTTATATGCTTTTTCAGCTTGTCGAACGATTCGGAGCTTATATCGTGTTCCAGCTTGCACGCATCCTCTGCAGCCGTTTTTTCATCTACGCCTATACCGATAAGCCAGTCGGTAAGCACTCTGTGACGTTCATATATACGCTGTGCTATCTCCTCGCCGGGTTCTGTAAGCGTTATATAGCCGTCCTTGTCCACCTCGATAAAACCGCCGCTTCTGAGTATACTCATAGCACGGCTTACACTCGGCTTTGAAAGCTCCATTTCGTGTACTATATCAATAGAACGTACTTCTATCCCTCTTTCTCTGAGAACAAGGATAGTTTCAAGATAGTTCTCGCCCGATTCGTGAATGTCTGGCATTAAAGTACCGCCTCTCAGTTTGGTTAATTCTGTCGGTTAGTCACCGCTTATTCGTTGTTATTATAGCATTAAATTAAGTGGCTGTCAAGCCACAGTGGCGGTACGCCACTGTTTTGCAAAGCAAAACTATTTAATGCTAAAACGTTCTCAGCCATTGCGTAGCAAGCCGCATATTATGCGGCGAAATCGTTGCAAAACGATTTCAGGCTGAGGTTGTTATTGCGTAAGCAAAAACGTTCTCGGACAGGTGTGTATGCACCTCCGCATTTTTATGCGGTAAATCATCGTCAGATGATTTAAGTCCGAGGTTGTTATAGCATTAAATTAAATGGCTGTCAAGCCACAGCCGCAGTACGCCACTGTTTTGCACAGCAAAACAAAAACCGCACCGACAAAAGCCGATGCGGTAAGCGTAATTATGATATTATCAGACCTTAGCGATAACCTCGACTTCGGCAAGAACACCCTTAGGCAGTGCCTTTACCGCAACGCAAGAACGGGCAGGCTTTGATGTGAAATACTGACCGTATACCTCATTAAACTTTGCAAAGTCGCCCATGTCGGCTAAGAAGCAGGTCGTCTTGATAACATTTTCAAAGCTCGTTCCTGCCTGCTTTAAAACTTCGCCTAAATTCCTGCATATCTGATGTGTCTGACCCTCGATGTCCTTCGCCTCAACTTCAGATGTTTCGGGATTGATTGCGATCTGACCCGATGTGTAAAGCACACCTGCGTGAACTATCGCCTGTGAATAAGGACCGATTGCGGCAGGCGCCTTGTCTGTATGAATCTTTTCCATTGTCATTACCTTCCTTTGATTTATTACTCGATGCTGTATCCTGCATCAGTAAGTGCTTTTCTTATCTGAGCGATATGCTCATAATTTCTTGTTTCAAGCTCAACACGCAGATAGCAGCCGTTGACATCCTCGCCCTCGTTTGCACGCTCGTGGTGAACGGATATAACGTTACCGCCGAGGTCTGCGATTATCTGCGATACGCCCTTAAGCTGACCGGGCTTGTCGATAAGTGCAATATTAAGCTGGCAGGTACGTCCGGATTTTATAAGACCTCTCTTGATTACTCTTGAAAGAATCGTTACATCAATATTACCACCGGATACAAGGCATACGACCTTCTTGCCCTTTACGGGAACCTTGTTGAACATAACAGCCGCAACGGGAACTGCGCCTGCACCCTCGGCTATCAGCTTGTGCTTTTCTATAAGCGTAAGTATAGCGGTCGAAATTTCATCATCCGTAACAGTTACAATATCATCTACATACTTTCTGCAAAGCTCGAATGTATTTGAGCCGGGCTCCTTTACTGCGATACCGTCTGCTATGGTGGAAACGTGGTCAAGGCACTCTATCTTGCCGTCCTTGACAGATGTCTGCATACTGGGTGCGCCAGCCGCCTGAACACCGTAAATCTTTATATCGGGCTTTAATGACTTCATAGTAAAAGCAACGCCCGAAATAAGTCCGCCGCCGCCGATAGGCACTACAACAGCGTCTATATCGTCAAGCTGTTCAAGCAGTTCAAGACCTATCGTTCCCTGTCCTGCAATTACATCCTCATCGTTGAACGGGTGAATAAATGTATATCCGTGTTCGTCACGGAGCTGTAAAGCCTTGTTGTATGCATCGTCATATACGCCCTCAACAAGACATATCTCCGCACCGTAGCTTCTTGTAGCCTCGACCTTTGAAATCGGAGCGCCGTCCGGCAGGCATATTATCGACTTGATACCGCTTCTCTGCGCCGCAAGAGCAACACCCTGAGCGTGATTTCCCGCACTGCAGGCGATAACACCGTGCTTCTTCTCCTCGTCTGTAAGGGTAGAAATCTTGTAGTAAGCACCTCTTACCTTGAACGAGCCTGTCACCTGTAAATTTTCCGTCTTGAGATAAACATCCGCATCGGGATTTATCTGTGGAGCGTGAATAAGGTCGGTAGGTCTTATTACCTCTTTCAGTTTAAAAGCCGCATGATAAACCTTGTCTAATGTCAACATCTTTCTTCTTTCCTTTCCTGTCTTTGCTTTATAAATGATTCTGCGATTTCAATGATACAAAGCACTTTTAGGTAGCTGATAAAATAAAAAAGCCCCGCCTTATGAAACTTATCGTTTCAAGAGGCGAAGGCTTGAAGTCTCCGTGTTACCACTCTTATTGCCCGTTGATAACGAGCCGCTCTGTACATATCCGTCAATATGCTACTCTGTAACGGGAGTACCCGTACAGGCTTACTGCTGTTTCTGCCTGTCTGCTCAGAGGTGATTATCTTTTGCGGTATTACCTGCCGTTTCGCACCTCCAACGACTCTCTGTGAGGCTTTTCCCGCCGACTTCCTCGTCAACGCATTCTTGTTATCGTTTTAGAGTATAGCACTGTTTTTGCGATTTGTCAACACTAATTTTCAAAAAAATCGCTTACACGTTTACGCAAAATAGTTATCAAAGGCTTTAACGCCGATGTCGATCTGCTTTTCCGCAAACTTTGCCGCATCATCGTCATTTTCGCTTGTATCGTCTGTTTCGCCAAGTATCATAAAGCAGTAATAACCGTCTTTTTCAAGCACCTTACCTGCGTTTACCTTTGCAACATTTACGGGATACTGCATCTGCTGTTCCTTCATAACAAGCAGTGCGTCCTCAAGCGCACGCTTTACATCGGCTTCTTTACCCTTTTTCGGCTTGACTATTACAAGCCTGTCCGGGTGGAAGCCTATTAACGGCGCTTCCGCTACAACCTCATCATACATATCCTTTTTAAGCCCGAACTCACTTTCAAGCATTTCCGCATCCATAGTCTGATCCGGCAGATATTTGTCGCCGTATGCCTTTGCAACAGCGTCCCTCAGACCCTTTGCTGATAATGTGCTGTTTTTATCGTTACTTTCCGAGCCGCTTGTATCTCCCGACGAGCTTCCGGCGCTTTCCTGAGCCGAAGTTGAAAGACCCGGTGCGGCAGATGACGCATTGCTCTCACTGTCTGATGTGCAGGCGGATAAAATGACGGATACAGCGGCAACCGCCGCAACCGCAGATATGATATACCTGTACTTCTTCATTTTCCTGTTCATTGAAACCCTCCTTTTACGGTTTATATCCGGATTATATTATTGCCGTGTGAAATCGGCATTATACCTATGTAGAATTTATATGAAAATTTCGAAAAAATCTATAGACATTTCCGGATGCAAATGCTATAATTGAATCATCAAAATAACCAATTTTCACACAGAAAGGAATAGTAAAATGCACGATATTGATAAACTTATTTCTGAAATGACACTTGAAGAAAAAGCAGGTCTTTGTTCGGGTGCGGATTTCTGGCACACGAAAAAAGTTGACCGTCTCGGAATTCCCGATGTTATGGTAAGCGACGGCCCTCACGGACTTCGCAAACAGGATATTGATACCGTTGACCCTAACGAAAGCATTAAAGCAGTATGCTTCCCTGCCGCTTGCGCTACCGCCTGCAGCTTTGACCGTGAGCTTATGCTGTCGATGGGCGAAACGCTCGGTGAAGAATGCCGTGCAGAAGACGTATCAGTACTGCTCGGTCCTGCCGTAAACATAAAGCGGTCGCCTCTTTGCGGAAGAAACTTCGAATATATTTCGGAAGACCCTTATCTTGCAGGTGAACTTTCTGCGGCATATATAAACGGTGTGCAGAGCAAGAATGTCGGCACATCTATAAAGCACTTTGCCGCAAACAGCCAGGAAACACGCCGTATGACCTGCTCATCGGATATGAGCGAACGTACTCTGCGTGAAATCTACTTCCCTGCTTTTGAAACCGCCGTTAAAAAGGCTCAGCCGTGGACGGTAATGTGTTCATACAATCTGATAAACGGCGAATATTCATCAGAAAACGACAATCTGCTGAACAAGGTTCTTCGTGACGAATGGGGCTTCAAGGGCTATGTAATGTCCGACTGGGGAGCGGTAAACGACCGTGTCAAAGGTCTTGCCGCAGGACTTGATCTTGAAATGCCTTCAAGCGGCGGTCTTAATGACGCAAAGATTGTCGAGGCGGTAAAGAACGGCACACTTGACGAAAAGGCGCTTGACACAGCAGTGAAGCGTATACTTGAGCAGGTTTACCGCTACCGTGATGTAAAGGGCGGAGAGCATATTTTCGACCGCAGCGCCGACCATAAGAAAGCGGCAGATATTGCAAAGGAATGTATGGTTCTTCTTAAAAACGACGGCGCTTTGCCCCTGCCCCACAGCAACGCCAAGATAGCGTTTATCGGTGCTTTTGCGAAAGCTCCCAGAATACAAGGCGGCGGCAGTTCGCACATAAATACGGGGAACATTTCAAACGCACTTGACAGCGCCGCAAAATATTCCGATGTTTCCTATGCCGAAGGATATGAGCGTGAATCAAACGATACAAACCCTGCACTTCTTGAGGAGGCTGTACAGCTTGCCGCAGACAGTGATGTTGCGGTAATTTTCGCAGGACTTCCCGACAGCTTTGAATCGGAAGGCTACGACAGAAAGCATATGCGTATGCCCGACTGCCAGAACGAATTGATTGACGAGATCTGCAAGGTGCAGGAAAACGTAATAGTTGTACTGCACAACGGCTCTCCCGTTGAAATGCCGTGGAACGATAAGGTAAGCGCAGTTCTTGAGGTTTATCTCTGCGGTGAGGCTACAGGCGAAGCTACTGCGGATATACTTTTCGGCAAGGCAAACCCCTGCGGAAAGCTTGCAGAAACAATACCGATGAAGCTATCCGATACTCCCTGCTACCTCACCTTCCCCGGCGACCGCCACGCAGAATACAACGAGGGTGTATTCGTCGGCTACAGATACTACGATAAAAAGGAAATGGCAGTACGCTATCCTTTCGGTCACGGCTTATCCTATACCACATTTGAATATTCCGATATAAAGCTATCCGATACCGCAGTAGGCGATGATGATATTCTCACAGTAAATGCGGTTATCACGAATACCGGCAACTGTGCCGGTAAGGAAATCGTACAGCTTTATGTAGCGGATAAATCGGGCTTTGCTGTTCGTCCCGAAAAGGAACTGAAAGATTTCATCAAAATTGATCTTCAGCCCGGAGAAAGCAAAACGGTCACATTCAGGCTCGACAAGAGGGCGTTCAGCTACTATAATGAGGAACTTGGCGACTGGTACGCACCTAACGGCAAGTATGATATAATGATAGCAAGCTCATCCCGTGATATAAGACTTACGGCTGAGGTTACGCACAAAACAGCGGTAAAGCTCCCGTTTGTCGCAACTGAAAACACGGTATTCGGCGAGTTTATAGACTATGCCGAGGGCAAGGCTACTCTTGACCTGCTCTTCAGCAAGGTTGCAAAGGGTCTGCTCGGCGGAGATCACTTTGAGCCTGAGGCTGTACGCAGTATGATTGGCAGTATGCCGCTCCGTCAGATACGCTCATTCGGCGGTATCAGCGATGAACTGCTGCAGCAGGCTGTTGATATGCTGAATAAGGACTTCGGCGGATTTAAGGCGCAGATGTAATATAACAGAATATAATAAACCGGTGCAGTCTGTGTGGCCTGCACCGGCTTTTATTATAAAGGAAAATAAGAGGCATCATTCAGCGTAAATCCGCTATACAGCACGTCATATATTCTGCCATCCTGTGCGGTATAATGCGTAAATACACCGTTTTCGTCCAATGAGAAAACATAGTCATCCGAATAAATATCACGCATATCAAACATATCAGACATATCAAGCATATCACGCAATCCGGTTTCATTTATCCATTGCAAATGTTTTGATATTAATTCTTTATCGCTGTTATTAAAATATGTATATCTTCTGAAAGCAACTTTATCGTCTTGATAAAAGTAACAATCCTTTTCTACCATCGATATTCCGATACCGGGCAATATATTGAAATATGTACATTCCTTTGCTTTTCCGCCGTCAAAACGGTATTTTTTAAACATATCTATCAAAAAAAAATGCTCATCATCATTTATG
>ENA-UEQJ01001315-UEQJ01001315.1-human-gut-metagenome-genome-assembly--contig:-NODE-1315-length-19978-cov-25.852570_pt1 | contig 19978 bp, 13 predicted proteins | sample MGYA00242937_ERZ507938 | MGnify/ENA primary metagenome ERZ507938 (study PRJEB26167, sample SAMN06115437) | human gut metagenome | host: Homo sapiens | place: China:Gansu | collected 2015-07-03...
CTGGTTATGCACCATGTGCGTAAACTCGGAGAACTGAAAGGCAAGGAGAATTGGGAAAAACTGATGATTGCCAGACGTCGAAAGACTATGGCTGTATGCGGTAGCTGTCATCAAAAGATACATCATGGAACGTTTTAGACTGACAATATTAGTGGAGAGCCGGATACGCTGGAAGGTGTACGTCCGGTTCGGAGGCGAGTATTGGGAAACCTATCATAGAAATATGACAAGGCGCCGGGTACTTAGCCTACATAACCAGGTTGTAAAAGCCATCAACGCGCACTTTTCCAACGTTGCTATCCCGCATCAGATCGCCGCTTTGGAGCAGCGAACCCGCGAGTTGAAAGCCCTCAGTATCGAGATTCTGAACCTTGCCAAACGCGCTGCGGAATGGTTGCGAATATAAGATCGGGCTCCTCGCCCGGTGGGGCTTTGCGCTATAACAAGGAGAAAGTGGATAAGGATGAAGCCGAAGTGCTCCTCTGGCAGAAGATGCTCGAACCATACGATAAATGCGGACGCCTTGACATTGACGCCTGCATGGAGAGCTTCATGCTGTATCTCGAAGCCAACCGCAGGACTACGAACACGGTTTTCCATGCCTCGCTGAACCCTTCACCGGAGGACAGGCTGACAGACGAACAGCTCCGGAAAATCGCCGGTGAGTACATGGAACGCATGGGTTACGGCGACCAGCCTTATATCGTTTTCAAACACAAGGATATCGAGCGGGAACATCTCCATATCGTGTCATTACGTGTCGATGAGAACGGACATAAGCTACCGCATGATTTCGAGGCCCGGCACTCGATGGAGATTCTGCGTGACTTGGAACGCAAATACGGCCTGCATCCGAGTATCAAAGGCGAGGAGCAGACGGAGACTTCCCCCCCCCGATCTTCGGAAAATAAACTATAAGGCGGGCAACGTCAAACAACAGATATCGTCTGTCGTCAGGTCATGCCTGCGGAATTACAAATGCTCGTCCTATGGCGAGTTCCGCACCTTATTGGAACTGTTCAATGTCTCGGTCGAGGAACGCACGGGAACCGTCGACGGACGGGACTATGCCGGAGTGATTTACGGTGCCATGACCGACGATGGCTACGGTATCGGCACGCCGTTCAAATCGAGCCGTATCGGAAAGGATGTCGGCTATAAGGCCCTTCAAAAGTATTATGAGCGGTCGAAGAGCGCGTTGAAGCAGGACGGGACACTCGACCGGCTGCGGCAAACAGTCAAAGACGCCATGAGCCCGGACAATACAAGGGAAGAGTTTCGGCAACTGTTGAAAGCGGACGGTATCGATGTCGTGTTCCGCATAAATCCCGTGGGAAGGATTTACGGTGTGACCTTCATCGACCACAACGCAGGCATTGTTGCCAACGGTTCGGTGCTGGGCAAAGAGTTCTCGGCAAACGTGTTCGACGAATTGTATCCGACACTGAAAGAGGAGAGGCGGGACTACTTGCTTCCGAAGCGAACCACCACATTTCGGACAGAGTAAATCTTGCATCATAATCTTCTATTATTTAAAACAAGTTTTTAATATTTCACCTAATAATAGTTTACCCTCTAGCGACAATACAATCAACGCAAGTTAAAAAGATTAAATAATAGCAAGCGTATAAACCTTAAATAAAGAACAAATTGAAAAAACTGCGGCAGTAGCAAATTTCAGTATCATCATTAAACGGCTATGTACTGGAACTTGGCCCCAAAGTGAAGATACTCGGAAAAATGTTCAGAGGCGCAGTCCTCGGTGTCACAGATGGCGAATTTTCTTTCCTACTCTTCCTGCCAAGTACGATGCACAAACAACATAAGGAACTGAATTTCCTCCTCAAGGGACGAGTTACAAGTGGGCAGGTCGGTATCTTTCCATGCAGAAGGACAGTACGCTACGCGCGGTTCCCGATGGAAAGCGAAGTATGCGGAACAATGGGACAGTTTTGCTCGGATACTCTGCGCACAATATCGCGATAATACATTCACCGTCGCAAATGTGTCTGACGGAGTAATACAGAACAAACCCGTCAAGTGGTAAGTTCCGCCACCACCATTTATTATCTGTCGCAGATTTTGCAATCAGTCACGGGTAAGGAAAAAACATATAGTAAAACCGAATATCAGAAACGTGTGAGAAAACACGGCCAACGTCCTATCCGGAAATAAGGATGATTATAATCTTCATTCCTGGTGGCAAAATTTATATTTCAACAATTTGTAGTTGTAGGGCTCAATCGATCTCTGATACTTAAAAAATAATTCCACTGTTCAACTAATAATGTACGACAATCCCTCCAACATTGCAATTTGCCAGAATTTTATCTTAAAACATCTTTTTTAGTCGTTATTACAACATATACTTCTAATTTCACTATTGTTTATTAACATTTTTTATACTTTTGCTTTTTGAAAAACTTTCCGACAATGTTTATTCCCACCACACCGATTTATGCATAGTAAGTTTATACGATCTGAGTTCGAGAAACTGTATATCAACTATCATCCCCGACTGTTAGCTTATGTACAACGTTTTATTAACGACAACTCCACAGCACAAGATTTAGTGCAAGACAGTTTTATGGTCTTGTGGAATAAGCAGATTTCGCATGACACAGAAGAAACTCGCCGGTTATTGTTCGTCATCGCCCGCAACCGATGTCTCAACTATCTGAAGCACAAAAATATTGTTGACAGACACCGCTACCAATTGCAGGCACAAGTAAAAATTGGAGAAGAGCGTTTGTATAACTACGATTTTTCGTTCATTGAAAACGAGCATCCTTTCTTGTATCAGGAATTGGAATGTCAGATACAACGTATTATGAATTCTCTGCCGGAGCGCTGCCGAGAGGTGTTTGTCCTCAGTCGGTTTGATGGGCTTAAAAACAGAGAAATATCCAAACGCCTTCATATCTCACTCAATACAGTTGAACGGCATATCCAGCGAGCCTTGCGCATCTTCATCAAAGCGCTTGAATATGAAAAATCTGCCTACCTGCAAAGCTTGATTCTGATATGGTCGTTGGGACAGCTTTCTTGAAGTTCTCCGACATCGTCAAGGTCTGCAACCCATAATAACAATTAATTTTCAAGATTAGGGGGGGGGTAAAATTCATTTCGATTGTTGTATTAATAACAAAACAACAATCATCAACCTTATGAACGAAAAATTCAAAGACCTTGCCATTCTCTATTTCGAAGGACGACTCACCCCGAATCAGGAATGCGAGTTTTTCGGATTCATCGCCGCAGACCCGGAAAACGCCGCACAAATGCGCGAATGGGAATGCGAATGGAAACGACAGCATACACCATCGGCCAACGTACTCCAATCTCTTACGATATTTAATGCAAAGATAGAACACCGCAGTAATCAATTGCATACACGTCGTCGGTGGTTGCGCATTACATCCGTTGCGGCTGCGAGTGCACTTATCTTTCTCTCAACCTTTGCAGTTCTCCACATAACGAAACCTCAGGTCTCCGAGCAGTTTTTCACGGTTGAAGCCCCCCAAGGAACCCGTAGCCATATTACCCTCTACGACGGCACACAGGTCTGGCTAAACGCAGGATCGACAATGAGCTACACGTCGAGTTTTAACAACACCTCACGCGACATCCACCTTTCAGGCGAAGCCTATTTCGAGGTTGCCCGTAACGAGAAATTACCTTTCCGTGTTGAAGTCCGCGGCTGTACACTGACCGTGCTCGGAACCAAGTTCAACGTCTCGGCCTATGACGAAGATCCGACCGTACAGACCGCTTTGATCGAAGGTTCTCTACGCTTCGAATCGACGCAGGGCTCCGAGATGATGACGCCGGACGATCTGGTAACCTACGACTGCTACTCGCACTCCATGCGCTGCGAACAGGTTGACGCCGGGCAGTTCTGCAGTTGGATCGACGGAAACATTCGCTACGACGCTATCACGTTGCCAACTCTATTGAGAAAACTGGCCCGCGAACATGCCGCCGCAATCGAGCTATGCACCGCTGATTTCGACACCAAGACCTTTCGCATCTCGCTTACTCAAGCACAGGACATCGAGTCGATCCTGAATGGTCTCTGCGATATTCTGCCCATCACCGTGAAGCGGGACGAAAACGGTTATCACGTTTACGGCCGGCCCTGAAAAAGCGATCATTTGCCCCAACAACCAAAACTTAAAACCTATGCATGTAAATCTCCTATCCAAGAAAATTGCAGCATTGCTCCCATGTCTGCTGCTCGCAGTGGCGATCAATGCGCAAACCGTCACCAAATCCTTTCGAAAAGTGCCCTTGAAAATGGTTCTGGAAGAGGTGGAACGCCAAACCGGCTACTCGATTCTCTTCGAAAACGACAAGGTCGATGTCAGCAAACTCGTTACAGCCTCATTCCGGGGCGCAACGCTCCAGAACGTTCTTGATCAGCTACTAGACAAATCGTTACGTTATTCCGTGAACGGGGGGGGGAAATTAGTAACCATCTCCAAGCGAACCGCTACGCCGGAAACTACGCAAACTAAGACGCAAACGCTCTCCGGAACGGTCATCTCCTCGGTCGACAATCAGCCGATCGTCGGAGCCAGCATCTACGTTGAGGGTACGAACATCGGCACGACCACCGACGCTCTCGGCAACTATACGCTGACTGTGCCGGACGCGGTTAAAACGGTAACCATCTCGTTCCTGGGTTTCGACACTAAGAAAATCCCGGTTCGGGACACACAGCTTTTTAAACTCATCACGCTATCTGACGCGACAAACAAACTCGAAGATGTCGTAGTCGTAGGTTTCGGCGTACAGAAAAAGGAGTCGCTAGTGGGCGCCGTGCAGTCGGTCAAACCGAGCGACCTGCACACTTCGTCAAGCAACCTCTCGACTTCGTTCAGCGGCAAGATCGCCGGCGTGATCGCCGTACAGAAATCGGGCGAACCGGGCGCCGACGGCGCAAGTTTCTGGATTCGCGGCATCTCAACCTTCGGTTCGGGACAGTCGCCGCTGCTGATCCTCGACGGCGTGGAGATCACCAATCAGATGCTCAATAACATTCCGCCCGAGACCATCGAATCGTTCTCGGTGCTCAAGGACGCCACGGCAACAGCCCTTTACGGATCACGCGGCGCCAACGGCGTGATGCTCATCACCACCAAGAATGGCCGCGATTCGGAGAAGATGACCGTTAACGTGCGGGCTGAGTTGGGCGTGTCGGCCCCGACACGCATTCCTAAGATCGCCGACGGTGTAACCTTCATGGAGACCTACAACGAGGCCTGTGCCACGCGCGGCGAGAATCCACGTTATAGCCGCGAAAAAATCATGGGCACTAAACTGGGGCTCGATCCCTACGTTTATCCCAACGTAGATTGGTACGACATGCTTTTCAAAAACAGCACCTTCAACCAGAACTTCAACTTCAACATGACGGGCGGGGCCAAGAAGATCGACTATTTCCTCAATGCCTCGGCGTTTAATGAGAACGGTATCATGCGCGCCCCCTCCACCTCGAAGTTCGACACAAACATCAATTCGCAGAAATACCTTTTCCAAGCCAACGTCTCGGCCGACGCCACCAAAACCACGCGCGTATCGCTGAAGATGAACACCCAGCTGCACTACAATCATGCACCCATCGAAAGCGTTGGTTCGCTTTTCACCTATGCGCTTTCGGCCCTGCCCTGCGAATTTCCGGCCACGCTACCCGGCGAGGAGACTGACACGTTCGTGCGTTTCGGCACCGCGAACGCTTGGGATGGCAACACTTTCATCAACCCCTACGCCCAGCTCTGCCGCGGTTACAGCGATAAGTTCCGTGGCCATTTCACCTCGGCACTGACCGTCTGCCAGAACCTCGACTTCGTCACCAAAGGGTTGAGCCTAACCGGCATGGCCACATTCTATAACCGCGTTTATTCGGCTGTCAACCGCTCGTTCACGCCGTTCATGTATCAACTCTCTAGCTACGACGTAGACGCTGACGGCAATTACAGCTACACGAGCTCCTCGACTAATACCGGCACAACCTATCTGGGAACCAGCCGCGGTCGCGATGGCTACCGGGAACTGGCGTTCCAGGTCAAACTCGACTATGCACGCACTTTCAATAAGAAGCATGACGTGGGCGCAACGTTTGTTTACCATCAAAAAGAGCGCAACATGAATATTTCCGATGCCGAGGAGTATGCCTCGTTGCCCTACCGGCAACAGGGCCTCGCGGGCCGTGTTACCTACGGATTCGACAAGCGCTACCTGATCGAAGCCAATTTCGGTTACAACGGTTCGGAGAATTTCGCTCCGGGCAAACGCTTTGGATTCTTCCCCTCGATCGCCGGCGGATGGGTGATCTCGAACGAGCCTTTCTGGAAGGGGATCAAAGATAAGGTCAACCTCTTCAAGGTGCGCGCTTCATACGGTCTGGTTGGCAACGACGTAATCTCATCGAACTACAAGGACCGCTTTCCCTACCTAAGCACCGTAGCTATGGATCAGATGTACGACGTAATGATCGGAACTAACTTCGACCAAAAATGGGGTCCCATCCTTTCGATCTACGGCAATGAAGATGCTACCTGGGAGGAGAGCCACAAGCTTGACATCGGCGTGGAGATTGGTCTGTTCGACAGCCTGAACATCATCTTCGACTGGTTCAAGGAGAAACGTTCGGGCATCTTCATGCAGCGTTCGTCACTGCCCTCGTCGTTCGGCATGTCGGGCATCACTCCCTGGGGCAACATTGGCAAGGTGGACAACCGCGGCGTAGACATCTCGATCGACTACAACAAAGCTTTCTCCAAAGACCTGATCCTCTCGCTGCGCGGTACGTTCACCTACGCCCACAACGAGATCGTTTCGATGGACGAACCCCAATACAAGTGGGGCTACCAATACAAGAAAGGACACCCGATCAACTCGATTAACTGTCTGATCGCCGAGGGACTCTATCGGGATGAGAAGGATATCGCCTCGTCACCCAAGAGCGTCTACGCGACCCGCTATCCGCTCCAACCCGGCGACATTAAATACAAGGACCTGAACAATGACGAAGTCATCGACGACAACGACAAGTGCTGGAATGGCAACCCGACAATCCCTGAAATCATATACGGATTCGGATTCTCGCTCAAATACAAGGGCTTCGACTGCTCAGCCTTCTTCCAGGGACAAGGCAAGATATCGCTCATCATGTACGATGCGCATCCTTTCTCGACCAAAGCCAAGCCGGGATTCGGACTGGTACAGTGGATTGCCGACGAGCATTGGAGCGAGGCGAGCCCTGATCCCGACGCCAAATATCCGCGTCTCTCCTCGCAATGGAACGAACACAACGGTCAAGCCAACACGCTCTACGTGCGCAATGGCAAGATGCTGCGTCTGAAGACCGCCGAAATTGGCTACTCCTACAAAATGATGCGCGTCTACGTTTCAGGAACCAATCTGCTGACTTTCTCACCATTCAAATACTGGGACCCCGAAAAAGGTTCGGGCAACGGATTGAGCTATCCGCTCCAACGGACGTTCAACCTCGGGTTCCAATTCAACTTCTAAACAATACCGCACGACCATGAAAAACATACTGATCACGCTTTCATTCCTGTTGCTGCTCACCTCATGCGAATACCTCGATGTCGTTCCCGAAGGCAAGGCCACGCAGGACGACATTTGGAAAACGACGCAACAGGCCGAGAAATACCGCTACTACATGCGCACTTACATGCCCAACCTGATTGGATATGACTGGTCGCCCGATCAGTTCGCCGGCGACGACATGATAACCGGCGGTGTGGGTACAACCTACTGGTTTTCCAGCAAGAGTCTCATCTACGGTGAGGAGAATGCTAATGTCACCTATTTCGGCAGATGGGCGCCTTACAGTACGAGCGGCGGTACAAACTATGACATCTACCGCGGCATCCGCTATGCCTTTTACTTGTTGGACAACGTCTACAAGGTACCGGCTATCAGTCCGGAGAATGCCGCCCGTTATGCCGGCGAAGCATGGTATTTGATCGGGTACTACCACCAATTGTTACTGGAATATTATGGTCCTATCATTCTGGTCAAAAGATACATTCCCAACGACGCCCCCGATTCGGAAATCTTTGTCCCCCGCTCGCCCTACGACGAGTGTGTGAAATACATAGCCGAATGCTATGACAAGGCAGCCGAACTGCTGCCCGAAACGGTCATCGATACCGAATTAGGACTTCCGACCAGGATGTCGGCACTGAGCTACAAGGCCCGCCTGCTACTCTATGCCGCCTCTCCGCTGGTCAACGGCAACTCCGACTATGTCGGATTCGACAATCACGACGGCACGCCGCTGATGAACACGACTTATGATCCCGAGAAATGGAAAAAGGCGATGGAGGCTGCGGCTGAAGCCATTTCTGTAGCCGAGAAATTCAACTCCGAACTCGGCCGGCAAAACTTCATGCTCTACACTTCGGCTGATTCGAGTCTGCCCAATGACGAGCGCGGTCGCCGCAACTACCGTGATGCCTTCACCAAAGAGCATTGGAACGGACTCGAATTTATCGAAGCCAAAGGCGACCGTGGTGGCTGTCAGACCCTGCAACAGTTGATGGGGCCCCGCCCGATCGCCAACAACATGTCGTTAGGCTGGAAGACCACCTCGGTTCCGACTATGGAGGCCGTCGAAATGTACTACACGAAGAACGGACTTCCGTGGGAGGACGACCCCGAAACCAAAGATATTGACCCCTATGCCTACAACGCCGAAGCCGGCACGGTCAACCTGCATCTCTACAAGGAACCGAGGTTCTATGCCTCAGTGGGTTACGACCGCGGCACGTATGAGATTGACGGCAAAGAAATCACGCTCTATCTGCGCGGCGGTGAATTGCATGGATCAACGCTCAAGGAGACCGATGAATATCAGAGTTGTACGGGTTATCTTTGCCAGAAATGGATTCCCAAGGCTTCAACCTACAGCATTCCGAGCAATTCGTTCAGTTTCTACTATTACGCTTACCCCTATCTGCGTCTGCCCGAACTCTACTTGAGCTATGCAGAAGCCGATTTCGAATATAACGGATCGCTGAGCACACAGAGTCTCGAATATATCAACCTGGTGCGCAAGCGTTGCGGCCTGCCTACGTTCCAAGCTTCGTGGGCCCTTGCCGGAGGCATTCCCACGGGTCAAAAACTGCGTAAGGTACTCCATCAGGAGCGCTCAATCGAGTTTCTGTTCGAAGGTCGCCGTTTCCACGACCTGCGCCGCTGGAAGGAAGCTCCCGAAGTGATGAACAAACAACCTCGCTCGTGGAACCGCGACGGAAAAACCGCCGAGGAGTTCTACCAGGTGATCGAAGCCAATCAGGGCGGACGTGTCCGTATCTTCGAGTCCCCGAAGAGCTATTGGATGGCAGTGCCGATGAGCGAAATCAATAAAAATCCGAATCTGGTGCAGAATCCCGGCTATTGATCGTTTTATACGCTAAAAATCAAATCTCATGAAAAAATACTTTTCGATACTTTACTGTCTCGCCGCGCTTGCCGCCGGATGCGACGACAACAACAAGGAGGCCCTCGCATTTGACCTGTCGACCGACGAATGGTCGTTTGCCAAGGAGGGCGGCACGCAAAACCTGATCGTTTTAGCCCCCGGAGTGTGGAAGGTTTCCGAGAAACCGGATTGGTGCACGCTGATCCCGGAGGGTGCCGAAAGATCGCGGGAAGTCAAGATCAACTGCTCGGCCAATACCGGAAAAAAGCGCGAGGGAACGCTTGTGCTGACCTGTGGCGATGAAACCCGCACGATTGCCGTGTTCCAGCAGGGAGCCTACATTGTAAAAGGCTTCCCCGTCGAATGGCTTTTTACGGCCGACTACTATGCCACAGGGAAATATACCAATGCCTTCGTCTTCGACAACGCCCTTCCGGCTGAAATCGGCGAAGGAACGATCAGCTATGTCCAAGATGCCGCGAATACGCGTACCATCCAAAAAGTTGTCGGCACAACCGGCCACCCTTATCTCTCAGGTTCTCTGACGGGCGATTACTGGCTTTTCCAGATTCCGGTCAAGGAGACGCTGCCTGCCGGTACAGTGATGCACATCAAGTTCATCACCCGTTCAGCGGCTGGAGCAGCCCGCTACTGGTCGCTTGAATACCTTGACAACGAAAGATGGAAACCCATTTCTGCACAGCGCACCGCCCAAGTAGCCGGAGAATCAGTAATCTATACGCTCGATTTGGTCACAGACCTCACGGGCAACAAGAGAGTAGGTTCGGACAACGCACAGATCGACAATGATTTCACACTGAGCGCTCAGATCACTGCAGGCAACCGGTTGCAATGCCGGTTGCGCTGCGCTGCCGACATCGCCTGCAACGGTGAGAATCCCAACACAGGCAACCACCGTCTGGCAGGTGCCGTGGGAACCTCGCCGATAATCAGCGTCGTCTCCATTGACTGATTTTTTGTCACGAGAGCGGGCGGGCCGGGCCGAAGCCCTTCCGCCCGGTCTCTTAATAACCGAACTTATGGAACCGAACGAAAGACTGCTTTCATTGGATACCCTGCGGGGTTTTGACATGCTTTTCATCATGGGTTTTGCAGGCCTTATTACCGCAATATGTGCCCTTTGGCCCAATCCCATGACCGACGCCATAGCCCGGCAGATGGGTCATGTATCGTGGAACGGGCTGACCCAGCACGACACGATCTTCCCGCTATTTCTCTTCATCGCCGGAGTATCATTTCCTTTTTCGCTGTCCAAACAACGCGCCAGTGGAATCAGCGAAAGACGGATTCTGTTCAAGGTCATCCGCCGGGGAATGACGCTCATTGTTTTGGGAATGATCTACAATGGACTATTCCGCTTCGACTTCGCATCGCTGCGCGTGGCGAGCGTGTTGGGCCGGATCGGACTGGCGTGGATGTTCGCCTCCCTGCTTTACATGTATTGCAAAGTGCGCACACGAGCTGTTTTCGCGGCCGTCGTGCTGATCGGCTATTCGCTGCTGATGTACCTCGTCGTCGCACCCGACGCACCCGACGGCACCGATCCGCTTTCGGTAGCCGGGAATATCGCCGGATGGGTAGACCGCCAATGGCTTCCCGGGACATTCGCCTGTGGGTCGTTCGATCCCGAGGGATTGCTAAGCACGCTTCCGGCCATCGTCTCGGCATTGTTTGGCATGTTCACGGGCGAATTTCTGCTCCGGAAACGGTCGTCGCTCAGCGGCGAACAGATTGCACTTTGCATGGCGCTGGCCGCGGTGGCCATCACGGTAATTGGAATCATCTGGAATTGCTGGATACCCATAAACAAAAAACTATGGAGCAGTTCGTTCACCTGCGTGGTAACGGGCTATTCCTTGGGATTGTTTGCATTGTTCTACTACCTGATCGACGTGCGGGGCTGGAAACGGTGGACTTTTTTCTTCCGCGTAATAGGGTTGAATTCCATCACGATCTATCTGGCGCAACGAATCGTCGGGTTCGGCGGCATTGCGAATTTCTTTTTCGGCGGGGCGGCTTCCCATTGTCCCGAAGCGATAGCACGGGTGATCAGCAACGCAGGCTATGTCGCCATATGTTGGCTGTTTCTCTATTTTCTCTACCGAAAAAGCACATTCTTGAAAGTTTAACCCATCTAAAATGGCCAGCTGTATCTTCCAATACAAGCCAACGTTCGTCTGCCGAGATTTCAATAAAGGCTAATTACACAGGGGATTGGGAGATTCTATCTTCCGCATTGCGACTAATCCAAAATCACAAAACGAACCAAAAAGTGAAGGTTCTTAATTAAAATAAATCATGAAAAAACGCATCTCTTTTCTAATGATTTTGATTCTTACTGCGATCTGTGGCGAGATCTCGGCCCAACAGGATGTGGTGCAGGGAGCATCTGACCTGTCGAAATACATCCTGACCCCGAAAGCAGCTCCAACACCACGCATCAACGGTGCCCGTATCTTCGGTGTGCGTCCAGGCTCGGAATTTCTCTTCACGATCGCAGCGACGGGTATCCGCCCGATGATCTTCTCGGCCGAAGGACTACCTCGGGGACTGAAACTCAACCCCGCTACTGGTCGAATCACCGGCCGCGTGAAGAAAACGGGAGAATACACCGTCCGCCTGAGCGCCGAAAATGCGCTGGGGCGCTATGAACGCGACCTGCGGATCGTCGTGGGTGACGAAATCGCTCTCACCCCACCGATGGGCTGGAACAGTTGGAACTGCTGGGCACGCGACGTCACACAGGAACAGATACTTTCTTCGGCACGCGCAATGGTTGAAAAGGGGCTTGCCGACCACGGCTGGAGCTACATCAACATTGACGACGGTTGGCAAGGCCGGCGCGGAGGCCGATACAACGCCATTCAGCCCAACAAAAAATTTCCCGACATGGCGGCGCTCACGCGCGAGATTCACGACATGGGCTTGCGGGTGGGCATTTACTCGACTCCGTGGATCGGTACCTATGCCGCTCACATCGGCAGCTACTCGGACCGTCCCGATGGCGAAAATGAATGGATCGAAAAAGGATTGCACAACGAGAACTATCGTTATCAAAAACCGGGCGGTAACTACTGGGAGGATCGGTGTGAAGTTTGGCACCACGGCCCTTACTCTTTTGTGGAGGCCGATGTAAAACAGTGGGCAGAATGGGGAATTGACTACCTGAAATACGACTGGCATCCGTTGAACTACTACCACGTCAGGGAGATGTTTGACATGCTCAGGAAAATCGATCGCGACATCATCTTCAGCCTCTCGAACAGTGCACCCTACGGCGACGCTCCGGTCTGGCAACGTTATGCGAACTGCTGGCGCACGACAGGCGACATCCGCGATACATGGGAAAGCATAAGCCGCATCGGGTTCTCGCAGGACCGCTGGCTGGCTTTCAACCATCCGGGCCATTGGGCCGATTCCGACATGTTGGTTGTGGGGATGGTGGGCTGGGGCCCCAAATTGCATCCCACGAAACTGACAGCCGACGAACAGTATACGCACATCAGCCTCTGGTCTCTACTCGCCTCGCCGATGCTCATCGGTTGCGACATCGCACAGATGGATGATTTCACGATGAGCCTGCTCACCAACGATGAAGTCAACGACGTCAACCAAGACCCGCTGGGCATACAGGCTTACCCCGTCTGGCAGGAAAACAAGCAAGTAATCTATGCCAAACACCTTGAGGATGGTTCGATGGCCATCGGCTTCTTCAACCAGGATTCGCAACCGGCGAAGATGGGCATTTCGCTCCGCCAGTTGGGATTGCGCGGCGAACAGACGGTACGCGACCTTTGGCAACAGAAGGACTTGATGAAAACTTCCGACCACTTCGAGACCGAAGTGGCGTCCCACGGCGTCGTACTCGTGAAGTTCTTGCCAGGGAACAGCCGTGCGCAGATAACTGAAAAACCGTAAGTCACTTCGCAGATCATAATTATTCTCAATTGCACACGTAGTTGAAAATCTTCTGCGCCATGAACGTAAATACGAATTAAGTCGATGAAACATTAAAAGCTACTTAAAACATGAAACGAAACTCATTCCGAAATCTGCTCCGCACGCTGGCCGGATCAGGGATCATCGCGGCCTGCCTCTGCTCGTGCGGGCCCCGTCACAACACCCTCACCGAAGCCGAAATCGCCGACGGCTGGCAACTGCTCTTCGACGGCAAGACGCTCGACCAATGGAAAGACTTCAACGGCGATTCGCTCACGCAGCCGTGGCACGTCGTGGACGGCTGCATCCAGGCCGCGGGCGACGGCAGCGACCTTTCGGGATACATCGTCACCAAAAAACAGTATGAAAACTTCATTCTCGACTGGGACTGGAAACTCTCCCCGGGCGGCAACAGCGGCATGCTCTACCATGTGGTCGAGAACCCCTATTTCGCGGTTCCCTACGTCACCGGACCCGAATATCAGCTGATCGACAACGACGGCTGGGAGGCGCAGAACGCCCCGACGAAACTCGAACCGTGGCAGCGGCTGGGCGTGGACTACGCCATGCATCTCCCGAACCCCGATTCGCTCGTCGTCAATCCGCAGGGCGAGTGGAACACATCGCGCATCGTCTGCGACAACGGCCATGTCGAGCATTGGCTCAACGGCCGCAAAATCCTCGAATTCGACGCATGGACCGACGACTGGTTCGCACGCAAGAACAGCGGCAAATGGGAGACGGCTCCCGAATACGGCCTGGCGCAGCGAGGCGTCATCTGCCTGCAAGACCACGGCTACCCCGCCTCGTTCCGCAATCTGAAAATCAAGGAGCTGCCGCGCAAGGCCGGCCGGGAGGTCGAACTTTTCAACGGCAGGGACCTCACGGGCTGGGAGGCTTACGGCACCGAGAAATGGTACGTGGATAAAGAAGGTAACCTCGTCTGCGAGAGCGGCCCCGACAAGCAGTACGGCTACCTCGCCACGCGGGAGTATTACGACGATTTCGACCTCACGGTGGAGTTCAAACAGCTGGCGAACGGCAATTCGGGCGTCTTCTTCCGTTCGTTCGTCGAGCCGCCCGTGAAGGTCCACGGCTGGCAGTGCGAGGTGGCTCCCAAGGGGCACGACACGGCGGGCATCTACGAATCCTACGGCCGCGGATGGCTGGTGCAGATTCCCGACGAGAAGGAGTCGGCGCTCAAGGAGGGCGAGTGGAACACGCTGCGCCTGCGAGTACAGGGCGACCGCGTGCAGACGTGGCTCAACGGCGAGGCGATGGCCGACATCACCGATGCGAAGATCGGCGCCGCACAGGGACGTATCGCCCTGCAAATCCACGACGGCGGAGGCATCAAAGTCCTCTGGCGCAACCTCCGGCTCACGACCTTATAAATCCAAAACAACCTGAAAAAATGAGTTCCCGCAGAGATTTCCTTAAAACGCTGGGCGGCATGACGCTGCTGACCGTCGTGCCGCGCAGCGTGCTCGGAGGCCCGAAATTCGTCGCCCCGAGCGACCAGCTCACCAAAGGCATCATCGGCGTGGGCGGCATCGGCAAGAGCAGCTACCACTTCACGTCGAACGACGCCTGCCGGCTGGTGGCGGTCTGCGACGTTGACCGGAACCACCTCGACAGCGCCGTGGCGCTGGGCCGCAAGAAGTTCGGCCAAAAGCTCGAAGCCTATCACGACTACCGCGACCTGATCACCGACCCCAACGTAGACATCGTGCACATCGCCACCCCGCCCCACTGGCACGGGCTGATGGCCGTCGAAGCGGCCAAGGCGGGCAAGGACATCTGGTGCGAGAAGCCGATGACGCGCACCATCGGCGAAGGCAAGCGCGTGGTGGAGGCCGTCAAACGGAACGGCCGCATCTTCCGGCTGAACACCTGGTTCCGCTTCAAGGACACCTTCTACGGGCTGGGAACGACGGTCGAACCGCTGAAAAAGCTCGTAGACAGCGGCCTGCTGGGATGGCCCCTCAAGGTGACCATCTCCGGAGCCACGGGTTTCGCCTGGAAATTCTTCTGGGTGGGAAAGGAGAACCTCACGCCGCAGCCCGTTCCGGCGGAACTGGATTACGACATGTGGCTCGGCCCGGCGCCCTGGAAGCCCTACAACAAACACCGCGTGCACGCCACGTTCCGCGGCTACTGGGACTACGACGGCGGCGGACTGACGGACATGGGACAACACTACATGGACCCCGTGCAGTACCTGCTGGGCAAGGACGACACCTCGCCCGTGAAGGTCGAGGTCGATGCCCCGCAGCAGCATCCCGACGCCGTGGGCATCTGGCACCGGATCGTCTACACCTATGCGGACGGCTGCCAGATCGTCCTCGAGGGCGAAGGTTTCGAGAGCAAAGGCAAGGTGCCCTACATCGAAGGGCCGCTGGGCAAGGTCTACCAGGGATTCGAGTGCACGATCCCGAACGTCATGGAGAAGATCTCCGAGATGCCCGACCCCGAGCCGCAGAACACCGATTTCCTCCGGTGCGTCCGCACCCGCGAGCGCTTCGCCCTCGACGAGATCAAGGGACACCGCAGTTCGACGCTCGTGAACCTCGGGGCCTGCGCACTGAGGCTCAACCGCACGCTGCATTTCGATCCCGACAAGCAGCTGTTCGTCGGCGACGATGCCGCCAACCGGCTGATCGACCAGCCGATGCGCACGCCGTGGAAAATCTGACCCAACCCTGCAAACCTGAGATAACGATGAAAAAGATACTTGCAATACTCCTGCTGACCCTCGTGCCGTTCGCCGCCGGGGCGCAGGATGCACGCCAGCGCACCGCCGCGACGATCGTGGCGGACGGACTGAACCAGCTTCCGGCGCAGAACCCCAAGGCGTTCGACGCCGTCATGCAGGAGCTGGCCGCGACCGGAGCCGAAGGAATCCGGATGATGGCCGGAATGCTCGTCCCCGCCGCCGAGGGCAAGAACGCCGCCGTGGAGTACGCCATCAACGGCGTGGTGAGCTACGCGACCGCCGCAGGCCGCGAGGAACTCGCCCGCGAGGTCCGCGCAGGACTCGTCGCGGCCGTGGAAGCCTGTACAGACAAGCCCAATCAGGCATTCCTGCTCTCGCAACTGCAACTCTGCGCGACGGCCGCCGAAGCCCCCGTATTCGTGAAATACGCCTCGGACAAATACCTCGCGGACTACGCCGTGCGCGGCCTGATCTCCACGCCCGGAACCGACGGGGCGATACTCGCTCTGATCGAGCAAAGCCCGGTCCCGCAAGCCCTGCTGGCCTATGCCGCCGCGGAGAAACGCCTTGCGGCCGCCGAACCCGCGCTGCTGAAATGGGCCGCAGACCCCGCGGCCGACGACGCAACGAAGGAGGCCGTTTACAACGCGCTGGCGAGATGCGGCGGCGAAGCGTCGCTCGCAACCCTCGCCGCGGCAGCCAAGGCCGCCGGATACACGTTCACGGAAAGCGACGCCGCAGGCGCCTACGTAAGCCTGCTCGCACGCCTCGCCGCCGAGGGGAGCGCCAAGGCTCTCGCTGCGGCCAAAGCCCTGCGGAAAGCCGGCATGCCGCAGAACATACGGATCGCGGGACTGGAAATCGCCCTGCGTGCGGATGCCAAAAAACGGACGCAAGAGGTGCTTGCCGCCTTGAAAGACACCGACCGGAACTACCGCTGCGCTGCGCTCGACTGCGCCGCGGAGTTCGCCGACGACGACCTCTACGCCGCGATCGCCAAAAAACTGCCGTCGCTGAAGAACAACACGGCGAAAACCGACGTTATCAGTTGGCTCGGAGCCCGCCACGCCGCCTCGCAGGCCGGGACGGTCATCGCCGCCATCGCGTCGTCCGATTCGGAACTCGCCCGCGCGGCCATCCGCGCCGCCGGCCGGATCGGCGGGCAAGAGGCCCTCGACGCCCTCGTCGCCCAGCTCGACGGACCGCATGCCCGGGAGGCGTCGGCCGCTCTCGCAGCTTTCAACGGCAAGCCCAACGCCGCTTTCGCAGCCGCCCTCGACGGCACGCCGCGGACGCAGGCCAACGCCCTGAAACTCGTGGCGATGCGCCGCATAACGACCGCCGCAGACAAAGTATTCGCCCTGCTGGAATCCCCCGATGCCGCCGTGCGGGCCGCCGCATACGACGCATTGGCAGGCGTCGCCTCACCGAAAGATTTCGAACGTCTGTGCGACCTGCTGGACAAGGCGCAGGAGGCCGACGTGAAAGCCCTGCAAGCCGGCTTGAAAAATGCGCTGGCCCGGGAGACGCCCGCCGCCCAATACGAAAAGACGATGGCCCGGATCACCTCCGCTCCCGCGAAAGCCCGCTATTACCCCCTGCTGGCTCAGGCCGCCAGCAAAGAGGCGATCGACGCCCTGTTGGCTGCCGACGACCGCGAAGCCGCCTTCGCGGCCCTGCTGACGGTCGAAAATCCCGCAATGGTGAATGTATTGTACGACCTCGCCCGCCGGAATCCCGCGTGGACCGACGCGGCGCTGGCCCGATACACGGAGTTCGTGACGGCATCCGCCGGCACGGGCATCCGCAAATACCAGCTCTACCGCCGCGCCCTCGAACTGAACCCCTCGGCCAAGGTGCAGAACAAACTGCTCAAGGCGCTCGCCAAAACCCCGGAATTCCCGGTGCTGGTGCTCGCCGTGAAATATCTGGATAACCCCGCGACGGCCGAAACGGCGGCGCTGGCGGTGAAAACCGCGGCGGCGAAGAATCCCGACATGGGCGGAGAGATCGTCGCCTCGGCTCTGAAAAAGGCGCAGGAGGTCTACGCCGAACTGGCCAAATCCGACGCCGATGCGGGTTACGCCGTCGATGAGATCAAAGGTCTGCTGGCGAAACTCCCCGCCGAAGGGTTCGTTCCAGCATCCCTCGCCCCGGAAGCGTGGAAAGCCGTGGCCGGCGATCCCGACGCCCGCCGGGCGATGAAGCCCAAAGCGCTGGCCAAGGCGCAGCAGAAAGCCGACGCAGCGGCAGCCGGAACATGGAACGCCGCAGACGGCGTGCTCACGGGAACGACGGGAGCCCCGACGCTCGGGTCGGCGAAGGAGTACGAAAATTTCAGTCTGATCGTCGAATGGAAAACCGACGGCGAAGCGGGTCTCGGCATCCGCTCGATCCCGCAAATCGCCCTCGGAGGCCGGAACGCCGGAGCGCTGACGGGCAACATGCTCCACGAAAACACGGCTCCTGCGGCCGCCAACCGCCCCGGAGAGTGGAACACAATGGAGGTCCGGGTGGTGAACGACCGCGTGACGGTGGTGCTGAACGGCATCACGACATGCAACAACGTCATTCTCGAAAACACCTGCAACCGTGAAATCCCCGCCTACACCGAGGGTCAAATCCTGCTCGCCGGAGGCACGGCTCCCGTCAGCTTCCGCGAAATGTACGTCCGCGAGCTGCCCCCGACGCCGCGTTTCGAACTCTCGCCCGAGGAGGCCGCGGAAGGTTTCGAAGTACTCTTCGACGGAACCTCGATGCACAAATGGACCGGCAACACCACCAACTACGTTCCCCTCGACGGCACGATCTACGTCACGGCGCAGTACGGCGGCAGCGGAAACCTCTACACCAAGAAGGAGTACGCCGACTTCATCCTGCGCTTCGAGTTCCAGTTCGTGCAGGAAGGGGTCAACAACGGCATCGGCATCCGCACCCCGATGGGCGTGGACGCCGCCTATCACGGCATGGAGATCCAGATTCTTGACCACGACGCCCCGATCTACAAGAATCTGCGCGAATACCAGCAGCACGGATCGGTCTACGGCATCATCCCGGCCAAACGGGTGAAATTCCCGTCGCTGGGCACCTGGAACGTTGAGGAGATCCGCGCCGTGGGCGACCGGATCACGGTGACGGTCAACGGCGAGGTGATCCTCGACGGCGACATCCGCGAAGCCTGCCAGGGGCACAACGTGGCGCCCGACGGCGGCAAGAAGAACCCCTACACGGTCGATCACCGCAACCACCCGGGGTTGTTCAACGCCTCGGGACACATCGGACTGCTCGGACACGGCCCCGGCATCAAGTTCCGAAACATCCGCATCCGGGAACTGCCCGCCTCGAAGGTCAGGGATCTGCCCGCCCCCGTCAAGACGAAGTAGCACGACCGACCGCCCGAAAGAAAACCCGCCGCCAACCGGCGGGTTTTCCCGGCCCGGCGGCAGAAAGCCATAAACATAAATTAATGCACATCCGCGTATTTTATCTATTCAAAGACTGTACTGAAAGTCCTCCTCCAAAAGTTAGAGGTAAAATTTTGAGTGTGTTTCAAATATACAGTTTGATAAACCGACTACTAATAGTAAATCGAGTAAAGCAAGGAGAGACAATAGCCCACTTGTCGAAGAAGTATCATATCAATAAGATTCAAATATTGGTGATGGCTAGAATGTGGGATACATACGACCGTTTCTCTATCCGAAATGGCCGTATTGTCGTTCCTCATTAAAAAAGGCATTTATATATTTTAATGTACCAACCTAAAAATACGAAACTTTATAGACAAAGGCAAGAATTCCAATTATTTATACAACAAAAGAGACTCCATTAACTCTCTTTACCCT
>ENA-UEQJ01001320-UEQJ01001320.1-human-gut-metagenome-genome-assembly--contig:-NODE-1320-length-19944-cov-17.763326_pt1 | contig 19944 bp, 19 predicted proteins | sample MGYA00242937_ERZ507938 | MGnify/ENA primary metagenome ERZ507938 (study PRJEB26167, sample SAMN06115437) | human gut metagenome | host: Homo sapiens | place: China:Gansu | collected 2015-07-03...
TGGCCGATGATCTGGAAAAGCGCGGCATCTACGCCCAGAACACCGCAGCAGCTGAATAAATCCCATAGAAAGAGGAACGATCGTCATGTTGTTTGGCAGACGTAAACCCGGCTACACCACCACTGTGGACAGCAGCGTGGACCCGGAGCAGGCCGTTCTGGACCTGCAGAAGGCAGAGCTGGCCGCCAAGAAAAAGCCCAAGGCAGAGGTGTTCGACATCAATGCCGCCAGCGAGACGGCCCGCCGCCTGAAGGAAACGGGCAGCAGCTTTGACGGCAGCGCCGCCAAGACCGGCGAGGATGTGATCGCCGCCGTGGAGCGGGAGACCGCAGAGCTTGCAGCAATGCAGGCTGCCGGGGCCGCACCCGAAGCCGCCGAAACTGTGCAGGACGAGGCCGCAAAGCCTCAGCTGCTGGATTTTCTGGCCGGCGAGCCGGAGGCTGAAAACGATCCCTTTGCGGATCAGCCCACCAAGACCGCGCCGGAGCTGCCGGAGCTGACCCCCGCGCAGGAGCTGGCCGGTTACATCCGTTCCCGCAGCGCCGCCGCGCTTGTCACGCCCCACGCACTGCTGGTCAGTGAGGTGGAGAACGCCGACGAGCTGCTGGCTCAGATGCCGCAGGACCCCCAGTGTGAGGATATCGTTGTCCGTGCAGGCGCAAAGGATACCTACTATTACTCCAACGCCAACATGAGCGACAACTACGCCATGATCGCCCAGCTCATTGAGGACAAAGACCTCTGTGTCATGTTTGCTGAGATGGTGCGCTTCAATGCACGGGTCTACCCCAGTGCCACCCCGCTGAAGTACTTCCAGCGCTCCCCCTACGGCCTTGCGCCGGAGGAGATCGAGCAGACCTGGAAGACCATGCAGGGCAGGCCGGAGTTTGCCGACATCGAAGAGCTGACCAACAATCAGAACGAGCGGTTCCTCTTCTCCACCCAGCACCTCACCCGCCGCTATGCAAAAGCCATCAGCGACGTGGATGATTTCTGCGACTAAAAGATCATACACAATTGAATAGGGTACAAGAGCTTCTTTGAGCAAGGCTGTCTAAACCCCGCAGGGGGCAGGACACCGCGCCGCAATGCTAAGGGCCAACGCCGGCATTCAAGGGTGGCAGGGGAAACCCGGCCGCCTTCCCGCAGAAGAAACGCTGCAATTTGAAAAAAAGAACTCCTCCCATCCACCGTTCCGGAGCGTTGCCTCCTTCCCGTTGCTGCAACAGCGGAAAAGGAAGCGGCTCCCTCGGCGTGGCGGCCTGCAGGCTGCCGCTCCGGGCCATGTTCGGTTTTTTGCGGGGGCGTTTTGATTTTCGGTCAGAACGTCTCCGCTTTTTTTCACCTGCCGATCGAAAAGAAATCTCCCCGGGAGTTTGTCCGGGCCATAGCGGGCAAACTGTGCCCCGGGGAGCGATGGAGGATTTTTGCAATGAAACAGCCTTTTTGCACGCCAGCCCAGGCCCTGCGCCGGGTGCTGGATGCTGCTGCGGCTCTCCCGGTGCCTGCCACGGAGCGGGTGCCGCTGGATGATGCCTGTGGGCGGATCGCAGCCCGGGACCTGTGTGCCCGGATGGATCAGCCCCCTTTTGACCGGAGCCCTCTGGATGGCTATGCCCTTCACAGTGCCGACACGGCCGGGGCGGGGGAGAAGACCCCTGTCACCCTGCCGGTGGTGATGAAGCTTTACGCCGGGGATGCCCCCGCCGCTGCCCTGCCTGCCGGGTGTGCTGCCCGGATTATGACCGGCGCACCCCTGCCCCCGGGCGCGGACTGCGTTCTGATGCAGGAGCTGACCGATGGCGGGGAGGAGCAGGTGCACATTTACGCACAGCTTCAACCCAACGCCAATGTGGTGTTCCGGGGTGAGGACATCGCCGCCGGTGCCCCCATTGCCGCCGCCGGAACTGTGCTGACCCCGGCGCACATCGGTGTGCTGGCCGGTCAGGGCATCCCGGATGCCGAGGTCTTTCGCCCCCTGACCGTGGGCGTGCTTGCCACTGGCAGTGAGCTGCTGGAAGCGGGTGAGGCCTGGGCTCCCGGCAAGATCTACGATGCCAACGGGATCCAGAATGCCGCCCGCCTGCGGCAGCTGGGCTTTGCCGTGGAGCGCACCCACTGCTCGGATGACCCGGAGGAGATCGCCGCCCGGATGCAGGATCTGCTTACCCGGTGTGATGCGGTGATCACCAGCGGCGGTGTTTCGGTGGGGCAAAAAGATTATCTGCCCGCGGTGTTGGAAATGCTGCACGCGGAGCCTGTTTTTGCCGGGGTGGCCCAGAAGCCCGGCAGCCCCATGATCGCTGCACAGGTGGGAGAAAAGCTGGTGTTCTGCCTGTCCGGCAATCCCTTTGCCGCTGCTGCCACGCTGGAGCAGTATGCCGTTCCGGCCTTGCTGCGGGCCGCAGGGCGGCGGGAAGAGGACTGCATCCCGGTGCACACCCGGGGCAGGCTGACCACCGGCTTTTCCAAGCCCAGCAAGGGAACCCGCTTTCTGCGGGCCAGAGCGCTGGGCGGCCTGGTGGAGATTCCCGGCGAGGGCAACGCGGAGGCGCATTCCTCGGGCAGTCTGTCGGCCATGATGGGCTGCAACTGCCTGGTGGAGCTGCCTGCGGGCAGCGGCCCGGTGGCTCCGGGCGAAGAAGTGGAGGTACTGAACTTTGTACAGTGAAAAGAAACAGGCGCTTGCTGCCGAGCTGAGCCTGAAACGCCCGGCTGTGCTGGCCGTGAGCGGTGCGCACAACAGCGGCAAAACGACGTTATTGGAAAAACTCATCCCCCTGCTGCGGGCACGGGGCCTGAAGGTGGGTGTCATCAAGCATGACGGCCACGATTTCACCCCCGACGTGCCGGGCACCGACAGCTTCCGCCTGCGGGAGGCCGGGGCCGAGGGCGTGGCGGTCTTTTCGGGCAGCCGCTACCTGCTGACGGAGGAATTCCGCCTGAACGAGCAGGATCTGCTGGCCCTGTTTGAGCGCCACGGCTATGATCTGGTGCTGATGGAGGGCTTCAAGGAGAGCGGCTGGCCCAAGATCGAGGTGGTGCGCAAGGCTGTCTCGGAGGAGCCTGTTTCCTTTGAGCCGCTGGCCATCGTGGGGGATGTTCCGGGCGCGGATTTTGCGCTGGACGAGCCCGCAGCGCTGGCCGACTGGATCGCTGCACAGATGCCTGCATTGTAACAGGGGGAGGAAGAAACCATGAAACTGATCCGTACCGAAGACGCGGCAGGGCAGGTGCTCTGCCACGATATCACCCAGATCATCCCGGGTGAATTCAAGGGGGCCCGCTTCAAAAAGGGCCACATCATTCAGCCCGAGGATATTCCGGTGCTGCTGAGCATCGGCAAGGAAAACCTCTATGTCTGGGAGAAAAAGCCCGGCATCCTCCACGAGGACGAAGCTGCCGCCCTGCTCTACAAGGCCGCTGCCGGTCAGAATATCCACGGCACCGAGCCCCGGGAGGGCAAGATCGAACTGATCGCCGACTGCGACGGTCTGCTCAAGATCGACCGCAGGGCCCTGCTGGCGGTGAACAGCACCCCCCAGATGATGATCGCCACGATCCACGGCGATCTGCCTGTGAAAAAGGGAGCCAAGCTGGCTGGTACCCGCATCATCCCGCTGGTCATTGAGCAGGAGAAGATGGAGGCCATGCAGGCTGCTGCCGGGCCGAAGCCCATCCTGAACGTGCTGCCCTTCCACCAGAAGAAGTTTGCCGTTATCAACACCGGCAGCGAGGTGTTCAAGGGCCGCATTGAGGACAAGTTTACTCCCATCCTCGAGCAAAAGCTGGCGGTGTATGGCTGTGAGATGGCCTTCCACAAGGTCTGCGATGATGACCCGGCGGGCATCACGGCCGCCATTCTGGAAGCAAAGGCCGCAGGCTGTGAGCTGATCTTTACCACCGGCGGCATGAGCGTGGACCCGGACGACCGCACCCCGCTGGCCATCAGGAACACCGGGGCCGAGATCGTCACCTACGGCGCGCCCGTGCTGCCCGGTGCCATGTTCCTGGTCAGCTATCTGGACGGTGTGCCGGTCTGCGGTCTGCCCGGCTGTGTGATGTACGCCAAGCGCACCATTTTTGACCTGCTGCTGCCCCGTCTGCTGGCCGATGACCCCATCACCGCCGAGGATATCGCCCGTCTGGGCGAGGGCGGCCTCTGCCTGGGCTGCGCCGAGTGCCACTGGCCCAATTGCGGCTTCGGACACTGCTGAAACCCTCTCAGCCAAAGCCTTTCGGCTTTGCCAGCTCCCCCGAAGGGGGAGCTTAACTAAGGTGAAAAAGTATGAGTGAAAATAATCTGACACATTTTGATGCCGCCGGAAACGCCGTGATGGTGGATGTGAGCGAAAAGCCCGTCACGGCCCGGGAGGCCACGGCCCACGGCATCATTACCATGAATGCGGATGCCTTTGCCGCCGTGGAGAGCGGTACCGTGAAAAAAGGCGATGTGCTGGGCGTGGCCCGGGTGGCCGGCATCATGGCCACCAAGCGCACCAGCGAGCTGATCCCCCTGTGCCACCCGCTGCCGCTGACCAAGGTGCAGATCGAGTTTGACCTGCTGCCCGAGCGCCGGGCCGTGGAAGCACGCTGCACGGTCAAGACCAGCGGCGTGACCGGCGTGGAGATGGAGGCCCTGACCGGCGTTTCCACCGCCCTGCTCACCATCTATGACATGTGCAAGGCCGTGGATAAGGGCATGGAGCTGGGCGAGATCCATCTGGTGGAAAAGACCGGCGGCAAGAGCGGACATTATATCCGGGCGGAGGGCGGCTATGTTTGATTCCAAGGGCCGCAATATCCATTATCTCCGCCTTTCCGTGACCGACCTGTGCAACCTGCGCTGCCGCTACTGTATGCCGGACGGCGTGGACAAGCTGGAACGGGAGGATATCCTGACCTACGAGGAATTCCTGCGCCTCGCCGCCCTGTTTGCCCGGTGCGGGGTGGATACCGTGCGGGTCACCGGCGGCGAACCGCTGGTGCGCAAGGGCGTGGAGCAGCTGGTCAAGGGGCTGAAAGCCATCCCCGGCATCCGAAAGGTCACCATGACCACCAATGCCGTCCTGTTGAAACAGCAGCTGCCCGCCCTGCTGGAGGCCGGGCTGGACAGTGTGAACATCAGTCTGGATACGCTGGACCCCGCCCTATTTGCAAAGATCACGGCCCGGGATGAATTTGCCGCCGTGCAGGCGGGCATCCATGCCGCGCTGGAAAGCGGCATCCCGGTCAAGCTGAACTGCGTGCCCCAGGTGGGCGTAAACGAGGGTGAGCTGGAAGCGCTGGCCGCTCTGGCACAGGACAAGCCCCTGCAGGTGCGGTTCATCGAGATGATGCCCATCGGCTACGGGGCGGCCATGCCCTGTATCTCCGGCCCGGAACTGCTGGCCCGCTTCCGCAGGCGCTGGCCGGAGCTGGCCCCGCTGCCCGGGGCGGCGTGTGCCGCGCTGGGCGACGGCCCGGCGGTCTATTACACTGTGCCGGGCTGGAAAGGGGACATCGGCTTCATTGCCGCAGTCCACGGCAAGTTCTGCGCCTTCTGCAACCGGGTGCGGCTGACCAGTCAGGGCTTTTTGCGCCCCTGCCTTGCCAGTGAGACCGGATGTGACCTGAAAGCCCTGCTGCGCAGTGGCGCGTCAGACGAAGAGCTGCTGACTGCTATCCGTACCACCATCTGGGAAAAGCCCCAGGAACATCATTTTGAATTGAAACAGGACATCCCCGCGACCAGGGGTATGTACCGAATTGGAGGATAAATCTATGGGAAAACTTCTGGCGATCTGCACCAGCCCCCAGCGGGGCACGGTCAAGACCGAAGTGGAAAGCGCACGCCTGACCCCGGAATGGGGCATTGAGACCGATGCCCACGGCGGGAACTGGCACCGTCAGGTCAGCCTGCTGAGTGCCGAAAAGATCGAGAACTTCCGCAAAAAGATCTGGGTGGACTACGGTGCCTTTGGCGAGAATCTGGTGGTGGAGGGCTACGATTTCCGCAATCTGCCCGTGACCAGCCGCTTTGCCATCGGGGATGTGGTGCTGGAAATGACCCAGATCGGCAAAGAGTGCCACAACGACTGCGTCATCAAGCAGAAGACCGGCGAGTGCATCATGCCCCGGGAGGGTGTGTTTGCCCGGGTGCTGCAGGGCGGCGAGATCCACGTGGGGGACGAGGTGACCCTGCTGCCCCCGCCGGAAAACCCGCCCCTGCGCGCTGCCGTCATCACCCTTTCCGACAAGGGCAGCCGGGGTGAGCGGGAGGACAAGAGCGGTCCCCTGATCGTGGAGATGCTCACCGCTGCAGGCTATCAGGTGGAGGAGACCATGATCCTGCCCGATGAGGCAAAGGCCCTGAAAGCACAGCTCATCCGGCTGGCCGATGGCCGTCAGGTCAACCTGATCCTGACCACCGGCGGCACCGGCTTTGCCCCCCGGGATATCACCCCGGAAGCCACCTATGCCGTAGCGGACCGCAACGCCCCCGGCATTGCTGAGGCCATGCGTTACCACAGCCTGAGCATCACCCCGCGCGGGATGCTCAGCCGTGCCGCCAGCGTGCTGCGGGGCAAGACCCTCATCGTCAACCTGCCCGGCAGCCCCAAGGCTGTGAAGGAGAATCTGGAGTACATCCTGCCCAGCCTGGAGCATGGGGTACGCATTGCCGCCGGGCTGGACGGCGAGTGCGCCCGCAAATAAGTCTGTTTCACCGCCGAGGCGCTGCTTTTGGTGCCGGGCGTAAAAATAAAAGTACAACAAAAGCATACCCACTGTAAGGAGCAAGACTATGAAAACTATGATCTCCCGCCGCGGCTTCCTGTGCGCTGCCGGCATCGCATCCGCATCTGCTGTTCTGACCGCCTGCAGCGGCTCCTCCAGCAGCACTGCATCTTCCACCGCATCCTCCGCTGCCGCCTCCTCTGAGGCTGCCTCCGGCGAGAGCGTGGAGCTGATCGTTTTTGCTGCTGCCTCCCTGACCGAGACCCTGAACGCCATTGCCGAGACCTACTCCGCAGAGAACCCCGGCGTGACCTTCAGCTTCAACTTTGACTCTTCCGGAACCCTCAAGACCCAGATCCAGGAGGGTGCGGACTGCGACCTGTTCATCTCTGCCGGTCAGAAGCAGATGAACCAGCTGGACAGCACCGCTTCCGCTGAGGGGAACACCGAGGGCCTGGACTTTGTGGATGCCGAAAGCCGTGTGGATCTGCTGGAGAACAAGGTCGTGCTCTGTGTGCCTGAGGGCAGCGACAAGGGGATCGACAGCTTCGACAGCCTGGCCGAGCACCTGAAGGCAGAGGATATCCTGTTCTGCATGGGCAACAGCGATGTGCCCGTGGGTCAGTACACCCAGAAGATCCTGGCTTACTATGATCTGGATGAGGCAGCTCTGGCTGCTGCCGGTGTCATCACCTACGGCTCCAACGTCAAGGAAGTCACCACCCAGGTCAGCGAGGCCAGCGTGGATGCCGGTGTCGTTTACTGCACCGATGCGTACAGCGCCGGTCTGACCCCCGTGGACGAGGCCACCAAGGAAATGTGCGGCCAGGTCATCTACCCCGCCGCTGTGATGAAGAACGCCCTCCATGCCGAGGCTGCCAAGGAATTTCTGGCTTACCTGCGCACCGACAAGGCTGCGACCGTGTTCGAGAGCGTCGGCTTCACCGCACTGTAAGCATCCGCTGGGGAGATGGTATGGACTGGTATCCCTTATGGAACAGCCTGCGCATTGCGCTGATCAGCTGCGCGGCGGTGTTCTTTTTAGGCATCTTTGCAGCCTACTACATTGCAAAGCTCCCGCGCGTGCTCAAGGGCGTGCTGGATGTGGTGCTCACCCTGCCCATGGTGCTGCCGCCCACGGTCGTGGGATATTTCCTGCTGCTGCTGTTCGGCGCAAAAAGGCCGCTGGGCATCTTTTTCATGGAACATTTCGGCGTGAAGCTGGTGATGAACTGGTACAGCGCCATCTTTGCTTCCATCGTGGTGGCCTTTCCGCTGATGTACCGCACGGCCCGCGGTGCCTTTGAGAGCTTTGACGAAACGCTGGCCTGGTCGGCACAGACGCTGGGGCTTTCCAACACCTGGATCTTCTGGCGGGTGCGGATGCCCTGCTGCCGTCAGGGCATTCTGGCCGGTACGGTGCTGGCCTTTGCCCGTGCGCTGGGCGAATATGGTGCCACCAGCATGATCGCAGGCTACACGCCGGGCAAGACAGCCACCATTGCAACCACGGTCTACCAGCTCTGGCGCACCAACGATGAAGCCGGGGCCATGCAGTGGGTGCTGGTGGATATCGTCATCTCGGCGGTGGTGCTGCTGGCAGTCAACCTGCTGGAACGCAGGCAGAAGCAGGGAGGAAAACGCGCATGAGCCTGGAAGTAAATGTGACCAAGCGATTTGATGGCTTTACTCTCCACGCTGCGTTCACGGCAGGGGACACCGCCACCGCCCTTCTGGGCGCGTCCGGCTGCGGCAAAAGCATGACCCTGCGCTGCATTGCAGGCATCGTCCGGCCGGACGAGGGACGCATCGTGCTGGATGGCCGGGTGCTGTTCGACAGCGCTCAGGGCATCGACCTGCCGCCCCAGCAGCGCAATGTGGGTCTGCTGTTCCAGAACTACGCCCTGTTCCCCAACATGACCGTGGAGCAGAATATCCTCAGCGCACTGAAAAAGGAAAAAGACCCTGCCGCCCGCAGGGCTGCCTGTGCCGAGGCATTGCGGGCTATGCGGCTGGAGGAACTGGCCAAGCGCCTGCCCGGCGCGCTTTCAGGCGGACAGCAGCAGCGTGCCGCCCTGGCCCGCATCCTGGCGGCCCAACCCCGCATCCTGATGCTGGACGAGCCGTTCAGTGCGCTGGACAGCTATCTGCGCGAGGAGGTGGAGGGGGAGGTGGGCAGCCTGCTGGCCGGATTTGCGGGCACAGCCCTGCTGGTGACCCACAACCGGGACGAGGCCTACCGCCTGTGCAGGGAGATGATCGTGATGGACAGCGGCGAGGTGCTCCGGGTAGGTACGACCAAGGAGGTCTTTGCCGACCCCCGCACCCGTGCCGCCGCCCGCCTGACCGGCTGCAAGAACATTCTGCCCTGCACCCGGGTGGGGGAGCATACCGTTCATCTGGCGGGCTGGGAACAGCCGCTGACCGTGGCTCTGCCGGTGCCCGAGGGCTGCCGTGCCGTGGGCATTCGCGCCCATGATTTTGCGCCCTGCGCTCCCGGCACCCCCAACAGCCTGCCGGTGCAGGCTGTCTCCACCAGTGAGAATCCCTTTGACTGGAACATGATCTTCACCCTGCCCGGCGGTGAGGCCCGCCTGTGGTGGAAGGTGTCCAAGGAGACAATGGCGGCCCCGCCGCCAAAAGCACCCGCCTGCCTTGCTGCCGCCCCGGAAAATATCATGCCGCTGGTCTGAGGCAAAAGAATCGCTCTCTCCCTGCTCCCGAAACAGAAATACGGGGCAGGGAGAATTTTTTTGAAAAAAAGTACTTGACTTTATCAAGTAATGTGATTACACTAGACCTTGTCAAGTAAAGGAGATGCAAAGAGTGATCCAATCGACCATATCCTTCTACGTGATGGAGTTTTACAAGCAGTTCGCAGCCTACACCACCCAGCAGCTGCAGGAGTTTGGCCTGAGCTTTGGCATGATGTATTTTGTGATCTACGTGGGCAAACATCCCGGCTGCACCCCGGCTGAGATGACCAAAAACCTGCACCTGGACTGGGGCCACTGCCAGCGCAGCGTGATCAAGCTGGTGGAAGATGGCTTTATGACCCGGGAAAAGCAGGGCCGCAGTTATCATTTGGGGCTGACCCCGGCGGGTGAGAGAGCATTCCGGACCTGCCACCAGGTATTTTTTGATTGGGATGCACAAAATTTGAGCGGGCTGACCGAAGAGGAACAGCACCAGCTCCTGAGCTTGCTGCAAAAGGCAGCACGGACGAGAAAAGAGAGTGTGTAACATGTACGACACCATCCTGAGCCCCATTGATTACGGTGGAATGCAGCTGAAGAACCGCATCATCTTTGCCCCCACCACCTTCGGCCTTTCGGACGAGGAATATCTGGCAGAGATGGAGCGGCTGGCCAAGGGCGGCTGCGCCATGATCATCATCGGCGACGTGCCGGTGGCCAAGAGCCGGTTTGAGAAGTCCCTGTTTGACAAAAAGGGCTTTGCCTTCTATCAGCAGATCTGCGAGACTGCCCACAAATACGGCTGTAAGGTCTGCGCCCAGCTCCACCAGACCGATACCGACATGATGTCCATCATCAAGTGCATCCCGGGGATGCTGATGAAAAAGATCACCCCCGACCAGCTGCGGGAGCGGATGAACGATGCTGTGGGCCCCTACATCACCAAGATGTCCCAGAAAAAGATCCATCAGATCATCGATGGCTTTGGCAAGGCTGCTGTGCTGGCAAAGCAGGCAGGCTTTGACATGGTGCAGGTGCACGGCGACCGGATGTGCGGCAGCTTCTCTTCCGCCATCTTCAACCACCGCACCGATGAATACGGCGGCAGTGCCGAGCGCCGCGCCCGCTTTGCCGTGGAAGCTGTCAAGGCAGTGCACGCCGCTGTGCCCGGCATGGCCATTGACTACAAGCTGGCTGTCCGGCAGGAGAACCCCCATTACGGCAACGCCGGTGTGGTGGAGGAGGAACTGGCCGTGTTCGTGCCCCTGCTGGTGCAGGCAGGCGTGACCAGCTTCCATGTGACACTGGCCAACCACTCTGCGCTGGAAAACACCATCCCGCCGGCCAGCCACCCCGAGTTCAAGGAGACCGGCTGCTTCCTCAAGTTCTGCGATGAGGTGCGCCGGTATACCAGCGTGCCGCTCTGCGGTGTGGGCGGCCTGAACGACCCCGATTTTGTGGAGCAGCAGCTTGCCAGCGGCCGCATCCAGTGTGCGGCAATGTGCCGCCAGCTGCTGGCCGACCCCAACTGGGTCAACAAACTGCAGAGCGGCAATGCGGCAAAGATCCACCGCTGTGTCCGCTGCAACAAGAAGTGCCTGGGCGGCCTGATCGCCCATCAGGGCACCCGCTGTATCTATGATGCCCTGAACGCAAAAGAACAGGGCAGCATCTGATATCAAAGAGAACAAAGGAGAATGACCATGAGCTACGCCATCGTTTTCAGCAGCAAGACCGGCAACACCCGCCTGCTGGCCGACACCCTTCGCGCAAGCCTGCCCCAGAATGAGTGTACCTACTTCGGAGCACCGGCCCCGGAGGCACTGGAGGCTGAGACCCTTTACATCGGCTTCTGGACGGACAAGGGACATGCCGATGACACCCTCACCGCCTTTTTGCAGACCCTGAAGGGGAAGCGGATCTTTTTGTTCGGCACCGCAGGCTTTGGCGGCAGTGCGGAATATTTTGAGCAGATCCTGGCAGCGGTGCAGAAATCGCTGGATGAGAGCAACACGGTCATTGGAACCTATATGTGCCAGGGCAAGATGCCCATGACTGTGCGCCAGCAGTACGAAAAGATGCTGCAGCAGCCCAACCATGCACCCAATCTCGAAATGCTGATCGAGAATTTTGACAAGGCGCTGGCTCACCCGGATGCCGCAGACCTCGACCAGCTGCGCAAAAAGGCGGCAGAGGTGCAGGCATAACGGAAGAACTCTTCAAAAAAGCGGATTTTTGAGAAAGCTGCGCCAAAACAGTTGACAGGTTCTGCCCGATGTGGTAGGATAATGTCGAGGAAATGGGAATAGTTCCTCAAGGTGAATTGAATATTCTCGGCAAAACAGTCGAAAGGCTGTGACGCAAAGCTACAGGGCCTGTAAAATGGCAGCCAGCTGCTTCTCAAAGAAATCTTTCTTTGGGTGACCTGCTTAGAATTTCTAGGTGTTGTTTTGCTGAGTGTATTGCAGAACAACACCTTTTTTCGTTCTCAAATTTCTTCCCAAAAGAAGAAAGGCACGCAAAACTGAATATCCTCGGCAAAGCAGTCGAAAGGCTGTGACGCAAAGCTATAGGGCCTGTAAAATGGCAGCCAGTTGCTTCTCATCACCTGAGGGTCTCCACAGCGGAGATTGGGTGTTGAGTGACCTTCATCTGAAGCATCAGGTGTCGATTGCCGAGTATACCAGCAATCGACACCTTTTTTTATGGGGCAACACAAAAGAGGTTCAACACCATGCGTAACGCTTCGATGAAAGTCCTGAAGAATCTGGTCTGCTGCGCCGCATTCATCTGCCTGATGTTTGTTCTGGCAATGCCCGCACACGCAGCTTCCAAGGCCGATGAGCTGCTGCAGCTCGTCAACGCAGAGCGTGCACAGGCTGGTGTGGCTCCTCTGAGCATGGGCAGCAGCGCACTGAATGCTGCCGCACAGGCCCGTGCAGAAGAACTTACCGTCAATTACTCCTACAACCGCCCCAATGGCAGCCGTGAGTTCACCATCCTGCCGGAGTACGGTGTGGACGATGTTTCCGTGGGCGAGAACTACTGGGCAGCTGCTGAGAATGCTTCGGACGTGGTCGCCGCCTGGAATCGCTACGATTTCTTCAAGGAGCGGATGCTGGACAAGGATGCCACCTCCGTTGGCATTGGCTACTACGAGGGCGGCGAGTACGGCAATTACTGGGTGATGATCTTTACCTACACCCGCGGCACCAGTGAGAACGGTTTCGCACAGGAAGTGCTGGCGCTGGTCAACGCTGAGCGTGCAAAGGAAAATCTGGCACCTCTGGCCATGGGCGATGCCAAGCTGCAGGCCGCCGCCGATGAGCGCGCAAAGGAAGTGGCAAAGGTCGCTTCCCACACCCGCCCCGATGGCACCAACTGCTTCACCGTGCTGAAGGAGTACGGTGTGTCTGATACCGCCACCGGCGAAAATGCCGCCTGGGGCGAGACCACGCCCGAAAAGGTCGTTGCAGACTGGATGGCTTTGGAAGGCCACCGTGTCAATATCATGGACCCCGCCGCCAAGTATATGTGCCTTGGCTACAATTACGATGCCAATTCTCAGTGGGGCCACAACTGGATCCAGATCTTCGCAAAGTAAGCGGATGACTTCCATTGAGCGTTGTACGATGAAATAAAACAGAGCAAAAAGAGATGCACCCCGCTCCCTGAACCGGTTTCAGAAAGGCGGGGTGCATCTCTTTTGTTTTTTTATTCTGCTGCCATCTCAGCCACATCCTCGGGGCTGAAATCGCCCAAGGGCAGGATGAGCCGGGCCAGCGTCTCCTGCGGCAGGGTGGCAAGCCGGGCACTCTCGTCCGCAATTTCGGCAGGGCAGAGGACGTGCACGCCGTCTGCACCGGTCTCTACCCGGGCGCGGTGGCCGGTGGCAATGTACTGGATGCCCAGCCGGTCAGCCGCCGCCAGCAGGGCGGGGAAGCGCAGGTCGGCCGGGACAGCGGTCTCCTCAGCCAGCTGGCTGGCATTCAGGGTGATGCACTCGATGCCCAGAGCCTTGGCGGCTTCCTTGGCGGCATCCACAACGGGGTCATCGGTGCACAGACGCACCACAGCGCCCATCACCGCAAAGCCCTGCTGCTGTAAAATGCGGACAGCTGCTTTGCAGCCCGTGCCGCCGCACAGGCCCACCAGCACCTTGTCCTGCTGTTCATAGGTATCGAACCCGCTGCCGGGCAGAAATGTATCGCTCATCGTCCCTGTCTCCCTCCGTGTGCCTGACTTTGTGCCACGGCCAGCTGGTCGCAGCGCTCATTTTCCGGGTGGCCTGCATGGCCCTTGACCCAGACATAGGTGATCTTGTGCCGGGCTTCCTGCTCCAATGCCTGTTCCCACAGGTCGGGGTTCAGGGCAGGGGAGCCGTCGGACTTTTTCCAGCCCCGGCGCTTCCAGCCCCTGGCCCAGCCCTTTTCCAGCCCGTTGATGACGTACTGGCTGTCAGAGCACAGCCGCACCTCACAGGGCTCCTTGAGCTGGCGCAGGGCCTCGATAAAGGCGGTCAGCTCCATCCGGTTGTTGGTGGTGGAAGCATCGCCGCCGCTGAGCTCTTTTTCGTAGACCTTGCCGTTGAAGCGGTAGCGCAGCACTGCACCCCAGCCGCCCGGGCCGGGGTTGCCGCTGCACGCGCCATCGGTGTAAACTTCGACTTGTTTCATCTGTTTCTCCCGGAACTTGAATTTTTGGATACCTCTATTTAGAGCTATTTTTCCGGTTCTGTCAAGAGGAAAACGTATCATCCCCGGCTTTTCCGGCAAAGCTTTGAATTGACAAAGTGGACAAGAAATACTATACTGTTTGTAACAAAATGCGTATAGGGGCGCACCGATGCGGTGTGTCCGGCCGGAACGGGGCAGTGCCGCGGTCGCATCGAACAGATGGACTGACAGGGCAGAAATTACTCCGTTCCGGCCATCCCAGTGCCGAAAACGGGCATGGAAGCGAAAAATTCTATACGATGGTTTCGATGGGAGCAGCGGTGCGTTTGCTGCTCCTTCACAGCAGACAGGCCGCTCGCAAAGGGGTGTGCCTGCGTTTTGTAATTGATTTTGGAGGTACCGCATGGCACAGGTCAAAGAACAGAACCCGGCTCAGGCTCAGAACAATCCGAACAGAAACAGTGAATCCGGCGGGGAAAAGCGTACCCGCACCCGCCGCCCTTATTATAACCGGCGGCCCCGCCGTTCTCAGCAGCCCAAGGAGGCCGCTGTGCCCATCCACATCTACCCGCTGGGCGGTCTGGGCGAAGTGGGCAAGAACATGACCGTGTATGAGTGCAACGGGGATATGATCATTGTGGACTGCGGCCTTGTATTCCCGGACAGTGAGATGTACGGCGTGGACATGGTCATCCCCGACTTTACCTTTGTGGTGCAGAATAAGGACAAGATCAAGGGCCTGCTCATCACCCACGGCCACGAAGACCACATCGGCAGCATTCCCTACCTGCTGCAGAAGTTTGATCTGCCCATCTACGGCACCCGGCTGACCTGCGGCCTTATCCGGAACAAGCTGGAGGAGTTCGGCCTGGCAGGCAAGACCAAGTTCGTGGAGATCACCCCCAAGCAGAAGATCAAGCTGGGCTGCTTTACCGTGGAGCCCATCCATGTCAACCACTCCATCCCCGATTCCGTGGCCTTTGCCATTGACAGCCCTGCCGGAACGATCATCCAGACCGGCGACTTCAAGATCGATTACACCCCGCTGGCCTGCGGCGTGACCGACCTGACCACCCTTTCGGAGTATGGTCAGAAGGGTGTGCTGGCTCTGCTGAGCGATTCCACTAACGCCGAGCGCCCGGGCTTTACTGCCACGGAGCAGAAGGTGGCCGCCGGTGTCCGCAACCTGTTTGCCCGTGCCCGGAACAAGCGCATCATCATTGCGACCTTTGCGTCCAACATCTACCGCGTCCAGCAGATCATCGACCTGGCCGTGGAGGATGGCCGCAAGGTGGCGTTCAGCGGCCGCAGCATGGTCAATAACACTGCCATGGCGCAGGAGCTGGGTTATATGCACATCCCCGAGGGCACCCTCATCAGCGTGGATGAGCTGAACCAGTACCCGCCGGAACAGGTGGTGCTGATCACCACCGGCAGCCAGGGCGAGCCCCTGAGCGCTCTTTCCCGCATGGCCTCCTGCAGCCACCGCCAGGTGCGGGTAGGCCCCGGCGACTTCATCATCATCTCCGCCAACCCCATTCCAGGCAACGAGAAGAGCGTGACCAAGATCGTCAACGGTTTGCTCCTGCTGGGCGCGGAGGTCATCTACGAGAGCATGTATGATGTCCATGTTTCCGGCCACGCCTGCCAGGAGGAGCAGAAGCTGATGCTCACCCTGACCAGACCCAAGTATTTCCTGCCCGTGCACGGCGAGTACAAGCAGCTGAAAAAGCATGCCCTGACCGCTGCGTCTCTGGGCATTCCCACCAGCAACATCCTCATTGCCGAGAACGGCTCCAACGTCATCCTGAGCCGGGACGAGATCAAACTGGGCGAGCCTGTCACCGCCGGTGCTGTGATGGTGGACGGCCTGGGCGTGGGCGATGTGGGCAATGTGGTCCTGCGTGACCGCAAGCATCTCTCTGAGGACGGTCTGGTCATCATTGTGGCCACCGTGGACAGCAAGACCGGCAAGGTGCTGGCGGGGCCTGACCTTGTGAGCCGCGGCTTTGTCTATGTGCGCGAGAACGAGAGCCTGATGGACGGGGCCCAGAGCATTGTGGAAAACGCGCTGGATCGCTGCGTGGAAGAGCATGTGCGCGACTGGAACAGCGTCAAGACCCGGGTGCGTGAGGCGCTGAGCAGCTATATCTACCGCCGCACCAAGCGCAGCCCGATGATCCTCCCCATTCTGATGGAGGTATAAGCCGGAAGCCGCCCCGCCGGGGCAGGCAGACCAGGAGGCAGAAGATCCCATGAAACAAAAACCGAGATGGACGTTAGAAATGCTGATCGCCGCGCTGGCAGTGCTGTGTGCACTGCTGACGCTGGCGCTTCTGGTGCAGCGGCCCGCGGGCTGGCCTGCGCTGGCAGTGCTGGCGGTGCTGTGGGGCATCGGCATCTGCGTTTTCCGGTATCAGCTGCGGCGCTGGACCGCCAAGTGGGTGGCTGGCGGCAGCTTTGAAAATTCCAGGACCCAATACAGCCTGGAATCCCTCTCTCAGCCGGCGGCTCTGCTTTCTGGCGAGACGGTGCTGTGGTATAACAGCCGCTTCCGCACGGCGCTGCTGGGCGGCGAGGACCGGCTTGCAGGCAGGGCACAGAAGCTGCTGCCCGGCCTGGACACCGCACAGGCGCGCACCCCGGAAGGGCAGCAGCTCAATCTGGCCGACGGTGTGTGGAATGTGCACAGCAGTACCGTGCCGGGCGGCAGCGAGAGCATGACGCTGCTCGTGTTCAATGAGGAGACCGCCCTGCGCAGGATCGAAACGGAGTACAAGGCCAGCCGCCCGGGTTACATGGTGTTCCTGGTGGATGGCTACGATGATGTGTTCAGCGATATGCTGGACAGTGAGCGCGCCCGCCTGCTGGAGGGTATCAACCGGGTGCTGGAGGATATGATCGGCCGGGGCACAGGCTTTCTGCGCCGCGTTGCCAGCGGCCGCTACATCGCCGTGGTGGAAGAGCGCCATCTGGAGCAGTACGCCCAGCGCGGCTACGATGTGCTGGATAAGATCCGTGCCCTGGACCCCAGCGTGAACCTGTCCATCTCCATTGGCATCGGGCGCGGGGCCAAGACCCTGCGAGAAGCCCAGGATATGGCCGTGCAGGCGCTGGATATGGCGCAGGGCCGCGGCGGCGATCAGGCCGCCGAGATGACCCCGGACGGCTTTACCTTTTATGGCGGCGTGAGCCACGGCGTGGAAAAGCGCAGCAAGGTGCGCAGCCGCATCGTGGCCGATCAGCTGGTCAGGCTTGTCAAGGAGGCGGACCATGTGGTTATTATGGGCCACCGGATGAGCGATCTGGATGCCATCGGCGCTGCCGAGGGCGTGCTGCGCATCTGCAAGATCTGCGATGTCCCGGCGGTGATCGCCGTCAGGCGGGATGCCACGCTGGCGGGCAGCCTGATCGATGCCCTGTGCCGGGCCGGGCAGGCGGATGATTTCATCGACCCCAAGGGGGCGCTGCCCATTATCTCCAAGAAAACGCTCTGCGTGGTGGTGGATACATACCAGCTGGGCCTTGTGGAGAGCAGGGAGATCCTGGAAAGGTGCGGAAAGGTGGCCGTTATCGACCACCACCGCAAGGGCGTGGGCTTCATCGAGCATGCAGACCTTGTCTGCCACGAACCCTACTCCTCCTCGGCCAGTGAGCTGGTCACGGAGCTTTTGCAGTATGTGGGCGACCGGGACGACAAGCCCAGCCGGGTGGAGGCAGAGGGTCTGCTCTCGGGCATTATGCTGGATACCCGGGACTTCACCCTGCACACCGGCGTGCGCACGTTTGAAGCCGCCGCCGCTCTGCGCCGCTACGGTGCGGAGACGGAGCGGGTGCGCCAGCTCTTTGATGTGACCATGGTGGAGTACAACGCCAAGGCAGACCTTGTGGAGGCTGCCCAGATGTACCGCAGCTGCGCCATTTCGGTGAGCGGCGAGGTGCCCCCCGAGGCCCGTGTGGCCATTGCGCAGGCTGCCAACGACCTGCTGACCATCCAGAATGTGGAGGCCAGCTTTGTGGCTGTGCAGGTGGGGAGCGGCGTGAATATTTCCGCCCGCAGTCTGGGGGCGGTCAATGTTCAGGTCATCATGGAAAGTCTGGGCGGCGGCGGCCACCAGACCATGGCGGCGGCCCAGCTCAAGCATATCACCCCCGAGGCAGCCCGGGCACGCATCCAGACCGCCATTGACCAGTACCGTGAGAGCCAGAAGAAGCCGCTCTCCAAAAATGAACCTGAATCCAGAAAAAAGGAGAAGCAGGGATGAACCATTACGATTATCTCATCGTGGGCGCAGGCCTTTACGGTGCGGTGTTTGCCCAGCAAGCAAAAAAGGCGGGCAAAACGTGCCTTGTGATTGATAAGCGCAGCCACATTGCCGGGAATATCTACACCGAGGAAGTGGAGGGCATACAGGTCCACCGCTATGGTGCCCACATCTTCCACACCAGCAGCAAGGCAGTGTGGCAGTATGTGAACCAGTTTGCGGAGTTCAACCGCTACACCAACAGTCCCGTTGCCAATTATCACGGCGAGATCTACAATCTGCCCTTCAATATGAACACCTTCAATAAGATGTGGGGTGTGGTGACCCCCGCCGAGGCCAAGGCAAAGATCGAGGAGCAGAAGCGGGAAGCGGGCATCACCGACCCGAAAAATCTTGAGGAGCAGGCCATCAGTCTGGTGGGTACGGACATTTACGAAAAGCTCATCAAAGGCTACACCGGCAAGCAGTGGGGCCGCCCCTGCACCGAGCTGCCGGCTTTCATCATCAAACGCCTGCCGGTCCGCTTTACCTACGACAACAACTACTTCAACGCGCTGTATCAGGGCATCCCCGATAGAGGCTATACCGCCATGGTGGAAAAGATGCTGGAGGGCATCGAGGTGCGGCTGAATGTGGATTATCTGGCCGATCGGGAGAGCCTGAACGCACTGGCCGACAAGGTCGTTTATACCGGCCCGGTGGATGCCTACTTTGGCTACCGGCTGGGGGCCCTGCAGTACCGCAGCGTCCGCTTTGAGACCGAGGTGCTGGATACCGACAACTATCAGGGCAACGCCGTGGTGAACTATACCGATGCGGAAACGCCCTATACCCGGATCATCGAGCACAAGCATTTTGCATTCGGCACCCAGCCCAAAACGGTCATCAGCCGGGAGTACAGCACCGAGTGGAAGCCGGGCGATGAGCCGTATTATCCCGTCAACGACGAGAAGAACGGTGCCCTGTACGCCCGCTACAAGCAGTTGGCCGATGTCGAGCCGAACGTCATTTTCGGCGGCCGGCTGGGTGAGTACAAGTATTATGATATGGATAAGGTGATCGAAGCAGCATTGGATACGGCAGCACGGGAGCTGGGGTAACTGCTCAGAAGGAAACGTCTTGCTCTTTCCAACCTCTCAGTCGCAGGCTTCGCCGCGACAGCTCCCCTAGTAGGGGAGCCCTTGGCATTCCGTCACGTTTTCGGGGGATGGCGCATTGCTACAGTTTGCCCTGCTAGCGTGACGTTTTGCCTCTGCGGAAGATGGTGGTTTTAGAGCCAAAGGCGAATCGATCGAAAAATGAATCTTCTGCCAAGGCCTCCCCTACTAGGGGAGGTGGCATCAAGCGCTAGCGATGATGACGGAGAGGTTGTATGGAGTAGAGCCTGCCCCTTGCCCAAATCCAACAAATGCGCTATACTATAAATATAACAACTGCACCGGTTTCCCGGTGAGAAGTGAGGGATAACACCATGAAAGTGATTCTGAAGCAGGACGTAAAGGGCATTGGCAAGAAGGACGAGATCCATGAGGTCTCCGACGGCTACGCCCGCAACTTTCTGTTCCCGCGCAAGCTGGCCGCTGTGGCCGA
>ENA-UEQJ01001372-UEQJ01001372.1-human-gut-metagenome-genome-assembly--contig:-NODE-1372-length-19547-cov-7.573703_pt1 | contig 19547 bp, 20 predicted proteins | sample MGYA00242937_ERZ507938 | MGnify/ENA primary metagenome ERZ507938 (study PRJEB26167, sample SAMN06115437) | human gut metagenome | host: Homo sapiens | place: China:Gansu | collected 2015-07-03...
CGCTACAATGTCGGCGATCAGGTCAAGATCACCGACGGCCCGCTTTCGTCCTTCCTCGGCACGGTCGAAGAGATCGACGCAGAGAAGAACAAGGTGTGCGTGGTCGTGTCCATGTTCGGACGCGAAACGCCGGTCGAGCTGGAGCTCGATCAGGTCGAGGTCGTAGAACCGTAATCACCGCTAAAAGCGATGAGCCGCGTATGCGGCAAACGTGGGAGAGACGTTCAGTCTCGCCAAGGGCGGCCGGAATCGCCGGTCGTTACCACATTCAATATTAAGGAGGTGCCTCTCATGGCACAGAAGATCACCGGTTACGTTAAGCTGCAGATCCCTGCAGGCAAAGCAACTCCCGCACCCCCCGTTGGCCCCGCGCTCGGTCAGCACGGCGTCAACATCGCTGCGTTCACCAAGGAATTCAACGAGCGCACCAAGAACGACATGGGCCTCATCATCCCCGTTGTCATCACGGTGTATGCCGACCGTTCCTTCTCCTTCGTCACCAAGACTCCTCCCGCTGCCGTCCTCATCAAGAAGGAATGCAACATCGAGTCTGGCTCCGGCGTCCCCAACAAGACCAAGGTCGCTACCATTTCCAAGGCCTCTGTCCAGAAGATCGCTGAGATGAAGATGCGTGACCTCAACGCGAGCACTCTCGAGTCCGCGATGAGCATGATCGCCGGTACCGCACGCTCCATGGGCGTTGTCGTCGAAGAATAAGGAGGGTGTGAACAATGTTTAGAGGTAAAAAGTATCAGGATGCTGCAAAGCAGATCGAAAAGAACACTCAGTATGACGCCGCAGAGGGCTTCGGCCTGATCTGCAAGACCGCTTCCGCAAAGTTCGACGAGACCGTCGAGCTGCACGTCAAGCTGGGCGTCGACTCCCGTCACGCTGACCAGCAGGTCCGCGGCGCCATCGTCCTCCCCAACGGCACCGGCAAGAACGTCCGCGTTCTCGTCTTCGCCAAGGGCGACAAGGCTGAGGCTGCCAAGGCTGCCGGCGCTGACTATGTCGGCGAGATGGACCTCGTCGAGAAGATCCAGAAGGAAAACTGGTTCGACTTCGACGTCGTCGTCGCTTCCCCTGACATGATGGGTGTTGTCGGCCGTCTCGGTAAGGTGCTCGGTCCTAAGGGCCTGATGCCGTCCCCGAAGGCCGGTACCGTCACTCCCGACGTCGCCAAGGCTGTTCAGGAGTCCAAGGCCGGTAAGGTCGAGTATCGTCTCGACAAGACCAACATCATCCACTGCCCCATCGGTAAGGTTTCCTTCGGCCCCGAGAAGCTCGCTGAGAACTTCAACGCTCTCATGGGTGCTATCATCAAGGCCAAGCCCGCCGCTTCCAAGGGCCAGTATATCAAGTCCTGCGTCGCCGCCTCCACCATGGGCCCCGGCGTCAAGATGAACACCGCAAAGATCTAAGAAAACTTAAAGAGGGGGACGCTGTCCCCCCTTTAGATTCCCCCCTCACCAGTTTGCGAACTGGTGTCGCCGCGCGATCGCGGCTGAGCCGCGGTATTTTTCTGACGCGCATGTCGTCAGAAAAATCAAATTGGATTATTTTTGGCGCGCATGTCGCGGCAAATTGTGATTTAAGTTGATTTGCGCTGTGCGCGGCGCAAATATGGGGTATTTTGCGGAAAAAACGATATTTGGGGTTGACAATGCTGCCAACTCTGGATATACTATTAGAGCGTTCCAAAGACAGCAGGTGAGATTCGTCTCGTAAGTCCTGCCGAGGATGGCAAACATTTATTGATTGCTTTACCGTCCTCATGTCCTGCATGAGGACGGTTTCCTTTTTAGAACGCCTCTTTCCCCTGGCACGCGAGGCGTGCCGCAAAATCCAATGGAGGTGAACTCAAGAAATGCCTAACGCAAAAGTTCTGTCTGAAAAGCAGGCGATCGTGGCCTCTCTGACCGAGAAGCTGCAGGGCGCAGCTGCCGGCGTTATCGTTGACTACAAGGGCATCACCGTCGCGGAAGACACCGAGCTCCGCGCTGAGTGCCGTAAGAACGATGTCGAGTATGCAGTTGTCAAGAACACCCTGCTCCGCTTTGCTTTCAACAACGTCGGCCTCAATGAGCTCGATGATCAGCTGAACGGTACCACGTCTCTTGCCATCGCTGCCGATCCCGTCGCCCCCGCGCGCGTGATCGCCGACTTTGCCAAGAAGCTCAACGGTAAGTTCGAGATCAAGGGCGGCTTCATGGACGGCAAGGTCGTCGACATGGCCACCGTCAATGCTCTGGCCGCGATCCCCGCACTGCCTGTCCTGCAGGCACAGGTGCTTGGCACCATGCTGGCTCCCATTTCGGGCCTGGCTTGCGTCCTCAAGCAGATCGCCGAGAAGAACGGTGCTCCCGCCGAGGAAGCTTCCGCAGAGTAATCGTCTGCACCCGACTCAAAAACTAAAACAAATATCTTAAAATTGGAGGATCATTACAATGAGCGAGAAAGTTACCGCTATGATCGAAGAAATCAAGGGCCTTACCGTCCTGGAGCTCTCTGAGCTCGTCCACGCTCTCGAGGAAGAGTTCGGCGTTTCCGCCGCTGCTATGGCTGCTCCCGCTGCCGGCGGTGCTGCCCCCGCTGCCGAGGAGAAGACCGAGTTCGACGTCGTCCTCGCCGGTTTCGACGCTGCTGCCAAGATCAAGGTCATCAAGGCTGTCCGCGAGATCGCTGGTCTGGGTCTGGCCGAGGCCAAGGCTTTCGTCGAGTCCGCTCCGAAGGCTCTGAAGGAGGGCGTGTCCAAGGAGGATGCCGAGAACTTCAAGAAGCAGCTCGAAGAGGCTGGCGCGAAGGTCGAGATCAAGTAATCTCACCCTACTGCGAGGTTCAAAAAGCCCGTGTCACAAGACACGGGCTTTTTCTTTTTGACTGTCTTATGGAATAGAACATCTGTTGACATAATATATGCGCGTGTACGTCAAAAGGACGTGCGCACCGTGGACTCGGACGGGGCAACGATGTCGATGATCTGATTCTGCGTGTAAATGCCGTAGTGCTTCCACGATGCGGGAGCGTCTGTTCCATCGGGTATAAGATGGACATCAATGGCACGGGGAAGATAGTCGAGCAGTTTGGACCGTTCGAACGTGCAAAGATAGGTGCCGCTGTGGACTTCGTCTGCGTCAAATACGCAGTAGGATTCGTTGCGCACCTGATAGAGCAGGTAATTTTCAAAGATGAGCTCGATCTTGGCGTTTTCATCGGGGCACAGCGGCGTACAGTGCGCGAGAATGTCGTCGAGGGCGGCATTTCCTGTGGACGGAGTCTGTGCATTTGGCTCCGCTTTAACGCAGCAGATGGTGATGTGCAGCTCGTTTTCATCCTCCTCACACAGCGTCAGGAGAAACGGTGCACGGCGGCCGGCGTCCACAAGGCGGCCTGCTTCGGCGAATGTGGTGCAATGAGACATGGGAGTCACCTCGTTTTGTAAAGTATGGAAAATACTGCTCACCGTGTGACGGTCAGGCAGTAAAATGATAACCGGTTTGTCTCCTTGTTGTTCCAGAGGTCAGTTTCGCCGAGCTCGCGCAGATCGTCCTCGACGAATTCATCGAATCGCACAGCAGCGCGGTGAACGACGGGACGCTCCTCGAACAAGTAGAAGCCGCCCTGCCAGACGTGCCAGAGTTCCACGCAGGGCACGGATTCGAGGGCAGAGCCAATGTAGTCGATCAGCTGCCGCGCGCGGCCCTCGGTATAGTAGGCCCAGTCGAGGCAGACGGCAAAGGCTTTGTCGGTATAGAGAAAACTGTCTGGGTAAGTGCGCAGCGCGAAGTTGTCGTCCGCGCCGCCGTCGTCGATCGTACCGTCGCCCACATTGATGGCGAGGTAGTCGTACTCCGGTGGAGGAAAGACCTCCGGCAGCGGCGCGTCGGAAGCGAAAAAGATGCAGGCGCTCATCATGATCCTCCTGTAATGCCTCATTTTCCTTTTGGTACGGCGATCATATCATAAAAGATATGAACAAATCTACTGCGATGCTGTTACGAGACCCTTGCGCCGCGGTGCGGGAAGAACGCGCGCCGGTGAGGAAAAGGCTGGAACAGCCATAATATAAACCGCTCGAGCGCTTGACTTTTTTGTGCAGCGGCATTAAAATGTATAAAACATAAGGGCAGGAATTTTCATGCGTTGTGTATCCTGCGTACAAATTCTGATGAGAGACAGGCTGATGCCCGCGTGAGCCGAGGAATGCTTACGCGGTTATTTTTTCACCTGGATGGGAGAAAACATGAAGAACACCAAAAACTTTGCGAGCCGGTGGGGCTTTATTCTGGCGTCCGTCGGTTCAGCGGTCGGCATGGCGAACGTCTGGGGCTTTCCCAACAAGCTTGGCAGCAACGGCGGCGGGGCATTTTTGCTCATTTATCTGCTGTTTATTTTCATTTTCAGCTACGTGGGTCTGCCCGCGGAATTCGCCATGGGCCGCCACGCGGCGACGGGCACACTCGGCGCGTATGAAAAAGCATGGTCGACGCGCGGCAAGGGGGCAGGCAAGGTAGGAGGCCTTCTTGGCTGGCTGCCGCTCGCGGGCTCGCTGTGCATTGCGTTCGGCTACGCGGTCATCGTCACGTACATCTTAAAGGCGCTGGTGGATTCGCTCGTCGGCACGCTGATGACGGCGGACACCGCGTCGTGGTTCGGCACGTTCTCCTCCACACCGTATTCCGTCATTCCGTACCACATCATCGTGGTCGTGGGGACGCTGCTGACGCTCTATTTGGGCGCGCACAGCATCGAAAAAACCAACAAGATCATGATGCCGCTGTTTTTCATCATCTTCCTGATCCTCGCGGTGCGCGTGGCGATGCTGCCGGGCGTAAGCGAGGGCTACCGCTTCATGTTCACTCCGCGCTGGGAGGCGCTCAAGGACCCGATGATCTGGATCTGGGCGATGGGACAGGCGTTCTTCTCCCTCTCCGTCACGGGCAGCGGCATGATCGTGTACGGCGCGTACCTCTCGAAGGACGAGGACGTCGTCGGCGTCGCGCAGCACACGGCGCTGTTTGACACGATCGCCGCCGTCGTTGCGGCGCTCGTCATCATCCCCGCATGCTTCTCCTACGGGCTGGACGTCGGCGCGGGCCCGAGCCTGCTGTTCGTTACGTTGCCGACCATTTTACAGGATATCCCGATGGGGCGGCTGTTCGCCATCATCCTCTACCTTGCGATGATCTTCGCGGGCGTGAGCTCGCTGCAGAACATGTTCGAGGCCGTGGCGGAATCGCTGCTGCACAAGTTCACCAAGCTCAGCCGCACGGCGGTGCTGGCGATCCTGTGTGTGCTGTGCCTCGGCATCGGCATTTTCATGGAGCCCATCCGCAAGTGGGGCCCGTGGATGGACCTTGTTTCCATCTATATTATCCCCATCGGCGCGACGCTCGGCGCGATCTCGTGGTTCTACGTGATGAAAAAGGACGAACTGCTCGCCGCCGTGAACACCGGCAGCAAGAAAGAGCGCGGTGCGCTGTGGTACAACGTGGGCCGCTTCGTCTACGTGCCGCTCGCGGTCATCCTGTGCTGCGTAGCACTGTTCATGCACGTGGCATTCTGAGTTCCCCCTGAACAAAAGAGAAGAACAATATGAAAACAGGCAAGAAAGTGAGCATTACCATACTTTCAGTGCTGATATTGGCCTTGTGCGCCTCGGCTACGGCGGCGGGAGCTTCCGTGACGGCGTTATGTTTAGCGGCGACAAAGCCTACTACCTCTTTGGCGGGCGCGATGTGACCGGCCGCATCGCCAGGATTACCATGACGCAGAACGGCGAGACCTGCACGATGGAAAATGCGGAGGGAAAGACGCATTTCCTGTTCTGCACAGAGCGTTCTCCACAGCTCGGCGATTATGACTTCGACCGCAGCACGCTGCGGTTTTACGACAAAGACGGGAACGACATCACCGCGGAGTACAATTTGAGCGGCGGTAGAATCGCGTAAAATCGACATAAAAAAGGAAGTGCCTATCGTAAGGGCACTTCCTTTTTAAATAAACTTGTTGACAAATCAACATTAATGCGCTATGATAGACGAGCCTGTTGATTTGTCAACAAATAGGAAAAAGGAGAATTACCAATGGAGGAGCGCTTTGAGACCTTTACCGTCCTGATTGCGCGTATCAGCCGCAGCATCAAGCGCATCAAGGCGGACGAAATGGCGGACTTCGAACTGAAAGGGCCGCATGTGTCCTGCCTCTACTACCTCTCCCAGCAGGATGGCATGACAGCCGCCGAGCTCTGCGAGCGCTGCGACGAGGACAAGGCGGCCATCTCCCGCTCGCTGGACGACCTCGAGAAAAACGGTTACATCACCTGCGCAAGCGGCGCGGGCAAGCGCTATAAGAGCCCACTGCGCCTGACGGAGCGGGGCAAGGCGGTCGGCCGCGCGATCGGGGAGAAGATCATGTGCATCGTCGAGGCGGCATCTGAGGGCCTGAGCGAGGCCGAGCGGCAGACGATGTACCGCGCGCTCGCGCTCGTGAGCGAGAATTTGGAACGGATTTATACCCATAAGAAGACCGCGGGCGACAGAGCCGCCCGCGACGAACAATAACGGAGGAAAAGCATGAGTGTTCAGATCATTGTGGATTCGACGGTCGACATGCCCGAGCGCATGAAGGACCGTTTTCGCATCGTACCGCTCACGGTGCATTTTGGCGCGGAGGAGTTCATCGACGGCGTGACCATCGACAAGCACCGCTTTTATGAGCGGCTTGTCGAGAGCGACGAGCTGCCGACGACCAGTCAGGCGTCGCCCGCGGCATTCGACGCGATCTTCTCCGACGTTGCGTCGGTGGGCGACAGCGCGGTCGTTGTGACACTCGCGTCGAAGTTCTCCGGCACGTATCAGAGCGCGTGCATCGCCGCGGCGGAGTACGACAACATCTACGTTGTGGACAGCAAGAGTGCGGCTATCGGCTCGGGCATCCTTGCCGAGTACGCGCTCGAGTGCGCGGACAAGGGCATGGACGCGAAGACCATCGCCGAAATGCTGGAGAAAAAGCGCGACGAAATTTGCCTCATCGCGCTGCTCGACACGCTCGAATACCTCAAAAAGGGCGGGCGCATCTCGAAGACTGTCGCGTTTGCGGGCGGACTTCTCAACATCAAGCCGGTCATCACCGTCGTCGACGGCGAAATTCAGGTTATCGGCAAGGCAAGAGGGTCGAAGCAGGGCAACAACCTGCTCGTGCAGAAAATTCACGAGAGCGGCGGCATCGACTTCGACGAGCCGATCATCCTCGGATACAGCGGGCTGAGCGATTCGTATCTCAAAAAATATGTCGAGGACAGCCGCGACATCTGGCAGGACAAGGCGGACTCGCTCGACTCCACGCTCATTTGCAGCGTGATCGGCACGCACACTGGCCCCGGCGTGGTGGCGGTCGCATTCTTCAAAAAGGGCTGAGCCTCTATAAAAATCAGAAACAGCAGGAAGCCGGCGTATCGCACCGGCTTCCTGCTGCTTTTTCTTAAATATCCTCTTTGAGTCAGCGATTAAAAATAGCAACGGCGCTTTCAAACGACACCGGTACTCGCTGTACCTTGACAACAGACGGCACGGCGAATTATAGTGATTCTATAAAGGTATATTGATATTCAGCGGCTATGTCTTGCGTGAAAGCGGTGCTTTGCGCTGGTATCGGTTTGCCCGTGAAACAGGTTGAATGGGAAAAGGAGAATGCGGCATGCAGTGGACGGACGAGAGCATTGCGTTTTTGCGTGATGCGGCGGCGATGAACCGCTATTATGAGACCATCGCGGAGAGGAACGCGCCGCAGCTCACAGAAAACGCGCACGTCTGCGACGCGGGCTGCGGCATCGGCGAGCTGAGCCTTGCTCTGAAGCCGTACTGCCGCCATGTCACGGCGGTGGACGCCGACGAGCTGGCCATCAAAACGCTGGAAGCTCACCTGATAAAAGGCGTCACCGCGCGCTGCGGCGATGTGGAGGCGCTCACGCCGAAAGAGCCCTACGACGCGATGGTGTTCTGTCTCTTTGGCCGCACGGAGGATACATTACGCATCGCGAAAAAGCAGTGCCGCGGGAGAATTTTCCTCGTCAAGCGGGACTATTCGCATCACCGCTTCAGCGCGGGAAAGGTGAGCCTCGGCGAGTACACGGCGGGGAGCACGGAGGCTGTCCTGCACGAAAAGGGCGTCCCATACACGGTGGAGCGTTTCACGGCGGAGTTCGGCCAGCCGTTCCGTTCGCTTGAGGCGGCGGAGCGCTTTTTTGCACTCTATAACCGAAGTAGAAGTGAAACGCTCTCCAAGGATGAGATCAAAGCGCGCCTGACCGCGGGGCCGTCGGCGGAATTTCCCTACTACCTGCCGCACAAAAAGACGTTGTGCCTGTTCACCATTGAGACGGCGGCTATTTCGAAGGAGAAAGCAGTATGAAACGGCATCTTTTGATCTGCGGGGAGCGCGGCGTCGGCAAGTCGACGCTGATCCGCCGCCTGCTGGAGAAGAACATGCGGGAGGTCGGAGGCTTTGTGACAAAACGTCTGCCAATCGCGGACGAAAACGGCTTTTTTCCGATTTACCTCTATCCCGCATCGCAGAAAGAGGACGAGCGGCACAATGAAGCGGCGAATCTCGTCGGGACGTGCGACAGCCGCTCGAGCATCCGCCATCCGGAGGTGTTCGACACGCTCGGCGCACAGCTCATCGAGTCCGCGCCGGAAGGCGGCATCATTTTGATGGACGAGCTCGGCTTTCTCGAAAATGACGCCAGGGCGTTCCAGTCTACGGTGATGCGCGCGCTGGACGGCGAGACGCCGGTGCTGGCCGCGGTCAAGCCGAAGGACACACCGTTCCTGCGCGCCGTGCGCGGGCATGAGAACGCGGAGCTTGTCTTTATTGACGAGCAGAACCGTGACGCGCTTCTTGAAAAGCTCCTGCCGCACATTTTGCGGTGGAATGAAGCTTGAAGCAGCAAGCTCGCCGTGTAATAGAGAAGAAGTTTTCAAGCGAACACTTGTTTGACTATCAAAACCGTGCTATAATACCGCCATTGAGAAATTTGCAGAGGAGAGGGGACAGCGCATGGAGCATCTGCTTGCGGGACTGAACCGCGCGCAGCACGAGGCCGTCACGGCGACGGAGGGGTATGTCCGCGTCATCGCGGGCGCGGGCTCGGGTAAGACGCGTGCGCTGTCGCACCGCTTTGCGTATCTTGTCAACGAGCTCGGCATCCTGCCGGGGAACATCCTGTGCGTGACGTTTACGAACAAGTCAGCCAACGAGATGCGCCAGCGTATCCACGCCTTGACCGGCGACAACGACACGGGCTATATCAACACGTTCCACGGCTTCTGTGTCTCCGTTTTGCAGGAGGACAGCCACGCCGTGCAGTACCCGAAGAGCTTTCTGGTGCTGGATAATTCCGACATCGACGCGATGCTCGGCATCATCTACGAAGAGCGCGGCCTCACACTGCGCGACATGACCTATTCCGCCGCACGGGACATGATCGAGATCCGAAAGCTCTTTAAGGAGCCGGAGTATTACAAGGACATGATCACGATGTCGCTCGACACGCTGCGCGAAAAGTACGAGCGCGCCGACACGGCGGGGGACATCATCTTCTACGGCTATCTCTATCAGGAGAAAAAGTGCTTCGGCCTCGACTACAACGACCTCATCAAGTTCTCGCTCTATATTTTCGAGCAGCACGAGGACATCAGGCTCAAGTGGCAGCAGCGGCTCGAATACATCATGATCGACGAATTTCAGGATATCGACGCGCTGCAATACGAGCTGATGGAGGTGCTGTGCGGCTATCACGGCAACCTCTTCATCGTGGGCGACCCGGACCAGACAATCTACACCTGGCGCGGCGCGAACGTCAAGTATCTGCTGGATTTCGACAAGGTTTTTCCAAATGTGCAGACCATCATGATGATGGAAAACTACCGTTCCACGCCGGAGATTTTGGCGGCGGCGAACTCGCTGATCGCAAAAAACGGCCACCGCATCAAAAAGGACCTGCTCCCGACGAAGCCCTCGGGCGAGAAGGTCGTCTGCCACTTTGCCGACACGCAGGAGGCGGAGGCGCAGTGGATGGCGGGCGAGATGAAGCGGCTGCATGATCGCGGCGTGCCGCTGCGGGATATGACCGTCCTTTACCGCGCGCACTATGTGACGCGCGCGGTGGAAGAGGCGCTGATGCACGAAAAAATTCCCTATACGATCTACTCCGGCGTGCAGTTTTTCGACCGCATGGAGATCAAGGACGCACTTTCATATTTGCGGATGATCGCCTATCAGGACGATCTGTCGTTCCGGCGCATTGCCAACGCGCCGAAGCGGAACCTCGGCAAGCGGCGCATGGCCTTTTTACAGGAGACGGCGGAAAAAGAGGGGACGAGCCTCTATGTAGCGCTCAAAAACCACCTCGAAGACAGCGTGTTCAGCGGCACGAAGGCAAAGCAGTTCGTCAATCTGATCGAGCGCTTTTCGCACTCGTATCAGGGTCGGCCCATCTCTGAGGTGCTCTCGGATATTCTGGACAAGAGCGGGTATGAAAAGGCGCTGCGCACCGAGGGCAGTCAGGAGCGGCTGGACGATCTGGCCGAGCTCAAGCAGTCCATCTACGAATACGAGACGAGCTGCGGCGAGGAGAGCACGATGGAGCATTACCTCGCCCACATCGCGCTTTTCAGCAACGGCGATGTCGCCGAGCAGGGCGACAAGGTGAAGCTGATGACCGTCCACGCGGCGAAGGGCCTCGAATTCCCGTATGTGTTCCTCTGCGGCATGAACGAGGGCATTTTCCCCTCGCGCAAGGTGCGAACGCTCCCCGGCATGGAGGAGGAGCGGCGGCTCGCTTTCGTTGCGCTGACGCGCGCGGAGAAGGGGCTTTACCTCTCCGAGGCCGACGGGTGGAATTTTGACGGCTCGCCGCGCTATCCCTCGCGCTTTCTGCTGGATATCGACCGCGAGCTTCTGTCGTTCACGCACGAGGTCGACGAGACGCTTCTGCGTGAAGCGGCGGATGACGTCGCGCGGCGAGACAAGTATCTGCGCGAGGACGACGGCGACGGCACGCTGCCCATCGGGCAGCGCGTGCGCCACGCGGTGTTCGGCGAGGGAACAGTGCTGGACGTGGACCTGAACAAGGGCGCGCACGTCATCCAGTTTGACGGCATGGGAACGCCGCGCAGCATTTCGCTGCGCGCGAAGCTCGAAAAGATCGGGCCATAAATCGGTTGACAGATTTATTTTGGAGGGATTTCATTTTGGCGCACAGCCCTGGGTCTATCCGCGGCCCGTGCTCATTATCGCAATGTATTTGAGCGGCGGCCACAAGACCGTGAAGAACATCTTAAAGCGCGGTGCGTTCACCGTGAGCATGGGCGACGCAGAGCATGCGGCGGCCTGCGACTATGTGGGCATCGAGTCCGGCAACAGCATGCCCGACAAGGTGGCGCGCGGGCTTCCACGTGACGAAGAGCGAGCATGTGGACGCGCCGGTGATCGACGAGCTCCCGCTCGCGCTCGAGTGCAAGCTCGTGAGCTACGACGAGGAGACAAGATTCCTGACCGGCGAGATCGTGAACGTCAGCGTGGACGAGCGCGCGCTCGACGAAAACGGCAAGCTCGCTGTCGAAAAGCTGCACGTCATCACCTTTGACTATGCCAACCACGGCTATTATGTCTTGGGCGAGAAGGTCGCCAGCGCGTTCGAGGACGGCAAAAAATTCAAGTAGATCCGGCGAAACAGAAAGCGCCGTGTCCCGTATTTTCTTCGGGACGCGGCGCTTTTTTGCCGTTTCGGTCAGGATTTCGACTTTGTTTGTGCAAAACCGACGCATTAGTATTAAAATCTCGTTAAAAACCGTCCCTTTTACTACTGGCACGGGCGCGGGGCAGATGGTATAGTAAACAGGCATGTGTTTTTTAGGAGGATCAATATGTTTTCTGCCTTTTTTCGCAGCCTGAAGCAGGAATTTGCAGGCTACAACTCGAAAAAGCTGCTCGCCGACATGATGGCGGGCCTGACGGGCTGCGCTGTCGCGCTGCCGCTGGCATTGGCGTTCGGCGTTTCATCCGGCGCGAGCGCGGCGTCCGGGCTTGTCACGGCCATCATCGCGGGCGTGGTCATCGCCATTCTCGGCGGCGCGTCGTACCAGATCTCGGGCCCGACGGGCGCGATGAGCGCGGTGCTCGTCGGCATCGTCGCGGAATACGGCCTGCAGGGCGTGTTTTTTGCCTGCTTTGCCGCGGGCGTTCTGCTGCTGCTTGCGGGCGTCTTCAAGCTGGGTCGCTTAATTAGCTTCATCCCGATGCCCGTCATCATGGGCTTCACCTCGGGCATCGCCATCATCATTGCGATGGGCCAGATCGACAACTTCTTCGGCACGGTGTCGGAGGGCGGCTCGAATTTGGAAAAGATCGCGTCCTATGGCCGTCTTGGCTTCCATCCGAACATGCAGGCGGTGCTCATCGGCCTTCTCGTCGTGCTGGTGATGGTCTTCTGGCCGAAAAAATGGGGCGCGCGCGTGCCGGGCTCGCTCGTCGGCATCATCCTTGCGACGATCGTCGCGACAGTCGCGGGCATGGATCAGCTCGCTGTCGTCGGCGACATTCCCAAGACGCTCCTGCTCGCCGACCGCCTGTCGCTCGGCGGCCTGAGCTTCACGATGCTCGAAAACCTGCTCTCTCCCATCGTGACCATTGCGGCGCTCGGCATGATCGAGAGCCTGCTTTGCGGCGCATCGGCCTCGCGCATGAAGGGCGAAGCGTTCAACGCCGATCAGGAGCTGATCGCACAGGGCGTGGGTAATATTCTGCTGCCGCTTTTTGGCGGTGTTCCCGCGACCGCAGCCATCGCACGCACGAGCGTAGCGGTCAAGTCCGGCCAGCAGACGCGCCTTACGAGCGTGTTCCATTCGCTGTTCCTGCTTGCCTCGATGTTCCTGCTCGGCGGCGTGATGGCGCGCCTGCCGCTCTCGGCGCTCGCGGGTGTGCTGATGGTCACGGCGTGGCGCATGAACGACTGGGAGGGCATCCGCTACATCTTCCGCCACAAGTTCAAGTCCGGTATCAGCCAGTTTTTGATCACGATGCTCGCAACGGTCGTCTTTGACCTGACGGTCGCGATCCTGCTCGGCGTGGTATACTCCGCCATTTTGTACATGGCGAAGTCGAGTCATATCCATGTGAATTTCTCCGATATCGACGCGAACAAGCTGCGCTCGGTGGAGGGTAAGCCCCCCATCCTCGAGACCTCCGGCGTGGCGTACATCACGGGCGCGCTCTTCTTCGGCGCGGTGGATGAGTTCAACCACCGCATGGCGGAGATGCCGCAGTACGACCACATCATCTTGTCGATGCGCGGTATGCCGAGCGTGGACGTTTCGGGCGCGCAGGCGATGCTCGAGCTGTGTGAGGCGCTCAAGAGTCAGGGCAAGACGGTCGCCTGCTGCGGCATGACCGAGGCGGTGCGCACCTACTTTGACCGTGCCGGCATCACCGAGCTTCTCGGCGAGGAGTCCTACTTCTGGAGCGCCGACCAGGCGATCCTTGACCTGCTGGACGCGGAGATCGTGGAATAAAAGACATAGAAAAGCACTTCCTGCCAGCGGCGGGAAGTGCTTTTTGCTGTACATGGGCTGCGAAAGATTTTATTTGCGCCGGTCACCCTCGCGTGCGATCTTGTCGAGCGATTCCTGCCGGACAGCCTGACGAAGCGCCGTCAGGTAGGGCGAAAAGGCGACGTTCTGCTCGCCGTAGGTGAGCTGGAGGTCGTATTCGTGGTCCTCCCAGGTCGAAATGTCGGACTCGTTGTGGGAGATCACGGCCTCGAGCTTGTCGAGCGCCTTGTAGATTTGGGCCTCCTGCGTTTCGAGCGCGGCCATCTCGTCGTAGAGTGCGCGCATCTCCTCGCGGCAGGGGGAGGGAAGCGATGCGACCCACTGGTAGAGCAGCGCTTCCTCCGTCGATTCGTCCTGTGCGGTCTTGTCAAAGGCGGGGATATCGCCCGTGAAGCACTCGCCGAGGTCGTGGATGAGGCACATGCGCGTCACCTTGTCCATGTCGGCCTCGGGAAATTCATCGCGCAGGAAAAACGCCATCAGTGCGATGCGCCAGCTGTGCTCGGCAACGCTCTCGTGCCGCCCGCCGGAGGTGTAGCAGTGGCGGGTGGTGTCCTTCAATTTTTCCGCCGTGTGCAGCGCGGCGAGCAGTTCGCTTGGTCTCATGCGTCTCCTCCATTGTCGTTTTCTGGTATTTTACCAGAGGCGGAAACGACTTGCAAGGAAAAGAAAGAAGGGAGATTCCCATTCCCAGCGGCATATGATATCATGAATGCGAGAAAATTTGACGCCCGGTGAAACAAAACGGGCGCGGAATGCGTCTAAATAAGTAGAAGCAAGAAGATTTGAGAGAGACCCTCCCATGCGGAGGGCGGAGAGGAGAATTTATGAAGCTTGCGGCGGATTTTCGGCAGGCGGCGCGCGAGGCGCTGCGCGGCAAGTGGCCCATCGCCATTCTGATCGGCCTTGTGGCGGTGCTGCTCGGCGGCGCGGGGAGCGGCGGTCCGGAGGTCAAATTCAATTACGATGTGTCCTCGGGCGTGTCGACGACGTTTGGCTACGGCGGACAGACGATTTACTCCACAGGCTACGGTTTGGACCCGAAGTGGAGCGGACTGCTCGTCGGCGGTGTGGTCTATCTCATCGTGATCGCGCTCGTGTTGGCGGCGGCGTACTTCATCCTCGGCAGCATCGTGGGCGTGGGGTATGCCAAATATAACCTCGGCCTTGTCGACCGCACGGAGCTGGGCTTTGAGGCGCTGTTCGCCTATCTTCCGAACTGGAAGACGACGACGCTGACGCGGCTTTGGAAGGGCCTCTATATTCTGCTGGGGACGATCCTGCTCGTCATTCCGGGACTGATTATGGGCTACACCTACGCGATGACGGACTACATTTTGGCCGAGCACCCGGACATGGTGCCGGGCGAGGTGATGAAGGGCTCGAAGGCGATGATGGAGGGCAACCGCTGGCGGCTGTTCTGCCTGCAATTCAGTTTCATCGGCTGGATGCTCCTCAGCTCGCTGACGTTCGGCCTTGGCAACCTTGCGCTGCGCCCCTATCAGGAGGCGGCATACGCCGCGTTCTACCGCGAGGTATCGCTCGGGTAAAAAGATAGAGAGTAACAAAACGCGCCCCGCGGATGATCCGCGGGGCGTATTTTTGCTGTGATGGAAAGCTTACTTTGCGCTGTCGCTCGCGAGGGCCTGGTCGATCAGCTTCTGGAGCGCTGCCATGTTGTCCTCATTGTCGATGCCGCCGAGCATTGCCTCACCGACGATAGCACCGCTGCGGTCGATGACATAGGTGGTCGGGAAGGCCATGATGTCGCCCGCAAAGTCGCCGGCTGCGCTGTCGGAGGGGAAGTAGATGTTCTGGTAGCTTGCACCCTTGGACTCAAGCAGGTTCTTGGCCGTGCTGATCGCATCGGCATTGCCGTCGAGCGTATCGACGTTGATGCCGACGACCGCGCCGCCCTGCTTCTTGAGCGTTTCATTGAGGGCGTTCAGCTCACCAAGCTCCGCCACGCAGGGCTTGCAGCCGCTGAACCAGAAGTTCACGACCGTCACGGCGTTCTTGGAGAAGAGGCTGTTGTCCACATCGTTGCCGTCAAGGTCCTTGCCGGTGAAGGCGGGGAAGGCCGGGACGGAATCGTTCATGCCGCCGTTTTCACCGTCGCCCGCGGGCTGGAGGGCGGCATACTGCTCCTGCAGGGGCTGGATCTGGTCTTCAAGGTCACGGATCTTCTCGGAACCTTCGGTCAGCGTCTTGAGCTCGTCCTCGGTGAACTTGTCCTTCACGAGGTCGAGGGCGGCAAGCAGGTAAGAACCGTAGTTCGATTCATCGGGGATCTCGTCGCGCTTTTCGTTCATGGCGGCGAAGAGCTTCTGCCACAGCTCAAGGTTTTCTTCCATGATGGCGTTTTCCTTGTCGGCGAGCTCCTGGATCTGAGCGTAGATCTCCTCGGCGGTCGCGCCCTGCGTATCGCTGTCGCCCTTGCCGTCGTCCTTGCTGCCGCAGGCGGCGAGGGAAAGCGTCAGTGCAAAGGCGAGCAGCAGCGTAATAATCTTCTTGAAATTCATGGTTTATTCTCCTTTGTTTTCTTCAATAATCGGTTTTTGAGACAATTTGGAACATGCTCCGCTGCCACCGAAGGCGTAGCGGAAGCGGACGGCCTCCGTCGGGCAGGCGGTCACGCATTTGCCGCAGCGGATACATTCGCTGTGATTCGGCGTTTTGGTCACATCCACGTCCATGGGGCAGGTCCTTGCGCACTTGCCGCAGGAGACGCATTTGTTCTCGTCAACGTGCATCGACAGCAGCGACACGCGGTTGAAGAGTGCGTAGAACGCGCCGAGCGGGCAGAGCCACTTGCAGAACGGGCGGTAGAAGACGACGCTGAGCACGACGACTGTCACGAGCACGCAGAGCTTCCACGAAAAGAGCTTGCCGAGCGCGGCGTGGATGCTGCTGTTGACAAGCGAGAGCGGGATGGCGCCTTCCAGAACGCCCTGCGGGCAGAGATATTTGCAGAAGAACGGGTCGCCCATGCCCGCTTCGTTCACCACAAGCACCGGCAGCAAAAAGACCATCACCACCAGAATGACATATTTAAGGTAGGTCAGCGGCTTTAAGCGCTTGGTGGAGAACTTTTTGGTCGGGATCTTGTGCAGCAGCTCCTGAAACCAGCCGAACGGGCAGAGGAAGCCGCAGATGAAGCGGCCCAGCAGCACGCCAAGCAGGATGAGAATGCCGGTGATGTAATAGGAGAAGCTGAATTTGGACGAGCCGACGACAGCCTGAAACGCGCCGATGGGACACGCGCCCGCCGCTCCCGGACAGGAGTAGCAGTTCAGCCCCGGCACGCACACGGTCTTGCCCGCGCCGCGATAGAGCGTACCCTTGAGGAAGTTCGGCAGGTGCAGATTCGTCAGCAGCGCCGCGCAGGCCTGAACCAGTCCGCGCCAGCGGGCGAGCAGAAAGGAAAACGGTTTTTTCTTATCCAATGCCCACACACTCAAGACATAGTTTGATCGCCTTGTTTAGCACGACGCCTGCCTCGCCGCGAGATGCGCCGTAGACGAGGAATGCGAGGCCAAGCAGCAGAAAAAGAATCTGCACCCCGGCCTTTTTGCCAAATGTTTTGTTCAAATTATCACCCTTTCTGTTGTACCGGCGCTTAGACTACACAGGGAATATGAATACAGTATGAACAGCACCTTAAAAGAACCCTAATTTTATCTGGAAATAATAAGAAGTTTGCCCTGTGCGAAGGGGGTTGCACCATTATCCGCGCTTTTGAAAGAGCTTTGAAGCATAACGGGAGACGAGCTCACCGATCACAAGCCCCAGCACCGCGCCGGCGAACACGTCACTCGGAAAGTGCACATATAAATAAAGACGAGAGAAGGCGAGCAGCACGGCGAGCGGGATGGCCGCATAACCGAAGCGGCGGTCTGCGCGCGTTGTCGATGTCCTTGTCAGGATAGGTCTCGATGTACGGCTCTTTGGCGAACGCCGCGACCGGCAGCGCGGGCAGCCATGCCATCGGATGCGCAGCGGGAACCTAGGCCGTCAGCTCATCGTAGCCGATGGGGAGCCAGTCGTGCCCACCCTCGCGCGCGGAGATGAAGCACAGATCGAGTTGGTGCGCGTTGAGCTGTGTGATCAGCTCTGTGCTGTACCCACCGCGCAGCTGCACCTGAATGCCGCCGTAGCGCGCGTGGAAATCCGATATGATGCGCGCGAGCGGCGAATAAAACGCGCTGTATGCCGTGCCGACGGTAACCGTGCCGACATCCAGCCCGCGCAGCTGCGCGGAGAGCTGGGCGCAGCTCTCACCCGCGTGCAGTAGGTCGCGGATGGCGGGCAGCAGCTTTTCGCACTCCTTTGTCGGGCGAACGCCGCTGTGCTCGCGCAGCAGGAGCGGAACGCCCGTCTCCTCCTCAAGCGCCGCGACCATGCGGCTCACGCCGGAGGGCGTGTATTGCAGCGCCTCCGCGGCGGCGGACAGACTTCCGGTCTCAATGGCGCAGACGAGCGCGCGGTAGCGATCGAGTTCCATGGCGTTCATCTTTGAGAAATTGTCAAAGATGGTTTGATGGATCATCGGTTTACGCAAAGTATAGCGCGGGTGTATGCTGTTGTCAAATCCTTGGAAATGGGGGAAACTATGGCACGCTCTTACGATCTAACGAGCGGCAGCATCCCGCAGCATCTGCTGTGCCTGGCCGCACCGCTCATCATGGGCAATATCTTGCAGCAGCTCTACAACACGGTGGACGCCTTTATCCTCGGGCGCTTTGCGGGCGGTTTGGAGTTCGCCGCTGTCGACGTTGCGGGCTCGGTGATGAACCTTTTCCTCTTTATGATCACAGGCGCGTGCACGGGCATTTCCGTCATCTTCGCCCAGCTCTACGGTGCGGGCGAGCGCGAGCGCTTCCGCCGCGAGCACTGGCTCTCGCTCTCGTGCGGGCTGCTGGTGACGCTCGCGTGCAGCGGCCTCGGCTTTTTGCTGCTCTCGCCGCTGCTGCGGCTTATCCAGACGCCAAGCGAGCTCAAGACCTTTGTCTCGGTGTATCTGACGATCATTTTGGCGAGCCTGCCCGCGGCGTTTCTCTACAACCTCTACGGCGCGCTGCTGCGTGCCATCGGGCGGGCGAACGCGGCGCTGATGGCGCTCGCCGCGGCGGTGACGGTCAATGTCGCGCTCGACTACTGCTTTGTTGCGCGCTTTCAGTTGGGCATCGCGGGCGCGGCGTGGGCGACGGCGGCGTCGCAGGCCATTTCGGCGGTGCTGTGCATCCTCTACCTGCGGCGCAAGGCACCGGAGCTCATTTTTGCCCGCGCGGACTGCCGTATGGATGGAGAGCTATTGAAGCAGACGGCGCATTTCAGCTTCGTCACGGCGCTGCACCAGTCGAGCCTGTACATCGGAAAGCTCCTGGTGCAGGGCGCGGTCAACACCGGTGGCACAGACATGATCTCGGCCTACACGGCGACGACGCGCATCGAGGGCTTTGCCAACTCGTTTGGCGACAGCGGCAGCGCTGCGACCTCCGTGCTCGTGGCACAGAATCGGGGAGCAGGGAAAGAAGAGCGCGTGAAGGAATCGTTTCGCAGCAGCCTTTTTCTGATGCTTGCGATGGGGCTTGCGATGTCGCTCATCATGTACGTTAGCGTGAGCACGTCGGTCGGCTTTATGCTCGGGACGCGCAGCGGCGCGGCGTTTGAGAATGCGCGCGACTATCTGAAGCTCGTGGCGCTTTTCTACACGCTCTGCTTCACCGGCAACACATTCGCTGGCTATTTTAACGGCATCGGGAAGGTGTCCGTCCCGTTCCTCGGTGCGACGAGCCACATCGCGCTGCGAGTCGTCCTCTCGTGGCTGCTGGTCGGCAAAATGGGCCTCCCCGCCGTCGCGCTGGCAGCAGGCCTCGGCTGGGTGCTGGTCAACGCGCTGTGGACCTTTGTCAAATGGAGGATGGAGAAAAA
>ENA-UEQJ01001394-UEQJ01001394.1-human-gut-metagenome-genome-assembly--contig:-NODE-1394-length-19398-cov-6.494747_pt1 | contig 19398 bp, 7 predicted proteins | sample MGYA00242937_ERZ507938 | MGnify/ENA primary metagenome ERZ507938 (study PRJEB26167, sample SAMN06115437) | human gut metagenome | host: Homo sapiens | place: China:Gansu | collected 2015-07-03 | study...
AGGGACGCTTAACGCTACACGTCCGCATATTAGTACATATATCTCAGGTTAGTGGCGTTTTTTTGAAAGGTCAATGTCAGTGCAGTTGCACAGATACACTCACGAAATTATTAACGCCTTGTCAGTACGCAAAGTGTTTTCGGCGGTGTTGGTGCGAAGAATCCTCATTAGTTGGCTGAGCGAAGCTCAGCAACATAAGCTCACCTTTGACAAGGGAGGCAAGGAGGAGGCAAGGATATAGTGCTTTTTGAGGGATAGTGCTTGGCAAAATATTTCACTTGACCGGTGGGTGTAGGGTGCCGGTTTTTTGTATTATGTGCCGCATTTATGACCGTTTGCGCCGTTATAACAACCGTTCGTGCCAAAAAGTTGAAATCGCAAAGCGAATGAGTTATGATATAGTTATAAAATTATAAGGGGGAGAAGTATGCTCATCTGCGTTTACGATACCGCAAACGAGGCGGAGATACTGAAAGCGAAAATAACACAGATCGCAACGGCGGCATATCGACGAATTGCCTACAGGGTATGTCAGAGGTATGAGAGCTTTGTGAATGAGTGTAAGACGGCTGACCTTATAATCGTGCTTGCCGACGGAGCGGACGGTATGGAGGGCGTTATTGCGGCGAAGAATGCCGACAGGGATACGCCTGTAATATGGCTGTCGGACGATGAGGGATTCGGGGCGCAGTCATACAGGCTTGGCTGTACCTATTTCCACAAAAAGCCGATACCGCTTGAAAAGCTGAAGGAGGCACTGCATAAGTGCAGGTGCATGGCATAAGCACGGGTAAATCTACAGGAGGAAAAACATGAAGAAAAAATTTGTACGGCTCATAAGTGCGGTGCTGTCTGCGGCAATGACGCTGACGGCTGTACCGTTATCGGCATTTGCCGAGGGCGAGGCACATACGCATGACGGCGAGAGCAATGTCATCACGACACCGCTTGATTTCAGAGAAAAGACGGCGGACGAAAATGGTGTCGGCTGGAGCTGGGATCATGACACAAAGACGCTGACGCTTGACGGAGTGAACATTCAGGCGACAACAGACAGGATGAGCGTCGTAACAGTCCCCGACGGTACGAAAATAGTGCTGAACGGTAACAATACTATCGTACAGACGAACACCGGCGACAGCGATACATACGTTCTCAGTGCCGTAAATAATAAAGAGGTCAATTGTGACGGCACAATGACGATCAGCGGCGACGGTGTGCTGAATGCAGAGAACCGCTCTACAGACAGTATGGCACGCTCTCTCGGCGGATCAATAATCCTGAACGGCGGTACAGTAAATGCAACAGGTACTGTAAAGACAAATTCGCTTGAAATACATAATGACGGTGTGCTGAACGCAAATGCGACAACTGCATCTTTTGAGGGTGTGGCTGTCAATGTCAGCGGCGGCATTACTGTTGACGGCAACGGCAGTCTTACTGCAGTAGGTTGTGCTAATGAATCTACGTTAAACAGTGCAATATTGCTTACCAGTAATTTCGGTGACAAAATTTCCGTCAGCGAAAACGGCAGTATTACTGTGCCTGAAGGCAATGCAGCAAGAGCCGGAATATACTACAGCGGAAACAACGGCGACGGAATGGATGCCGAAATAAGCGGCGGTAAGGTCACTGCTTACGGTGCTAAGTATGGCATTTACAAAGTAAACCTTATAATGAGCGGTACAGGTTCGGTATATACTACGGGCGGTTCATACGCTATCGGTCTAACTGTACCGACAATAGACGAGAACAGATTTACGGTGAAGGGCTCGACCGAGTTCAAGGCTTCGGAAAGTGCTGTGACAGGCGAGGTCGAGCTCCCCGACGGCTATTATTATATTGACGGAGCAGACGCTAAGACGGTAGTTATAAAGCCTGATACTTCTCCCCGTATAATACTCGGAAAGCAGACAGGAATATTCAAGACGGAAGAGTATGAAATAATTGAAGGCGAGACTGATACCAAGCTCAAGGGTACGGTTTACTTTGATATTACTCTGAAGAATATGAGCGATGAAGAGTTTGCAGACGCAAGAGGCTATTTCGGCGGCGATGAACCCGATTTATCAGCAAGCATAATCAAGACCGATTACGGCTGGGTGTGCATGGTCTGCGATACCGAGTTTTCGGTTACATACGACACTGATAATACTCTTACAATAAAGTGCGGAGATATTGTATCCAATACCGTTCAGGTAAAGTCGAATGCAAACCGTTTCAACAAGGTTACACAGGGTGACAACACAAACAGAACGGTTTTCTATACAAACACTTCGCAGGAAGAGAAGGACAATTACAAGCTTGTAAGCACCTATACGGTTGACAGTGAAAGCATAAGCTATAACTGGTACAGTACGAACAGTGCATACAGTGCAGATGAGCTCGGTGCGGCAGTATCCGGAAGCAACGGCGAATTCAAGCTTGCGGATAATATTCCTGCCGGAAATTATGTTCTGTATTGCGATATAACCTATTCAGACGGTGACAGCACAGAAACTGTTACAGAAAAATTTACATTTACATATAAAGAATGTGCACATGAAAACGGTTATTCCGACGGTAAATGCACAAACTGCGGAGCGTTATGTGATCACAGCAATATTGATATTGACACGGGTAAGTGTAACGAGTGTGCGCATCAGTTTGTTGCTACGATCAGCACAGACGGCAGTGCGCCGACAGGCTATGACACGCTCGCAGACTGCCTTGACAGCATTACTGCCGATACCGGAAACTATGTTAAGATCTATCAGGATATCGGCGATGCATCGGCAACTGCAGCTTTAGATACTATAGATGTAAATCACAATGTTATGATCGACCTTAACGGTCGCAAGCTGAACAATATCAAGCTTGGGGTCAACAAAGACGTCACACTTACATTAACCGGCACAGCGGGCAGTTATGTTAAGCAGGTGTATGTTCGCAAAGGCGGATCATTCATAATTGACAGCGCTGCAAATGTAGAATTTGATACAATTTTTGTTGAGGCAGGTGCAGGGCTTGCTGTAAACGATGGTGCAAAAGTAACTACAGCGTCTTTGACTGTGAAGGCATCCGTGAATGATGACGGAACTACAACGACATCTGTAAAGCTTGCTACGGGAATGAAGTTAGGTGGGCTGACATATCATCGCCAAAACAATTCCGGAGTTCTGAAATTAGGCAATCTTCTTGATGTTACCCGGCAGGCACTGCGACGTGAAGATAACGGCAATTATCTTGATCTTTATAAAGAATATGGAAGTATGGGTTATTCCGTTGCGCTTACTGTTGTTGAGCATACTGACGCTGACCACAAATACAGCGATGGAACAGGCAAGTGCGAGGAGTGCGGAAAGCCCTGTGAGCATGGCGGCGATATAAACACGGATAACGGCATCTGCTCTGTTTGCGGTGCGGTTGTGTCTGTCGCACTCTATACAGACGGGGACGGAAACTTATCATCTTATTTAGATGCCGATGAGCTTCACTCTTTACTGAATGAATACAACGGAAGCGGCACGATAAAGCTTTTCAAGGATTATGATAATTCAAAAGCTCAGTATGACTTATACGGAGAACTTACAATTGACTTAAACGGACGCAGATTAAATATCCGGAGTATTACTCCTTGCAAAAACGGAAAGCTTACGATCAAAAACAGCGGCAATCCGGTTATGCTCGGTTGTAATGTATATCCGACAAGCGACCCTTCCTACGCCGGCGGTACGCTTATAATAGACGGCGATGTAGTTTTAGACACTTCGATCTATGTATATGATTCGAGTACGGTTATACTGAAAGACGGTGCATATACTGCCGGACTTTACGCAAGGGACAGCAAGACATTATATGATATGCTCGGCGAGGGTAAGGCTTTCTTCAAGACTGACGGAACTCTTTTCAATGCAAGCGTTAAGGAAATATCAAGCAGTGAAACGCTGACAGTCAAAGACCACAGCCATACCTATGTTGACGGCAAGTGCGGCTGCGGATATGTTTGCGGTCATACGGATGTTGACAGCGAAACGGGTAAGTGTACAGAGTGTGAATATCAGTATGCGGCTGTTATCGTAAAGGACGGGGCTGTAGCTTTTGTTTATAAGGAAACTGAGATGGAAGCGGCTTTTGAAACGGCTGACAGTGACGCAAACACCGGCTGTACATTAAGAGTATACAAGAATTATACAGGCAGCTATACAACACTCAGCGGTAAGTTCACGCTGTGGATCGCTGAGAAAGCCAATGTAGGTACGTTAACTGTTTCGGGAGATATAACCGTTACGGGATCGGGAAAAAGTAATAGTTTTTATGGCGATTTCGATGTAGCGAACGGCGGTAAGCTGACATTTGACGAAAACTGCGGCGCTATGGGAACTGTGTCGGTAGGTGCAGGTACATTTGACTGCTATTGTTCATTTGCCACAACACTCAATATAAACGATGCAAGCAGTAACGTAATTCTTCACGACGGAACTTTCAGAAAAATATGCTATAACGGCGGCGGGGACAGAGCAAACGCAGAAATACTGACTTTGTTGGCTGAGAACCGTATGTTTATGAAGTATCCCAATGCTGTGACGATAGACGGCTCAAAAACACTGTTGAAAGACGGTCTTGCAACTGTTTTTGTAGCATCACATGAAGATCACAGTTACGACAGCACAACGGGCAAGTGTACGATTTGCGGTAAGCGGTGCGGTCATACGGATGTTGACAGCAAAACAGGTGTATGCCTTACCTGCGAATATCAGCTTACTGCGGGCATTTCGAGTGCGGGAACAGCGAAGTATTTTGATAATATAGACAACGCTTTTACTGCGGCATTATCGGCGGAAAACAACGGCTGTACGCTGACATTGTATAAGCACTGCGAGATCACACAGAGCGTAGAAATCGGCAATACAACGGTTACTGTCGACGTGAACGGATATTCACTCGGCGGAGAGGCGGATATAAGTGTAAATAACGGTGGTGTGCTGTACCTTAAGGACAGCAGGAAAAGCACCTACTACGGATGCATAGACGCACCTTTTAGTGTAAACGGCGGTACGCTTATAAACGGTACTGCAGACGGCGGCAGTTCAGCCGCAGATGTACTCAATTTAGTCATTAACAGTGCTAAGTGTGTCGAAATATACGGCGGCATATTTGAGAATGTTTATATTGCACACGCAAGCGGTGTAGCTTTATACGGCGGAAGGTACAACACTATCTGCGGCGAGGAAAGCAACAGCACACCTGTAAACGATCTGCTTGCAAAGGGCTATGCATTTGCGACCTTAAACAGTGTCACACATCTCCCCGAAAGTATAGTTGACGGCAGTGCGAAGACGATCGGCGGAAACCTTACAAATGTCATGGTTGTAGCGCATGAGCATAGATACAACGTGGAAACGGGCAAGTGTCCGTGCGGCGTTTGTGCGCTTGCTATATTTACCGAGACAACACAAAGCTCTGAAACTTATACATTTATTGAAAGCGAAACACAGTTTAAAAATATTGCGGAAAATGAGGCTGACGGTGTATTAAAGCTGACCGGCGATGTAGATTGTATTGTTAAGGGCATAATAATAAACGGCAATAAAACGATCGACATGAACGGTCATACGCTGAATGTTTCGGTCGGTACCGAGGAAATAAGCGCAGTAGCGGTTTACGGAAATGTAACCTTTGAAAACAGCGGAAGCAGCCGTGCAGTTATAAACGCCACCGGCGTTTATTCCTATGGAATGGTAACTGTAAACGGAGATATTGAATTCGATACTTTTGCAATATTTGAAGACGGCGACGCTTTGATCAATGCCGGAGTATTCAAGAGCATTTATGTTCAGGGAAGAAGTGTAATTGAAATACTGGGTAGCGGTAAGGCGCTTGCAAGTGAAAGCGGAGAAATACTGAATGCAAGCGTACAACAAATATACAGAGCAGGCGATAATATGTTTGTTACGGCTCACCCGAAGCATACATACGATGATCACGGCAACTGCGCTTGCGGATATAAGTGTCTGCATGACGGCGAGGGTCAGGTAGATGAAGACAGCGCCAACAAGGTGTGCAGTGAGTGCGGTGCGAAAATTTACGCAAAGGTAACTACTGCCGACGGAAAGGTAAAGTATTTCGACGACATAACCGAGGGCTTACGGTATGCGGATAAGGCTGAAAACAAGGGCTGTGTTTTCACTCTTGTAACAAGCGGTGAGATGATCAAGAGCGAGGTTACGCTGTCAAGCGGTCAGTTTACGATTGCCACTGCCACAACGAATAATAATTATGTCCTCGGTCCTTACGCAGGGAAAATAACTATTGACGGTGCGGATGTTATTGCTGAAGGCGATATGTTCATCAGGTGCAAGGTTAATGTGAAGAGCGGATCTCTTACATTACCTGAGGGCTCAAGCACCGGATTTGATAGTATTGCTATATCAGGCGGTACCGTAACTATCAGCGAAGGCGTCAATGCTGACAGTTATGTGGGTGCTGATAATTTATTTGTAAGCGAAGACGCAACTGACGCAAAGGTGACTATAGGCGGCGGCACTTACGGCAATATCAATCTCGGACAGTTTAAATTAAAGGACGTAATCGCAAGCGGTGTGCGTGTGATAAGCTACGACAATCCGACAGATCCGACTGCGGAGAAAACAGCAACGGCTTTATTATACAGCGATATAGCCGAAAAAAATAATTTTGACTCCGAAAACGGAACTGTAAGCTATTATCTGGTCACAAAGTGCGAGCATAAGAATGAGGACGGCAGTTATGCCTTTAATGACGGCGTATGCAAATACTGTAACTCTGAGTTTGCCGCAAGCGTAAGCTATACGGTTGACGGAAGTGCAAAGACAGAGCTGTTCGGTGATATTTATGACGCTTTTGATAAGGCTAATGAGATAGGTACGGCTACAATAACGCTGTATAAGGATATTACAGACAGCGAACGTACACAGGAGATTACCGTTATGGGCAATGTAACGATTGCACTGAACGGTAAAACACTGGGTGGTCGTTATGGCATAGCGCGTATATCGGTATCTGACGGTGGCACGCTTACTGTAAACGGCGATGGCGATATGGATACACCTATTTACGTTAATGAAAACTCAAAATTAGTCATTAACGGCGGTGGATACTTCAATTCTGTGTCAGTTAAAAAAGGAGGCAACGCAGAAATAGGCGGCGGCACTATACGAGGTCTGTCCGTTCGCGGTAACGTAAAACTCAGCGGCGGTAAATTCAACGACATCGAGATACTTAACGGCAATCTTGAATCTGTTCTGGCTGACGGTTATGCTTATAAAGTGGACGGCGGTGCATGGCTTTCAATTGCAGAACGTGCAGAGAGCGTTTATAGCAGTTTGAATAACAACGATAAACCGTTGAGTGTAGAAGAAGCGCCGATAAAGAGCGCAAGTATTGCGTGGTACGGCGGAGGAACTCCTGTTGTATACCGTAACGGAGCGAAAAATTTAGACGTCAATGTTACATACGAATTGGCGGACGCTTCAAAGCAGATAACCTATTCGGACTATGTAAACGGCAATAATCACAGTAAAGATTCTGAGTTTTCTGATAACTGGTATACGGTATTCGGTTATAAAATCGGTGAGATTGTAGCGGAAGACGGTGAGGTTGAATATTACACTGTACTGAAGTGTGACGGATACGAATATAAGTCGAATGTGCTTAAGCTTACACTTGCGACCTGCTCGCACCCGGAGGATAGCTTTACCGAGAAAAACAATGACGGAGGGGTATTCTGTGGTATATGTGGTCTCAGAATGGACGCTCAGGTAATAAAGGCTGACGGTGAGCCGTTAGGCTATGCGGATATGAATACTGCCTTAAAGCTGGCGCAGGAGAACGAGGGCAGCACTGTAAAGCTGATGTCCCTCACATCTGCTTCTACGTTAACCGTGACGGGCGGCAAGTTTACTGTTGACTTTAACGGTAAAAAGGTACGTCATTCGTTCGATGTCAACGGCGGTGACGTGACTTTCACTTCTTCAGCAGAAAAAGCCGATGCAGAAAATCTGCAAAGCACAATCAAAGTAAACGGAGCTGACGCTAAGGTTACAATTGACGGTAAAATCAAGCTGAAAAGAGTAAGAACATTAAGCGGTACGCTTACAGTAAACAGTACCGATGGCTATATTGATGAACTGTCAACAGAAGGCGGAAAGACTGTTATAGACGGTGCAAGAATCGGTGCACTGAGAACTTTCGGCGGTGAAGCGGTCATCAATGATGTTAATGCCGATTCTTTAACTATGTGTGACAACCGCTCCGGTGGAAGCAAATATAACATCTCTATCGTAAGCGGTAGGTTCGGCAGTTTCACTTGCAATGCAGACAGCGGTTATACCATAGGCAAGGTGATGGCGAGCGGAAGCAGCGTATTTGAAGAGGGAGAACCTTGTTATTATGACAGTGTTAAAAATCGGACCGAAGGTACTGATTTAGTCTTTGGTGTATGCGACCATAAAAACAATATGGGTCGTCCTAATTTAAACGATGCAAATGTTTGCAATTACTGCAATGAGGAAATTGTTGCAACTGTAAGCTATACTGCCGGCGGAAGCGAAGAGACAGATCTGTTCAGCGATATTTATGACGCTTTTGCCAAGGCTAATGAGATAGGTACGGCTACTGTAACGCTGCAGAAGAACATCACGGACGATATTACAGATACGATAGCTGTTACAGGCAATGTTACGCTTGAACTTAACGGTAAAAGGCTCTCACAACCCGGTACTGATGTATGGTATTCCATAGAAGTAACGAGCGGTAAGCTGACCGTTAACGGCAGTGGCTTAATAAAACGTGTTGCCGTTCGCAACAGCGGCGATGCGGAAATCAACGGTGGTACTTTCTCTGACTTCATAATTAAAGACGGCGGTAACGCTGTAATTAAAGGCGGTCAATTCTACAGCTTACAGGTTTACGGCGAGGGCAGAAACGTAGGACAGCTTCTTGCGGACGGCTATGCCTATTGGAGTTTTATCGATTCCGGCATCTGGTCTACTATTGCAGAGCGTGAAAAGCAGGATATAACTAATGTAGAAGTAAGGACAGCGCCGATAAAGAGCGCAACGGCGACAGTAGATAAGACTGTACTGTACCGCAACGGCGGAGGTGCACGGCAGATCTTATTTAACTTCAATGTTAAGACAAGCGACGGATACACGGTAAGTGATGCCAATAAGGTCACAGTCGGTTTATATGTCGGCGATACCTTAATAAGAGAGAGCGACTTCGGCGGAAATTCATCTACGTTTGCAAATGCAAGTGAAATTTCCGATACTGACGGCACTGTAAAGGCACATCTTGTTATCAAGCTGAACGGATATGAGTATGTGACGAATGATGTCGAGTTTGAAATAGCGACCTGTACGCATCCGTATGACGCATTAACGACAGACGAGTATGATTACTATCGTTGTTCGTTATGTGATGCCGGCATAAATGCGATACTTGTTAAAACAAACGGCGACAAGGCATGCTATACCGACAATGTGCCCGAAGCATTTGAATCAGCACAGCTTGAGGAGAACAACGGCTGTACATTAGAATTATACAGAGGTGTGAACAGAGACTGTGAGATCACACAGGGCAGCTTTACCGTTTTATTCAAGAAAACGGGAAGTGCATCTGCTGTGATCAAAGTAAGCGGCGGAAATGTCAAGTTCACGGGAGATGACGGCTGTACATTGTCGAAGTATCCGGGAAGCTCTGTGGGATATCTCATAGCTGTAACGGGCGGCACGGTAACGTTTGATAATATAACTATCGACGATGACAGTATCAGCGTAAGCGGCGGCAAGACTGTTATAAACGGCGGTACTTATAATAAGCTGAGCGTCAGCGGAGGTACGGTCACTATAAACAGCGGTACATTCAACGGCATAAGCGTAAGCGCAGAGGGTAAGACGCTTACCGACCTGCTCGGCGAGAACAAGGCGTTTGCGACAAGCGACGGAAAGCTGTTTGACGCAAGCAAGGTTTCGGAAAGCGATAATTCACTTACGGTAATCGACCACAGCGAGCATGAGTATGACGAAACGGGAAGGTGCGGCTGCGGTTATCAGTGCCCGCATGATGACGTTGATACCAAAGCAGGCGTGTGCAGAGAGTGTAACACAAAGATATACGCTGCAATCACTGTAAAGAGTGAGACCGGAACAACGGTAAAATACTTTACAAAACTTACGGAAGCGTTTGAGTTTGCGGCAAAGAACGAAAACAAGGGCTGTACGCTGAAAATGCTCAGAGATTTCTTCGATAGAAATACTGACATTAACGTAAACGGCGGAAAACTTACTGTCGATATGAACGGCTTTGGTGTCTATATCAATAGCTTTAACGGATCCGGAACCCAAATCACTATACGCAGTGACAGTAAGTGTACTTTTGGGGTTGAAAATGGATTTAGCATGGACGGCGGCACTGTTACTTTCTCGGGAGAGGTCAGCGTAGTTTGCCAGAATGTGAAATTAAATGCCACATACTTCTCCTCCTATGTTGAAACGCTGAAAATTGACACGCTGATTTTAGAAGACGGTGTTCTGCTTAAACAGCTGGCAAGTATCACGAATGCTAATATCGCTAATATAGACTGCTCAAGTGAAATTTATCTTTATCAAATTTTAGCGAGCGGCAGCCGTGTCGATTCTCAGCTGTACAGCGATCTGAAAGCAAACGCTTCGTCAAACTTCGATAACGTAAGAATAATAAGATGCGACCACCCGGACGGTGTGGGCAGAGATAACCGTTGCATATACTGCAATTCATTGATCGCTGCAAGCGTAAGCTATACCGAGAACGGAGCGGAAAAGACAGAATATTTTGTTAAGGAAGATCTGGGAAAGGCGTTTGCCAAGGCAAACAGCGTTGCAAGTGCAACAATAACAATGCTGATGTCTTCCGTTTATGATACAGACTACCTCCCTGTTACAGGTGATGTTACACTTATTGCAAATGGCGATAACGCCATCTTGTATAATACAGTAAAGGTCGCCGATGGCGGTAAGCTGACACTTAGAGGCAACGCCAATATTTTCGCTGTAATTGCCGAGCCGGGCTCCAGGTTGACTGCCGAAGAAGCCACAAGAATCGCATATCTCACCGTAAACGGCGGAGATGTTAAGCTCAGCGGCGGACAATATGATAACATTACGGTAAAAGATGGCAAGATAACAGATATTCTCGGCAACGGCTATGCGTATAAGAAAACAGAGGGCGGTGCATGGCTGACGCTTAAAGAACGTGAGGTGTCGGAAGTAAGCGGTGTTACCGTTACTAAGGCGCCGATAGTAAAAGCAACGCTTAGCACAGAAATAAACAAGCTGTATCGCAACAGCAACGCAAATCCCACGCTGAAGTTCAACCTTACTCTTGCTCACGGCTCGAACCTGAACGACTCGTATGTAAGTAAGAGATACGGTATAAACTCCTATGTAAGCGGAGATATAATTTATAGCAGCTTAAGCGCACTTGTAAAGGACGCTAAATTGTCGGCAGACGAAATAATTGATAAGGCAGGCGACAGCGATGCTGCCGAGATATACTTCGTAGTTACTACCGGTGACGGCTATGAAATAAAGTCGAACACTGTAAGCATAGACCTTGTTGACTGTGATCATTCTCAGGTGGTCGATCCTACAGCGGACAAGGAAACCGCAGGTAATATTACTACGCCGACATATTGCGAGATATGCGAGAGCAAGTTCAATGCAAAGATAACAAAGGGCGACGATGTCAAGTATTATAACGATCTTGACGAGGCTGCGAAAGACGCTCAGAAGAGCGAAAACGAGGGCTGTACCTTATATCCGCTTTATAACAAGAACGGATACGGCGGTCAGTTAGTCATAACCGAAGGTAACTTCACGCTCAAGTACGCAGTTCGTACAGCGTTCTCACGTCCGATCATCATAAACGGCAAGGCAAAGCTGACGGTTACGGGACGTTGTGCGGTGACAGCGTTTGAGAATCAAGACGCATTCATAGTGCGGGGCGGTGATGTCACATTTGACGGGCTTGCAACAGGCAGCAATGTGACCATAAACGGCGGAAATGTTACAATGGCCGCAAACAATATAAATTGCCTTACTATACACGGCGGTAATGTATCCATTTCGTCAGGTGGGTTTGCCGAAATCGTAACTACGGTCAGTGATAAGGTGATAGCCGATTATATCGATCACGGCTTCTGGGTACAGGACAGAGGAACAAAAGAGTGGATAGATATATACAGTCTTAATAAGGCAACGGCATCATCGACAAGCGGTCTTACGGTACGGGTGTGTCCGATGCAGATAATTCAGCCGAGGAATAATGTATATTACACCAACGGCTATTATCCCGGCGACATACCGTCACTTCAAATAAGTGCAGTGCCGTGGTATTCAGGCGAGGTCAACGCAGATGTTGCTTATCAGTGGATCGGCATTGATGAAAACGGCAACGAAACAGAGATAGAGGGTGCTACAGACAGAAAGCTGTCGCTCGAAAATCTCACAACGGGCAGGTACTACTGCCGTCTTACCTACAGCAATGCTACAACGGCTGGAGTTTCGATGAAGTCGGACATTGTAACGGCTACGATAACCGAATGTGAGCATTCCGGAGGAGAGGCTACCTGCACCGAAAAGGCAAAGTGTGAAATATGCGGTGCGGAGTATGGCGAACCTCTCGGTCACAAGTACATTGAAACGGTTGTTGCTCCGACTTATACAAGCGAAGGCTATACTGTATTTGAATGCACAAGATGTAAGCATAAGTATAACGGAAACTTTGTTCCCGTAAAGCCTATTCCCGACGTGGAAGAAATAGCGGTTGAAAAGACGACATACAATGAAGTCGATATAAGCTGGAAGAATATAAGCGGTGTTGACGGATATTATGTCGAATGCTATGTCGGCAATCAGTGGAAGCAGATCGGCTTCAGCACGGACGGCGACAGAGTAGCGGCAAAGCTGAGCGGTCTTTCTGCAGGCCTTAAATATAAGGTAAGGATAGCGGCTTATGCAGGAAGCTTCACCGGCAAGTTCAGATGTTTCTATGTTGATACCATTCCTTCTCCCGTATGGAATATAAATACGGTGAAGGCTACCGATGAAACGGTAAGAATAAGCTGGAACAGAAACACCAGAGCGGACGGCTACAAGGTAGAGTGGTACATTGATAATCAGTGGTCTGCAAAGACTGTTACCGGCAACAATAATATAGCGGCGGTTATAGACGGACTTTGTGCAGGAACACGATATAAAGTAAGGGTAAGCGCATATAAGGGTGACCTTTACAGCCCGTATACATACGGCTATATCGATACGCTCCCGTCAAAAGTTACGGGTATTACGCAGACAGTAACATCTTCTTCGTTTACGCTTACATGGGATAAGAATGAAAGTGCGGACGGCTATACCGTTCAGTACTATGCAGACGGTAAGTGGAATGAAAAGACGCTGACCGGCAATAACAAAACTACCGTTACAATAGGCTCTCTTAAGGGCTACAAAACCTACAAGGTCAGAATAAAGGCTTATAAGGGTGAGCTTCAGAGTACATTCGACGATATTTATATCACTACCGCTCCGACAAAGGTCAGCGGTCTTAAGGTAAAGAGTGCGGTTGACTCAAAGGCGGTTGTTATATGGAATGCGGATGCAAACGCTGACGGATATAATGTAGGATACTATATCGGCGGTAAGTGGCTCGAAAAGACCATAACCGATAATAAGACAGCAATGGCTGTGCTTGGCGGACTTACACCTTACAGCACATATAAAGTAAGGGTAAGAGCGTATAAGGGCAATCTGTACGGTGATTACAGCTATACTACGGTTACTGCAGTGCTTTCACCGGTAACCGATATCAAGGTTGTATCGGCAAAAAGCAACTCGATAACCGTTAAGTGGGGTAAAAACGCCAGTGCAGACGGATATAAGGTTGAAATTTACAAAGGCGGCAAGTGGGTCAAAAAGACGTTAAAGGGCAGTACGAATGCTACTGTCACTATTGGCGGACTCAGGGCCGGAAGCGTGTATAAGGTAAGGATTGCGTCTTATAATGGTGCAAATACAAGCACTTATACTTATGCGAATGTGAATACAGCCAAATAAGCTGAAAGTAAAAAAAGAGAACACCGGGCGACCGGTGTTCTTTTTTGTGTATCAGATGCGTTTTTACTATAAGAACAAACTGAGCCGTAAGCAAGAGTGCTTACGGCTCGATTTGCATAATTATAACGTTAATATCCGCCGGTAACGTAACCTTAGCCGAACTGAAACAGCCGGAACGGCGAATTTGGTGCGGCTCACAGCCGCAGCTTACTTGAAGTATCTGTTCAGCAGACCCTCGAAAGCCTTGCCGTGACGGGCTTCGTCCTTAGCCATCTCGTGAACTGTGTCGTGGATAGCGTCAAGATTTAACTGCTTTGCTCTCTTTGCGAGGTCAAGCTTGCCCTGTGTAGCGCCGTGCTCTGCGGCAACTCTCTTTTCGAGGTTTTCCTTAGTCGATGCGCTTACAACATCGCCTAAAAGCTCTGCGAACTTTGCTGCGTGTTCAGCCTCTTCCCAAGCTGCCTTTTCGTAGTAAAGGCCTACCTCGGGGTAACCTTCTCTGTGAGCGGCTCTTGCCATAGCGAGATACATACCTACCTCTGTGCATTCGCCCTCGAAGTTTGCCTTTAAGCCTGCAAGAATCTCTTCATCCTCAACTGCCTTTGCAATGCCTACCTTGTGCTCGTCTGCAAATACAAGCTTATCGTTTTCCTTAAGCTCTGTGAACTTGCTGCCGGGAACCTTGCACTGGGGGCAGAACTCGGGAGGTGTATCTCCCTCATGAACGTAACCGCATACCGGACATACCCACTTTTTCATAGTAAATTACCTATCCTTTCATTGTGATAAAATCTTTATTTTCTCATTGTTGTTAGCAAAATCAGTAACGCTTACTGATTTGTTGGTTTTATTATAACCTATACTTCGGCGTTTGTCAAGAGGTTTTTGAAAATTTTTTTGTAAAAATTAGGTTAGTTAGGATTTACTCTGGACGGCTTGGGAGGGAAATTACCGTTTTCAGCCGATTAAATACCGTTTGTGCCTTTTCGTTGCAATTGCCGAGAAAAACGATTATAATTAATATGTGAGAATATGGTTATAATTACGGCTAAGAGAAAAGGAGAGCTTATGAGAAAAACAAGCGAAAAGATATTACGGACACTGCTTGCGGTATCGGTACTTGCAACGGCTGTGCTTTCGAGCGGTTGTCTTGACGATGAGGAGGAGATTTCCGACAGCACGGCAAGCGACAACAGGCAGACGAGTGACGGCGGTAATGAGGAAAGTAGCGAAGGCAGTGATAATAAATATGAGGGAAGTGTTACGGGCAGTCGTGCGTCAAAGCTGACGTTCAGCGGTTCGGACGGGATAAGCATTGCAAGAAAACAGCGTGAAGCCGAAAAGCCTATGGGCGAGGACGGCACACAGACGGTCTTTGTATATATGTGCGGAAGCGACCTTGAAAGCGAGAACGGGCTTGCGAGCGGCGACATTGAGGAAATGATCGCAGGGTCACAAAGCGAGAACGTGAAGTTCGTCATTCAGACGGGCGGTGCCGGAGCGTGGGCGGATACATACGGCATCTCTGCCGAAAAGACACAGCGTTATGTTGTAACGGGCGGAGAAATAAGCCTTATCGAAGAAAAAGAGTCTGTCAATATGGGCAAGGAGGACGTGCTTGTCGATTTTTTAAGCTGGGGTATAGAAAACTATGCGGCGGCTAAAATGGGGCTTATCTTCTGGAATCACGGCGGAGGAAGTATCAGCGGCGTGTGCTTCGACGAGCTTAATGAGAACGATTCGCTGTCGCTTGAGGAGATAGACACTGCGCTTACTTCAATATATGATAAGATGACGGATAAGTTTGCATTCATCGGCTTTGACGCTTGCCTTATGGCGACGGTCGAAACGGCGAATATGCTTGTTCCGCACGCTGACTATATGTTTGCATCGGAAGAAACGGAACCCGGTTACGGCTGGGATTATACCGAGATAGCAGGCTTTATGGAGAACGATCCGACAGCGGATACAGCTGAGCTTGGAAAGACGGTCGCTGACAGCTTTATGGCATCGTGCGAGGCTATCGGCGCAGGCGGTGAGGCTACACTTTCGATAACGGATCTCAGCCGAATAGACGAGCTTGTAAAGGCAGTGAATGACGCCGCTGAGGAAATGAACGATATTTCTTCCGACCCTGCGCTGCTTGCAAATGCGGTAAGAAGCATCTATACCGTAAGAGCATACGGCAGTAACAACGATACAGAGGGATATACCAACATGGTGGATCTCGGCTCTATGATAGCGGCTACGGTATCGGGCGACAAGGCGGACAAGGTTATGTCGGTGCTGGAAAAGGCGGTAGTGTATAACATCTACGGCGAGGACAAGGACGGCTCAACGGGGCTTTCGACCTACTATCCGTTCGGCGTTTCAGGCTCGACCGAGCTTGCCACATTCGGCAAGGTGTGCGTAAGCCCGTACTATATGACGTTTGTTGACAGAATCGCATACGGCGCACAAAACGGCAGTACGGACGGGTACAGCGGTGAAAAAACATGGCTTGCGGACGGTGCGGTGTACTGGAGCGACGGGGATTATTCCGACTACGAGAGCAACTGGGAGCATTACAACAACAAGACCGACAACATGGGCTTCTGCGGTGATAAGAGCAGTGTGCAGATAGATGTCGGACCTGTGCTTGATGATGAGGGAACGTTCTACTTCAATGTTACGGACGATACTATAAACAACCTTGCGAGCGTAAACTGCTCGGTTTACCGTGTTGACGAAGAAACGGGTGAGCTTATCGAATTCGGCGTTGACCAGAGTACAAAGGTTGATTTCTCATCGGGACTGGTCGAGGATAATTTCAGCGGTCAGTGGTATATGATTGAGAATAATCTTATCCCTATGTTCATAGTAGAGAAGAACGGAAACAGCTCGGTTTACACATCTCCCGTGAAGCTCAACGGCAAGGAAACAAATCTGCGTATAGCTATGACGCAGGACGGCAATGCGTATGACATAACGGCGCTTGGAACATGGGACGGCGTAAACGAAAACGGCGAGTCGGCAAGGAGTGTTGTTCCGCTTAAAGAGGGAGATGTCATAGTGCCGATATTCAATACTTACGACAGCGAGGGTAACTTTGCAGGCAAGGCGGAGGGCGATGAATGCACCTACAGCGGCGACAATATGATAGAGTTTGTCAATCTGCCTGCAGGCGACTACAGATACAGCTTTGTTATCAACGACATTTACGGAAATGTGTGCTATACCGGCTTCACGGTATTTACGACAGACGATGACGGAAATGTGTTCTTTACGCCGGAAGAATAAGCAGGACGGCAAGCCGTATCAAGCGGACGCTTCTCTTTTATGGTAAAATAAATTCAGTCGGAAAGGCGGAAGAAAGCTGTAAGGGGGAAAACAGATGAGTGAGATAAACGAATGGTATATGAATATCCAGAATATTGTTGACGACATAGACAGGTGTATAAAAAGCGGCGAGGACGAAAGGCTGACACTCGGCAGGCTCTCGAAGTCGCTCGGATATTCGGAATATTATGTTTCAAGGAAATTCAGCGAAATATCGGGAATGAAGCTCAGGGATTATATGAGATACCGCAGGCTTGCTTTTGCACTGAGGGAACTGAGAGATACCGACAAGGGCATACTTGACATAGCGATCGACTACGGCTTTACATCTCACGAGGCATTCACAAGGGCATTCAAAGCGGCATACGGAATTACTCCGAGCGCTTACCGCTTACACCCTGTACCTGTAATTCTCCGCACGGCTATAAGGCCTTTCGACTGCTATCTTTTAGGCATAGGAGGAACAGGTATGGCACAGACAAACAGTGATATTAAGGCGTATTTCGTAACGATACCGGCTCATAAATTCCTGCATATCAGAAACTACGAGAGTATAGGGTATTTCGACTTCTGGGAAAAGCAGAGTCACATTCCCGGACAGGACTGCGAAACTATATGCGGACTGCTTGACAGCATCAAGGCAAGCTCGATGATATGGGCGGTGATGAGGCGAACAGCGGAAGCGGTCAGGTGATGGCATTCATAAACGAGCCTGAGGGAAGAATATGCAGCTGGGGCATTCCGCTGGCTGAGGCTTACGGTGTAAGGCTTCCTGCCGACTACAGCGGAGAGATACCAAGGCAGATGCAGATTATGGACGTGCCTGAGGGCGAGTATATCGTGTTTGAGCACGGACCGTTCGACTTTCAGACCGAAAACAGTGCTGTTGAAGCGAAAATTGAGCAGGCTATGAAAGACTTTGACTATGAAAAGTCGGGCTATGAGCTTGACAAAACGCAGGGCAGGGTGTTCTACTTCTATCACGACTGCAGGAGATAATGGAAGTATATAAGGCCTGTGAGGAAAACCGCCTTTTAATCGGGGCGGTTCTTCGGATTATGCAGGGCGATGCACTTGACACCGACTTGATTTTATGTTATATTATAGATACAAAAAGAGGGAAACGACAGACGGTCGCTCCCTGATTACGATGAATAACCGCACACAGTTTGGAGAGACATGGGCGGTTATTTCTTTTTATTAAAAGAAATGATTGTGAAAATCATAACTGTGAAAGCAGTAAGAAATATTCCTATCTGTGTTAAATCACTTAGCGTTATGTACACAGCTTCACCTCCTTTCAAAGTGCAACGCACTTACGGGAGATGAATTGACCGCCTGACGTCCAAGGTTTCCCTCGTGAATATTTTAGCATATTATCGGGGGGAATGCAACTTGTCCGGACTTGACACCGACTGAGAACGTTTTAACATAAAAACTTTTGCCGGTAGGCAAAAGACGGCATACCGCCGTGTCGGTTGACACCGACTTGATTTTATGTTATAATACAAATACAAGAACAACCTCTTTATAGACGGTTGCTCCCGAAGCGTAAACAGATTTAACCGCTCACGTCTGGAAGTTGTGGGGCGGTTATTTCTTTTTGCTTAAAAAAGCGAGTACAGCAAATACAGCAATAACAAAATCGGCTAAAAATGAGCCGAACAGAAGTAAGTCCTCTAATGTTATGTAGTTCATTGCACTTCACCTCCCTTGCAGACATTAATTCTGCTTCGGGAGTAGGATTAACCGCCTATCGTCCAAGGTTGTTCTTGCGGATATATAATATCATACTTAGATTGTATTTGTCAACAATAGGATAAACTAATAGAAAATCGCCTATTGACAAAGAACTTGTAAAAATATCGGCAAGCAGTCGTATTTTTCGCCAAAGCACTTGATTTTTCGGGCGGTTTGGTTTAAAATAATAATGATATTGCGTTCAGCAAAAATAAATTCAGAAAGGTATCTT
>ENA-UEQJ01001400-UEQJ01001400.1-human-gut-metagenome-genome-assembly--contig:-NODE-1400-length-19381-cov-38.962598_pt1 | contig 19381 bp, 14 predicted proteins | sample MGYA00242937_ERZ507938 | MGnify/ENA primary metagenome ERZ507938 (study PRJEB26167, sample SAMN06115437) | human gut metagenome | host: Homo sapiens | place: China:Gansu | collected 2015-07-03...
CATCGGCCCGAATGGATTGGTCTTGTGGTTGGTTTTCCAATACAGCTGCGGAGAGATGTAGTCTATGGTTCCAGCCTCAAGCCATGCCACAGGATCAGAAAAAATTCCATCATATTGCCAGTCGCTTGCCACAGGGCAACGGTCGATGCCGTGTTTTGCCGCAACAGCGGCTGATGTGCACGCCGCGCCGGCAGGGCTTATGCCGAAACGCACATACGGCTTTTGCTGCTGCACCATTTTGTAGACATCGGCAACCATCTGGTTTACGTTGTTTCTACGCCAGTCGCCAAACGTCATCGACGCGCCTGATTTTTGCCACAGATCGTAATCGCCGGCGCTGCTGGTCACAGGAATGCCTTCTGGATAAAAATAATCGTCAAACACAAGTCCGTCAACATCATAGTTGCTGATGATTTCCTTGCACACGTCAACGATACGCTTACGCACCGACTCCAATCCAGGATTCAGAATCGTGGTTGTCTTACCATCACTTTTGGTGTATGCCAACAACATGCCCGCAGACTTCAAAGCCTGGTCCTGCGCTGTCGACCAATTGCTTCCTGTAGAGAATCGATACGGATTGACCCACGCATGGCACTCCATTCCCCTCTTATGGCATTCCTCAACCACAAACGCCAACGGATCCCATCCCGGATCTTTGCCGCGAGTTCCCGTAAGGTAACTCGACCATGGCTCGTAGCTTGATTTATAGAATGCGTCACTCATTGTGCGCACCTGGAAATAGACGGCGTTGAAATTGTTTTTTTGCAAAACGTCGAGATACTTGACCATCTCGTTTTTTTGCGCTGTGGTTGAGCTGGTGCTGCTTGGCCAGTCGAGAGCCCACACTGTTGCCATCCACACGGATCTCACTTCTCTCTTCACGCCCGACGACATCGGCGATGCCGCTATCGCCAGCAAAACGGCAGCTAAAGCACTGCGCTTCAATAATGAGGAAAAATTCATTTTTTAGGTTTAGTTAGGATTTTGATACAAAATTTTTTATCGCTCGCCAAATTTACGAATTTTTCTTCACGTCAGCGCCGAGCGTGCTGGTTTTTCGCTAAATTTGTGACATCAATGCCCATTTTGTTAAAAAAGCAAAATGGGCGGAACATTCGCTCGGCATGACCTTCCAAGCGGGAGTAAAGCAAACGTTATACTATTTTATGTTTTAAAAACACGGTGCGTGTGGATTTTATTTGTATCTTCATCCCCGAAAAAGATTTAATTTTAGGAATATGAGAAATTTCACCAACGTAAACGATATCGGCGACTTGAAAGCCGCAGTAAAAGAAGCATTGGAAGTGAAAGCCAACCGCTTCGGGTACAAACACCTTGGAGAGAACAAAACTTTGCTGATGATTTTCTTCAACTCATCGCTGCGCACACGACTCAGCACTCAGAAGGCAGCCATGAACCTCGGCATGAACGTAATCGTTCTCGACGTGAACCAAGGAGCATGGAAACTTGAAACAGAGCATGGCGTGATTATGGACGGCGACAAGCCCGAACACCTTCTCGAGGCAGTTCCGGTGATGGGATGCTACTGCGACGTCATCGGCGTGCGGTCGTTCGCACAATTTCAGAGCAAGGACGACGATTATTCGGAAAAGATTCTGAACCAATTCATCAAATACTCCGGCAGACCGGTGTTCAGCATGGAAGCGGCGACACGCCATCCGCTGCAAAGTTTTGCCGACCTTATCACAATCGAGGAATACAAAAAGAAGGAACGCCCGAAAGTGGTGCTCACATGGGCCCCGCATCCAAAAGCGCTTCCACAGGCCGTGCCCAACTCTTTTGCAGAATGGATGCGCGCTGCCGACTATGACTTTGTCATAACCCACCCACACGGCTACGAACTGTCGGAGGAATTCACCGCCGGAGTGCCTATAATCTACGACCAGGACGAGGCTCTCCGCGACGCTGACTTCGTATATGCGAAAAACTGGGCGGCATTTGCCGACCCCAACTACGGGAAAGTGCTGAGCACCGACCGCTCATGGACTGTCACCACAGAAAAGATGGCGCTGACAAACAATGCCTACTTCATGCATTGTTTGCCGGTGAGACGTAACATGATTGTGAGCGATGACGTAATTGAAAGTCCTCAGTCAATTGTCATCCCAGAGGCTGCAAACCGCGAGATTTCAGCCACCGTGGTCTTGAAACGCATTCTTGAATCACTATAAGGCAATGAAACGGTTTGTGTCAATATTGGTGGCAAGTGTTGCCGCACTTGCCGCATTCGCATCGCCGTCGACACGGCAATGGGACGAAGGCCCACTGAAATGGAGCGACTTTAAAGGCAACCCTGCTATAAAGTCGACAACTTCTTATTTCAAAGGTTTTCTGAAAACGGTCACCGACATTGAGCACGAGGGAAAGACACGGTTCAACTCCGACGTGCGCTTTGCCACTTCGGCGGTTGCGCTGATGGACTGCAATGCGTCTTATGCCGACTCCGCCTACCGCACCGACCAGATGCTGCGCTATCACCAGCTGCAGTTTGACATGCTCGAGATTGTACGCCGCAGGCTTCAAGCCGACCTTAATTCGGGAATGACCGGCATTGAGGCCGACAACAGAGTAGCATACTATCAACGAATATACAATGAGCAGACATCCGATTTGGCGAGAGCGACGGTCAACGGCAGCAACGACCAGCGGCTTCAGCAGTACGAATACATGACCCGCAAACAATTGGAGGAACAACTGCTGCCCAACGTGCCTGAAGTAAAACCGGGCGACTGGCAAGCCGGTTGGTTTGTAGGCACCGGATGCCTGATTCCGACAGGCGGCATTTCCGACCTGTTCAACTACGCATGGTTGTTCAACATCGGACTCTCCGGCGGATACAAGAATCTGATTCTTAAAGCCGACATTTCATACGGGCAGCCAGACATACACAATTTCACAGACTACAATTTCAACCCGTTCAACAAAACGACCGCCGAAGGCAACCGCTATCAATCGCTGAACAAATACACGAAACTGTTGTCGGGGAGCGTCTCGTTAGGCTATCGCGTCATCGACGTCAAACGTTTTGCCATAACACCGCATATCGGCGGCGGATGGACCAACTACGCTTGGAACAGCGGCGAATTCAAGGAGTTTGAGGAGAATGGGGAAACAGTTTGGAAACTTGTCACCGAATCGCAGAAAGAGTCTTTCCACAGCTTCAATTTCATGGCCGGCATCGACTTCGACTGGCGTTTCCACACCACAGTAAGCGACAAGTCGTCATTCTTGTCGGGACGTCGCGAGCAATACACGTCGTCGGTCCGCCTGACACCATATGTAATCTGCTACAACTACGGATCGCTCAGTCCGGCAATAAAAGGCGTGCACTTTGGAATCAACTTGACATACAGCGGATTCATAAGGGCTCTCCGAATCAACTGACACACAACAAAAGGCAGGAGTTCGTTCCTGCCTTTTGTTTATTTCTCAGGCAATCGCCTGCTTTCTTTTCTCAGCACTACAGCAAACGCAGTGACGACCATCAGACCGGTAAGCACCCACGATATCGGATAGACCGACATCAGCATCTTGAATCCGTGATAGTTGGGACACACCACATAAACCCACACAATCCTCAGCAGGCACGTGCCGACAACCGTAAACAGCGTTGGCATCAACGACCGTCCCATTCCCCGCAACGACGATCCGGATATCTCATAACTACATGCGAGCCACTGGAATGCCAACACCGTGTGCAAACGTATCGCTCCATACTCATGGACCACCGCGTCGGTCGAGAAGAAATTCAGGAAGAAGTCGTCCTGCCACACAAACAACAGGTTGGCAAATCCACAACCGACGACGCTCATCGCCATGCAGAGCCAGAATATGCGCTTCACACGCTGCATCTGCCCAGCACCGTAATTCTGCCCGATAAAACTGATTGCAGCGCCATTGAACGCCACAACAATGAAATAGCAGTAGAATTCAAAGTTCAATGCCGCCGACGAGCCTGCCACCGCGCCTGCACCATAGGTGTTGATTGTAGACTGTACTATCACGTTCGACACCGAAAACACCATTCCCTGCAACCCTGCCGGAACTCCTATTTTCAATATTCTCCTCAATTCCTGTCCATAAATGCGGATTCCCTTCAATTGAAGTCTGAGCGGTCCCCGCTCTTTCTGCATCAACACCACAATCATCGCAGCGCTCAATGCGTTGGCGATTCCGGTAGCGATAGCCACTCCTTCAACACCCATTCCGCACCAAAGCACAAAAATCAAATTGAGCACGGTGTTGACAATACCTGCCACAACAAGGATGTAAAGCGGACGGCGCGTGTCGCCTTTGCTGCGCAACACTGCTGAACCGAAATTGAAAATCATAAAAAACGGCATTCCCAAGAAATACACCCGCAGATAGAGCACTGCCATGTCGAGCACCTCCTGTGGCGTATCTATCAGCTCAAGAATCGGGCGTGCCACCGCCACGCCAAGCACTGCGAGAAACAATCCGCTGGCGAGCGCCAGAACAGACACCGTCGACACCGACCGGCGCACGCCATCGTCATTGCCGCTTCCTATCTGATTGGAGATTATGGCGTTGGCTCCCATCGAAATGCCGACAAACAAATTGATGAGCAGGCTGATTACCGGAGAATTGGCGCCAACGGCAGCAAGTGCCTCGCGGCCTACGAAACGTCCCACCACCGCCACGTCTATTGAATTGAACAATTGTTGAAGCACACTGCTTGCCGCCAACGGCAGGCTGAAAAGCAATATTTTTTTCAACAACGGTCCGTTGAGCATATCTATCTGATTCTTCTGCGCCATCAATTTCTCTTTTTATAACAGTGTGCAAAGTTAGCCCAAATATGCCACTCTCAATGTACCCGAATTCTTTATTTTGCTTTATTTAAAATTTCATCCGCCGCATTTCCGCAGAAAGCAAGAAGTCATCACAACTACTTCCGCCCTCCGCCTACCGCCGACGGCAACTGCGATGCAATCCATCGACACACCGGCATCCTGACCTTGTCGACAAGAATGCACACGACAAAAATCGCCACATAAATCGCCACACTGCGCCACACGAATCCAAACGTGTCGTAGTTCTCATAAAGACCAATCAACGAGTTGCGCAGCTTAATCCAAAAATATGGCGTCTTGTGAAGCAGGTAGACCATAAACACAGACACCGAAACCCAATTGACCGCCGGCGAAGAGAATGCCGGAATTTTCACAAAGACCATAAACAATGCCACCGCCGACAACAGCACAAAAGGATTGTTGTAAGCGAAATCAAGAGCCAACCCGATGGCGACTGTCGACAATAGATAGACACACAAATATCCCCACAACGGAAAAGCCTGCAGCAACGGCAAGTTTCTATGCAGACAATGACCTATAACGTACAGAAACACCATCTGCATCACGTTGTAGCCTGTAGGATTTATTCCCCCTTTATGAAACCAGCCCAGATACACGTTTATGAATATCAACGCAAGCAGCATCAGATGCAGCCTGCGCCCGTCAAGACGCTCCAGTCCGGCATTCAGGAGCGGGCTTAAAAGAAACAAAGCAAGATAAGCCGGGACAAATCATAAGTCAGTTTTTGAATAAACAAGCAATGCGCCCACAAAACCGTCTGCCAAACAACCCGCCTCAACGCATCTGCATGCATAGGCAAGCAGCGAGGCAAACAGACACCACAGCGTGAAGTCAAGCAAACGGCGCCTGGTAGCCTTTATCCCGTAATAGCCCGAAATCAGCACAAAGCAGTTGACACCCACTATCGACAGTGATTCAAGAACGTCTTTCCACAAAACGCCAGAATCCAACGCATACAACTGTTCCCTTGTGGGCAAACCGAATGTGGCGCCGACAAAATGAACCATCAGCACCATCATCATACTCAATATGCGCAACATCTCTATTGCCGAATTCCGTTGTTTCATCACAATTTTTTTTAGAACGCCTCTCCTATCGCAAACACGAAGCCACAGGTGTTGCGTCCGAATCCGAAATCAATACGACCATTGACATTATGTTTCAGCTCAACACGCAGTCCGATGCCTCCATTCGCCAGAATGTCCTTGCCTCTGAAATGTCCGGGCGACGTAAACACATTGCCCATTCCTCCCCATAGCGCCACGCCAAAGCGTGAAAACAAATGCTGACGGTATTCCACCTGCAGCGTTGTCAGGTTATTGTCGATATAACGTCCTGAATAATAACCCCTCATACGGATTCCGCCGCTGCCCAAAGCTTCCCGTAGCGGCCACGGCGACTGCTTGCTGTTGAAACTTGCATACGCGTCAAAGGCAAGCATCGCTCCTTTCCACAACGGCTGATAGTAATTACCCGTAAAACTGAGATTGAACAATGTCCTGTCAAACGAGCCAAGCACCTGAGGCCTCACCCCCATGCGCAGCATCAGGTTCACACCTCGCCGCGGCTGAAGAATGAAGTCGCGCGTGTCGTACTGCAGCACCAATCCGAGCCCCGTGAAGAAATGCGATTTGTCTTGTCCCTCAAGATAATCGATATTGTCAATCTTTGTAATCTCGGCATAAACCAAGTCGATCAATGCGCCGATATTGAAATTGCCTGTCATCAGATACATAAGGTCGGACGTATATTTCAACTGATTTCTTGTATAGTCAATCTTCGGATTCAAGCCACAAGCCTCTCGAGAGATTCCCCAGAAATCAAGCGGGGAATACGTATACTCCAACTTATAGGAATAGCGCAGTCTTCCTCCCGGGAAATGAGTATTTCCACTGGCTGTCAGGGCAAAAAATCCATTAAGAGTCACATTGCCTATCAATGTGATGTCAGAAGGCTGCATAATCGAGTCGGTGCGGTCAAGCCGATACAGTCCTGTCGCACCGCCGCCTATTCCGAAACTGCCCTCTCTCGTATACGACGGCATCACAATGAAGTTCACATCAAACTTCTTTTCAAACGAACGGTCCTTGTTTCCCGTTGCCAGACGGTCAAGATAACGGAGAAACTTCGTGTCGCGTTTCAGCATTGACGTGAACGGACCGGAAACCTCCTTCTGCGCAACGACAGTGTCGGCCGGCTGTGGCGACAACAGTTCTTTAGGCACAAGGCTGTCAATCTCCTCCTGCGACAGCGGTATGTAGCGGTATGACACGGTGTCGGTGCGTTCCTGCGCGACCGCCGTCAGACAAGCCACAAACGCCACGACAAATGCCACGGCAACGCTCTTTGCCAATATTATATATTTGTCAATTATGGGTTTCATTTTCTCAATTGGTTATGCAAAGATACGTTGCACGCAACAATATTCAAAGGGCTATCGCTCAACGACATTCTTTTCGGACATTTTTAATGCCTAAATCACCAAAATTTAAATTTAGCGCGCATACGCCCGTCGTTATATCATTTTGCAAACACAATACACATTTATAAAACATTTTGACAGCAATATTTGGCAATATCAAATTATAATGTTACTTTTGCGCTAAAATAAGAAAAATATGGAACTTATCATACCTAAACGATACAAACTGAAATTGCTTCCTGAAACAACCGAGATTGCAATCAAGTTTATCAAAGACTCTTTTCAAGAGCGGCTTGCCAAGCGCTTGAACCTACGCCGCGTCACGGCTCCGCTTTTTGTGCTCTCTGGCACCGGTCTTAACGACGACCTCAACGGCGTGGAGCACGCCGTCGGTTTCGACATCAAAGCCATGGGCAACCGCCATGCCGAAGTTGTCCACTCATTGGCAAAATGGAAACGCACAAAACTCGGAGCCTACGGCATTGCGCCCGGCTTCGGACTCTACACCGACATGAACGCCATCCGCACATTTGAGGATTTGGACAACATACACTCATTATATGTAGACCAATGGGATTGGGAAAAGACAATAACAGAAAGCGACCGCACCCTTGCCTACCTTATTGACACCGTCAACGACATATATGCCGCGCTGCGCGAGACGGAATGGCTGATTTACGAGCGTTTCCCGCACATCACCCCAGTGCTTCCCGAAAAGATAAAGGTGGTTCACTCACAGCAACTGCTCGACATGTATCCCGACCTTGACCCGAAAGAGCGTGAGCGCGAGATAACGAAACGCTACCGGGCAGTGTTTATCGTCGGCATCGGCGCAGACCTTTCCGACGGCAAGCCTCACGACGGCCGCGCCCCTGACTATGACGATTGGATTACGGAAAACAGTGATTGCTACAACGGTCTGAACGGTGACATAATGCTTTGGAACGACGTGCTCGACATCCCGTTCGAGATTTCATCAATGGGAATACGCGTGAGTCCGGAGTCTCTGCACAAACAACTTGAACTGCGCGGCTGTCTTGAGCGCGAGCAGCTTAAATTCCACCAATCGCTGCTCAACGGCGAGCTGCCCTACTCAATCGGCGGCGGTATCGGTCAAAGCCGATTGTGCATGTTCCTCCTGCAGAAAGCGCATATCGGAGAGGTGCAGGCAAGCATCTGGCCAGAGGAGCACATCGAGGAATGCCGCAAAAACAACATCCTGCTGATGTAGCCTAATTCTCTTTGTTTCGGCATCTATTTAGCGTTGTATCAAACTGTATTTGCCAATACCATTCCAAAAGTTTACAAAAGCTCGAGACGATAAAGATAAGTGATGTTAGGACCGTTGATAAGTCCTAACATCACTTTTCCACACTTAATCAACCAATCTTCTCACAATCGAAATAAGACCGGTTCATATGGTGAGTGTCAACCTCAATGCCATATTTGCTCATAAATAATTGGGCAAGCATAGGCTGTTCACGAGTCACACCGATAGGCGGTATGGTTGTGGTAGTACTCGTTTCTACAAACATACCTTTTTCAAGGCGTTGTCTTTTGTTCTTACAAGCAGCATTGCCGCTGTTCTTAACTGAAATTTTCCAAAGTGCCATAATACTTACGAATAATTATTTGTTTATGCAATGATTTCTTCTATTATTTGTTTCTTGCTCTGTTCGACTATCGCATCCCAAAGTTGTGACTGCTGAAGCTCTCTCGCTGGGATATAGTCTTTGTAATGTTCATAGAACTCAAATGTTGATTTTACTCTATTATGTTACGATTTTATCAAGACAAAATGTTTTTCTCTGGCATTTCTTACACATCTCGCCACGCCAAACCTTGTCAAACTCCTCCATAGCAGCCTCCACAATTTTGGGGTTGTCTGTCAAGATACCTGCCTCAAAGTTACGTCTGTTCTCACTCTTCATTCCCATACCTGCACCAGTAAGGTTTGCACTACCGATATAAGCCTCTTCGCAGTCGAAGATGAGCATCTTGAAATGCACACGCGGACAAAGTACTCGCTCCAATCCGTCATAGAGGATAGGATACTTATCGAAATCCTCTCTGAAAGCAGGGCCTGGTTCTTTGGCATGTATCAGCCGAACCTCCAACCCTTGCGTATGAATTGTGCAAGCAGAGCAAGTAAAGGTTTCTTCTCCTTGCCTGCTGCAACATATGGGTCTTTGGATTGGTCGGCGTTGGAAATAAACTTCATCATTGTGATATTTTTTCGTTATGATTGTCTATGAATTTCACATACCTTTCAATACAATCTTCAATCATTCGTATATAATATGAAGAGTTATGGTCTGATTGATCGTCAATTGCGATATTAAATCCTTCGCCATATTTTTTGTAGTATAAATCGAATAACTTATTCCAATTATTATCATACATATCAATGTATCTCCATGTTTGCCAAGCAAAGTGGTATTTTTCACCTTTGTATTTATACAAGAAGAACATAGGTACAGCAAAATAGTAATTTACTCCTTTAATTTCCACGTACCGTCTTTCATCTTCGGCTTCAAATTTAATGTTATCATTGTTAATGAATGCGTCTAAGATGTCTTCACGATTGTTGCGCGTCAATTTCACCGTTAAATATAGATACCTGTTCAACCATAATGATGGAGAGTTAGCCTTCCATTCAAGTTCATATCCAGGAGTTTCCTTTATGAAATTCTTCCAAATTGCATTATCGATCAATATCTGTATAATCCCATTGTGATTATCTACAATTTCATTCGGTGATAAAAGCAGACCATTAACACATTCTGAAAGCGAAGAGTCTGTTAGAACTTGCTTCCAACTCTCTTTTTTTGCATCAAATACCGGCTCCCTTCTGATATTATCCCATTCTTTGCAATGAGAAATAAGCACTTGGTTTGCTTTCACCTTCTTATCTTCTGAAAGACCTTCTGAGACAAAGAGGTCCATGCAATTACTGAGTTTGGTAGCGAAATTCTCCCAAGTGGTTTCCCCATTACCATTTCTGTATAGGAATCGGATAGAACCATGAAAGAATGCCCATTTTTCTGCTTTCTCTATTGCATCATTCCAATCCCTCCATAGACCGAGTTTTTCCTCATTCCAATCACGTGGCATAGACTGGTCATTTCGATGCATTTGGACAGCCTTTTCTGCTTCTTCTTTTGCTTGCTCTGGAACATTTTGGTCGATAGTTTCAATGATTTGTGGAAAGTATAACGAACTATTCCCTGTATTTATGAATTTTTTGACAAGTTCAATCCTGTTGTCCGGCTTCTCGTCATGCCTGTATACATTTTCGAGAATATTCCACATTAAACGCAAAGCCTTTAAGAAATCGCAAGCATCTATATTGTCAAATTTCTTAAAGTATTCATAACAACAAAGTGTAAAATCTAGATCATTTTTGTTTTTGGGATAAAAGAATGTCTCAAATAATGTTCTGTCTCCAAAATAAGGCACTATTTTTTGGTAGTGGTATAGAACAGTTTTTAGCATCTTTACACATATGAGTGCAACATCCGAAGCAATGGGCTCGTTACCTGTACAGTCTTGGATTTCTTGCATAATACCTGAAAAATCAGAATATGGAACAAATGGCAATTCAATATGATTCCATGTATTATGCGTATAATCTGCAAGCTCCTTGATGTTATTACCGCAATTCACATCGAATATTCTCGCTTCGTAGACCATGACTCGTGCATATAAAGCGAAAAAAGCATTATCTGGCAATTTGTGTTGTTCCTTAGAACAGATGAAATAAAGATTGGAAAGTTCTTCCATCTCTTTATCCCAGGTGTCTTTTATGTCTTCAGGCAAGCTTTCTGAGAATTTACCTTTGAAGTTTTCCCATTGCGTCAATTGCAAACCGCGGGCATTCATCTTCATGTAAATATCATCGCCAAATCTGTCTATCTTCAGTTCAAATCTGATTTGAGAAGCAATGGCCGCCAAGACATCCTCTAGAGTGATGGTGTTATGCTTATTCCATTCTTCATGAATGGTGGAAAGCATTCTTATCATAGAAGCTACGGTTTCGTCCTCTTTCCAATAATCCAAAAACCAATCTTGACAAAGTATATCAGGATTAGGGTCTTGGGTAATGTCCCATCTTGAGTCTTCACATGTCAAGGCTTGACAGAATCGTTTGGCATTGATTCGGTCTTCATAGGTAAAACGAGAAAGCAAACGCAGTAAGTCCTTACGGTCAGAAGGTTCTGCCTTTTCCACTGCATATCTTGCAATTAGCCATAAGGTGGTCAAGCGTTGCTGGCCATCTACGGGTGCAAAAGAATCTTCTCCATCAGTGTTGATGGGGCCATAGATGAAATGCAGATTAAAATCACCCTGCTTTTCTTCTATTGCAGTGAAAATTTCTTTTATGAACTGTTTGCGCACACTTTTTGCCTTAGAATTCTTAGCTCCTTGGACATAGTGGCGTTGAATACCAGGAATAACCACACGATACCTGGACAATAGCGCAAACAAATTGTCAGGTACTTCTATATAGTGCTTAAAAATATCGTTTTTCATAATTCTACAGGATTCTTTTTTAATGCGTCAATAAAACTGGCTATATTCATACTCATAGTATTTATATAAGTTTCTTTATCTTCTTCTGACCAGTATGGAAGTGTCATCTTTAATCCAGGGAGTGATTTCATAAACACGGCTTCTGTGACTGGCGGAGCCCAATAGTCTGTCCAACTATCATATGCCCATTTAGAAACAGCTTCTCGTTTGCCTTCAAACAACTTGTTATTTAAAGAGGAGTTCGCATTTTTGGGTAATAATGCAAGGTTCCTGACAGAATTGTCTTCTACTGACGGGTATCTACTGCCAAGTTCTTGAGCCAGCCATTCATCGCCTTTTCCGTTAGAACACTCTTCTTGATATGTCTTATACTTTTCCATTGAGTAAGCAGCTTTACCTATCCAAGCTTCAAACTCTTCTTTATTCAAATTCTTCTGGTTCCTTGCAAATATATGCTCCAATGACCAAGCATCTACCTTTCGATGCTTTTCAAAGCTATATCGATAGGGCCATCTTTTCCAACAAAAAGCAACATTGCTGAGCAGTAGATAATTAAATAAATCTTCTCCCCAGTTGGAGTAAACATCTTTGTCTTCTTGGTGTTCGTATTTTGCCATATTTTCTATGGCACCCAATATCTCCTTTCTTGTTTTCGGCTTGATATCTTTATTATTCCTTTGATGAACAATAGCTCCAAATGCATGATACATGAGAGGGTCGTTGTACCATTCTAATAAACGATAAAACACTGAGTATATCATTTTCCAAATCGTCATACGCGATCTTGTCTTTAGTTCGTCAAGGATTCTTGTAACAAAAGGAAAAACCTCTTCTCTTTGTTCTTGCGGTGTTGGAGTCAGTCCTGCATAGCGCAACAACACGGTCATTCTATCATCTTCTCCCCAAATATCTCTAGGTGTGAAAAACGAAAAGAAACTATTATCATTGAGTTTGCGCTCAATTTCATCCCATTCGTTTGCACGTGCATTGGTTATATCTAAGGACTCATCATTTCCAAAAGTCAGCATGACACATTTCACCAATTCTGAATCCTTTGCTGAAATTTTACCACTATTAAGATCATAGAAAGTGGACAATTCTTTAGCTTTATCAACCTCATAGTAGAGAAATTGGCAACACTCTTTTATCTTTTTGCAGAATTCAGTTCTTCTTTCACTTCCAATCCTACCTAATTTTTCTTCAATTACATCTTTGGCCATATTCTTGAAATGCATATCAAGAGCTTTGTTTGCCTCACGGGCATAACCAATTTGTAATTTGGTACTATCCTCGCCCAGAATCAGTTTTAATGTGGTAATTCGCTGTTGTCCATCAACTACATTGACTCTATTATTCTCTATATCTTTTGCAACAGCTAATGCTTGAAGAAAATAAAATGGACTGGATTCAGTAGGAGTAAAAGCGTCAATATCATCTATCAGCTGACTGACTTGTCGTTTTTTCCACCTATACCCTCGCTGATAGCTGGGAATATAGAAGTTGATATTGTTGTTTTCAAAATCAACTATTGACTTGAGTGAAATGTTCTTACTCATAAATTTTCTTTTTTACAATTTCTTTATTATTCTGGCAACTTCTTTAGCTTAGCAAAGTGATTCAATAATGTAGGTAAAATATGGCTTATTAGTCAAAACGGGTGTTAGAAAGGCACAAAAAAGGTAAAACGCCACGCTATAGGTCAAAACTTTTAAACGTACATATCCTACTGTATTCCACTACGTTACAAAGATTCCAGCACCCGAATCGACCTATACGCCAACAAAAACGCCTACCATTGTGGCAGGCGTTTTCTTGTTTATGCTGATTCGTTTACAAACCCAATGCGTTGAGCTCGTTTTCCATATTGAGCTGATAGTAGATGTTGCCGAGCAAACGTTTTGTCTGAGTGTCGGTAGTGTCCAATTCATAAGCCTTCTTCATGTAAGGAAGAGCGGCCTGATACAACGGATCAAGTTTCTCCATCTTGAACTTAGTGAAAGCCGAACCCTGAAGTTTCTCCGCCTCTGTTGCAAGAGCCACAGCCTGCTTCATGTACATACGGCCAGTGTTGAACTGAGCCTGGACGTTTTCCGGCTCCATCTCAACAGCCTTTTTGTAGAAATCCAATGCCGAATCCTCATCCTTCTTCTGCTCAAGAACGAATCCCTTCAAATTGTAGAGAGCGGCAGTCGGCTTGTTGGCGATAGCTGCGTCAACCATGCTCAATGCCTCGTCAAGGTTGCCCTTGTTGACATTGTCGTTGATGATTACGTTCATATATTGAGGATCCTTGTCGCCGAACAAAGGAAGAGCCTCTTTTGCAATGGCAACGATACCCTCGTTGTCCTGCAAGCCAGCGTAGCAGCTGATTGCATAGTCAAACGCCTCTTTCTCCTTGTAGCCCAATTTGCGAGCCTGTGCAAACGACGCAACAGCAGCCTTCATGTCTTCAGCCTGCCAAGCGGCGATACCGCGATAGAATGCGATAAGCGACATTGTAGAGTCAGCCACAGCCACCGGGTTGAACTTATCTTTTCCAGCGATTCCCATGTTAGGCAATTCGAGGTATGCTCCCCATGCGTCATAAGCCTCTTTGTACTTCTTCAAGTTGTACAAATCTGAACCAACGCGGTTGAAATCAACATGGTGTCCGACAAGGATGCCGGCGATATCCTTAGAATATTCAGTTTTGATTTTTGGAAGACCCGTCTTCTTGTCCAATTTAAATGAGCCATCCTTGTTTGTCTGCTTAACAGAGTCCAAAGGAAGAGCCACCTTGAAGTCGTTAAACGCGGTCATCAACGAAGTTGCCATAAGCTCCTTGTCTGCATCCTTGCCAAGCTGAAGCATAGCCATACACTGGTCGTAGATGCCCATGTTTGCCTTTCCTGCAACAAACCAAGTCTTAGCCTGGTCCTTAGTCTCGGCATTTTCCAACGCCGGTTTAATCTTGCCGGCAGCCTCTTTATATGCGTCGACCGACACATTGAAGCCTCCAATCTGATGCTCTACATCGTCAACAAGACTCTTTTGAGCAAATGCACCGAACGTTGTCAAGGCGCAAAGCAATAGAATTGATTTCTTTTTCATTTTAGTTAGATTTTTATCTTTTTTATTCAATATTATTATCTACAACATCTGTCGACGGCTCTTGGTTCTGTCCATCAGCATTATTTTCAGCAATCGCCTCCTCGTCGTCGCATGTGTCGACCACGCAAACCGAAGCGATCTCATCGTTGCGCTTCTCCAAATTGATAAGACGCACGCCCTGGGTTGCACGACCCATCACACGCACATCAGCCACTTTCAGACGGATTGTTATGCCTGACTTGTTTATAATCACCAAGTCTTTGGTGTCGTCAACATCCTTGATGTCGACCAGACGGCCGGTCTTGTCGGTCACGTTGATTGTCTTGACACCCTTGCCGCCGCGGTTGGTGACACGATAGTCGTCAAGCACCGAGCGTTTGCCATAACCTTGCTCAGAAACCACCATGACTGTTTTTTCCGTACCGAAAGGCATTGTTATCATTCCTACCACGGCATCGTCGCCGCCATCAAGCGTCATGCCCTTCACGCCAGCCGACATACGACCCATTTCGCGCACTGCCGACTCGTTGAAGCGGATTGCACGGCCGTTGCGGTTTGCCAACAGCACTTCCTCGTTGCCGTTTGTCATGCGCACTTGCAGCAGCTCGTCGCCCTCACGTATCACAATTGCGTTGACACCGTTCTGACGAGGACGTGAATAAGCCTCGAGACGCGTCTTCTTGACTACACCATTCTTCGTGCAGAACATCAGATAGTGAGAGTTGACAAAGTCGGCATCGCCCAGACGTTTCACATTGACAAACGCCTTGACCTTGTCGTCCGACCCGATATTGAGAAGGTTCTGTATTGCACGTCCCTTGCTGGTCTTTGTGCCTTCCGGGATGTCGTAAACCTTCATCCAATAGCAACGTCCCTGCTGCGTGAAGAACAGCATATAGTTATGCATCGTAGCCGTATATATATACTCGATGAAGTCCTCTTCGCGTGTCGATCCGCCTTTGGCGCCGACACCGCCACGATTTTGCGCGCGGAACTCTGTCAACGGAGTGCGCTTGATGTATCCAAGATGCGAGATTGTGATAATCACGTCGTCGTCGGCATAGAAATCCTCAGCGTTGAACTCTTCCGACGCGTAAACAATTTCCGTGCGACGCTCGTCACCGTATTTGTCACGAGTCTCGACCAATTCATCCTCAATTACCTTGCGGCAAACATCCGGATCGTTCAAGATTGAATTCAAATACTCAATCTGGCGCAACAAGTCTTCATATTCCTGGTGAAGCTTCTCCTGGTTCATGTTGACCAATGCGCTCAGACGCATGTCGACAATAGCCTTAGTCTGGACATCATCCAAGTTGAAGCGCTCGCCCAAACGCTGACGCGCCTCGTCGGTTGTCGCCGAAGAACGGATAATTTTAACCACTTCGTCGATATTGTCAGACGCCACAATCAGACCTTTGACAATATGCGCGCGGTCCTCAGCCTTCTTAATCAAGAAACGTGTGCGGCGGATAACGACATCATGCCTGTGGTCGACAAACGCCTGCAACAGCTCCTTGAGGTTGAGCAACTTCGGACGGCCTTCAACGAGCGCTACATTGTTGACGCTGAACGATGACTGAAGCGGAGTCATCTTATAAAGCTTGTTGAGCAGCACGTTGGAGTTGGCGTCTTTCTTGACTTCCACAACCACACGCACGTCTTTGCCCGATGACAGGTCCTTGACATTGTTGATGCCCTCAACCTTCTTCTCTATAGCGAGGTCGGCAATTGATTTCACCAATTCCGACTTGTTGACATTATACGGGATTTCAGAAATGACAATCACCTCATGTTCCTTCTCCGTTTCAATCTCAGCTTTCGCTCTGACCACGATACGTCCGCGGCCTGTCTCGTATGCCTCTTTCACGCCGGCATATCCATAGATAGTGCCGCCCGTTGGGAAATCAGGCGCCTTGATGTGGCGCATCAGTTCCTCTATTGTGATTTCCGGATTGTCAAGAAGAGCAATCGAAGCGTTGATTGCCTCCGTGAGGTTGTGAGGAGGCATATTGGTCGCCATACCCACAGCGATACCCGAGGCTCCGTTTACGAGCAAGTTCGGGAAACGCGTCGGCAACACTGTCGGCTCCTCCAAAGTGTTGTCGAAGTTTGGCATGAAATCTACAGTATCCTCGTCAATGTCGCGGAGCATTTCCTCGCCAATCTTCGCAAGACGCGCCTCCGTGTAACGCATTGCCGCCGGAGAGTCGCCGTCGAGCGAGCCGAAGTTACCCTGTCCGAACACAAGCGGATAGCGCAACGCCCAGTCTTGTGCCATTCGCGCCAGCGTGAAGTAAATCGACGAGTCGCCGTGTGGGTGAAACTTACCCATAACCTCACCTACGATACGCGCACATTTCTTTGTCGGCTGGTTGGACGTGTTTCCAAGTCGCTCCATTCCAAACAGCACACGCCTGTGCACGGGCTTGAAGCCGTCCCTCACATCAGGCAGCGCGCGCGACACTATCACCGACATTGAATAGTCGATGTAAGCGTCCTGCATTTCTTTTTCAATATTGATCCTTCTAATACGATCTTCTATCATAATTGTTCTTTAAAAATTCATTACAGCCAGCCCTGAAAACAGGGTTTGGTTCAATATGGCAAAGATACAAAAAATTAACGACATATACCCGCCATCAACGACAGTTTTTCAATGGTTTTTCATCAATTTTCACAATGCCGTGCGGAGAACGTCAGACACGCCGTAAAAACACACAAATCCGCAGACGGCAACACGGCTCCGCCTGCGGATTTTTATTTATTTTTCAAGCACTAAAACTCGCTTGTGAAATGGAATTTAATTTTCGGGAAGTCAGACTGCGCCATCTGCAGCACATAATTGGAATCGGCAAGAAACACGTCGCGCCCGTCACGATCCAACGCCATAAACTGATGCTTGCGCTTTTTAAACGCTGCCAAGGCATCGGCATCGTCGCTCTCAATCCAGCATGCCTTGTAGAGATGTATCGGCTCCCATCGGCATTGCGCGCCGTATTCGTGGAGCAAACGATACTGTATAACCTCAAACTGCAGCTGTCCGACAGTGCCGATAAGCTTGCGGCCATTAAACTGGTTGACAAACAATTGCGCCACGCCCTCGTCCATCAGCTGCTCGATGCCCTTGTTCAGCTGCTTGGTCTTCATCGGGTCTGTGTTCTCGATATATTTAAACATCTCCGGAGAGAAGCTCGGCAAGCCTTTGAAATGCAAATCCTCGCCGGCGGTCAGCGTGTCGCCGATTTTAAAGTTGCCGGTGTCGGGGATACCCACAATGTCACCTGGATAAGCTTCGTCGACCACGTCTTTCTTCTGCGCCATAAACGCGGTAGGCGCCGCGAAACGCATCGTCTTGCCTGTGCGCATCTGCTTGTAGTTGACATTTCGCTCGAACTTGCCCGAACAAATCTTCACGAAAGCGATACAGCTGCGGTGGTTGGGGTCCATGTTGGCGTGAATCTTGAACACGAAACCGGTGAAATTGGGCTCCTCCGGCCTCACCTCTCTCTCCACTGCCATAATAGGCTTTGGCGACGGCGCTATCTTAACAAAGCAGTCAAGCAGCTCCTTCACGCCGAACGTGTTGAGCGCCGAACCGAAGAATACCGGTGCGACAGCACCCTTCAGATACTCCGACTCGTCAAATTCCGGATACACTCCGTCGATAAGCTCAAGGTCGTCGCGCAAGCGCTTTGCATCTGTCTCTCCGACACTTGCGTCGACAGCCGGGTCGTTGACGTCGGAAATCTCCACTCGTTCGGTGACATGCTGCTTGTTTGGCGTGAACAAGTCGAGCGAATGCTCATATATATTGTAGACACCTTTGAAATGCGCGCCGATGTTGATAGGCCAGCTGAGCGGACGCACACTGATTTTCAGCTCGCTCTCCAACTCGTCGAGGATGTCGAACGGATCGCGGCCCTCGCGGTCGAGCTTGTTGACAAAGATAATAACGGGAGTGTTGCGCATACGGCACACCTCCATAAGCTTCCGCGTCTGTTGCTCCACGCCTTTCGCCACGTCGACCACAATGATTACACTGTCGACAGCCGTAAGTGTGCGATACGTATCCTCCGCGAAATCTTGGTGTCCGGGAGTGTCGAGAATGTTGATTTTGTAATCGCCATAATTGAAGCCCATCACGGATGTTGCCACCGAGATGCCGCGTTGTTTCTCTATCTCCATCCAGTCGGACGTAGCCGTCTTTTTGATTTTATTGGACTTCACAGCCCCTGCCACATGGATAGCGCCTCCAAAGAGGAGAAGTTTTTCGGTCAATGTTGTTTTACCGGCATCAGGGTGACTGATGATTGCGAATGTGCGACGTCTTTTTATTTCTTCTTCTAATGTTGCCACAAGAATTGCGTTGTTTTTTTATTTGTTTACTGATAATCCTCCTTGTCAAAAAGGGGCTTGATTTTGTCTTTATGAAAATATGTTGCCAAAAGCGAGACGAATTTCGAGATTTGAGCCA
>ENA-UEQJ01001435-UEQJ01001435.1-human-gut-metagenome-genome-assembly--contig:-NODE-1435-length-19082-cov-6.485977_pt1 | contig 19082 bp, 14 predicted proteins | sample MGYA00242937_ERZ507938 | MGnify/ENA primary metagenome ERZ507938 (study PRJEB26167, sample SAMN06115437) | human gut metagenome | host: Homo sapiens | place: China:Gansu | collected 2015-07-03...
GCAATCAAATGCAGGAGAGAAGGATTCATTCACATGTCTACACTCTTATCTGTTTCCATTGCGGTTCTGGCAGGACTTCTGATGACGCGCGTATTCAATCTGTGGCGATTGCCGGACGTAACTGCGTATCTGGTGGCCGGTGTACTGATCGGTCCCTATGTTCTGGGGAGCATGCATATTACCGGTCTGGGGCTGGTCTCGGCTGAAGCGGTAAGCAGTCTGCATCTGGTCTCTGAGGTGGCGCTGGGCTTCATCGCCTTTTCCATCGGAAATGAGTTCCGTCTGGAGGACCTGAAGTCCACGGGTAACCAGGCTGCCATCATCGGCGTTGTTCAGGCCTTGACCGCCACTCTGCTGGTGGATACCGCACTGCTGACGGTCCACATGCTGCTGCCGGAAAAGCTGTCTGCGGCTCAGGCGATTACCTTGGGCGCCATTGCGACGGCTACTGCGCCGGCCGCCACGCTGATGGTAGTACGCCAGTATAAAGCAAAGGGTCCGGTGACCAATCTTCTTCTGCCCATCGTCGCACTAGATGACGCAGTGGGCCTGATCGTGTTTGCGGTCAGCTTCGGCATTTCCAAAGCGCTGGTCAGCGGCGAGTTGGATCTGATCTCCATTCTGCTCAACCCCCTGCTGGAGATTGTCGCATCTCTGGCATTGGGTGCCGCCGCAGGCTGGCTGCTGACCAAGCTGGAGGTCCTCTTTCATTCCAATACAAACCGCCTGAACATGACCATTTCCCTCGTTTTCCTGACAGTGGCCCTGTCCATGTCTCACATCACCCTTGGGCCGGTAACTATCAGCTTTTCCTCTCTTCTGGTCTGCATGATGCTGGGAACGGTGTTCTGCAATCTCTGCCCCCAGTCTGCCGATTTGATGAAAGCCGCAGACAAATGGACCTCTCCCCTTTTTGCGCTGTTCTTCGTCATCAGCGGCGCGGAGTTGGAGTTGGGCGTCTTTACGGATTGGGCCATCGTGTGCATTGGTCTTGTCTATATCCTGTTCCGCTCTGCCGGCAAATATATCGGTGCCTTTGCCAGCTCCAAATATATGAAATGCGGACCGGAGATCTGTAAATATCTGGGGATCACCCTGCTGCCTCAGGCAGGTGTGGCGCTGGGTATGTGCACGACCGCTATGCAGCTCGGAGAACAAGGCGGATTGATCCGCAACATCACCCTCTTCTCTGTGCTGATCTATGAAATGGTCGGTCCTCTTCTGACACGGCAGGCCCTGATGGCCGCCGGGGACATCCAGCCTCTGTCCGCCGAGGTCTGCCAGCGCCGTCCGGCTCGGGGACGCTCTGCCAAGCGGAGCCGGGCGTAAAGTATCTGTCCAAAAAAACAACACCATCCGGATGGATGGTGTTGTTCAGCGTGTCGAAAAAATTTTTTCGCCCCGCTGAGCAAGTTTCCAGAACTTTATAAAAGTTCTGGAAACTTAGGATTTTAATGGCGCGAGACACCCTTCTTGGGTTTCCCGCGCACACCCTTCCTTACCGTTGCGGAGGATTTACCACTTTATTGACAGTCTCAACAACACCATCCATTCGGATGGTGTTGTTTTCCTATCTGTTCTGTTGTCTGTGCTTACCGGCGGGTTTTCCTGCGCTGAATGGACCGCAGCAATCCTCTGCACTGCCACAGGCTCAGCAGAGCGAATACCGCCGCTGGAACGCCTAACAGTCGCAGTCCCCAAGCATCCTGCACCAGACTGCCCGCAAAGGAGCCTGCGGCGATGCCAAAGTTATAGGACACCGGCTGCACCGACGCGCAGAGGCTGGCTGCCGCCGGGTATTCCGCCTCTGCCAATCCCAGAGAATGGACCTGCACCGGCGTATTCAGCAGATACATCAGCAGGCCCATGGCAAACAGCCCTGTCAATCCCAGCCACCGGTTCACCAGCAGCAGAGGCAGCACGGCAAACAGCAGAACCTGCGCGGCAAAGAACACCGGCAGGGGCTTCAGACCGCCTTTTTCCGCAAGGCATCCGGAAAACAAATTGCTGGCGGCACTGCAAAGCCCCATCCCCAGCAGGACCGGACTGACCGCCGTCTCCGGCAGGCCCAGCGTACCGGTCAGCGTTGGCGTCAGATAGGTGTAGACCGTGTAGGTAGCGGAAGCGCTGAACAGCACCATCAAAACGCAGTGCCAGCAGCGACTGTCCCGCAGCACCGCGAACTGGTTCAGCAGGCAGCCCTCTGCCAGAGGGACATCGATCTCCCGCGGCAGCAGCCGGGCCAGCACAGGCAGCAGCACCAGTCCCATTGCCAGGATCACGCCAAAGGTGGCCCGCCAGCCAAGAGCGTGGCACACCGCTGTACCGATGGGCACCCCCGCCACCGCCGCCACGGAAAAGCCCGCGTACACGGCGGAAATGGCCCGGGCCGTCTGTTCCGGGGAAGAAACCTCCTTCGCATACAGCATAGCCACTGCGGTGAGGGTCCCGGACACCAGCGCCGCCACTACACGGGATGCATACAGCACCGTCACGCCTGGAGCCAGCATACTCAGGACATTCACACCCAGAAACAGAAGCATCAGCCCTATCAGCAGGCGGAAGCGGTCCATCCGTCCGGTCAGGGCCGTGAGCAGCGGCGTTCCTACCGCATAGCAGGCGGCAAATACGCTGACCAACCGCCCCACGGCGGCCAGAGATACGTTCAGCCCCGCCGCAATATCCGGCAGGATACCCACGATCACAAATTCACAGGTGCCCAGGGTAAAGCCCAAAGCGGCCAGTGCCAGCACAGCCGCCGGTAAACGATGCTTTTTCATCATGCGCTCCTTACTATGTGTTTATATGTGTGCGTACACAGTTTTGCCCGGAAACAGCGGAGGACCGCAGTCCCCCGTTTCTTTCCATATTTACCGTCAAATACTCTCCGAATTGAGAATGGGGCAAGCGGTCACATAGGTATCCCGGTCAGGCCGCTGTCCCATCAGGGCCTCAAAAAGCACAGACAGCGCCTGATAAGGCTGATACGCCAGATCCTGCCCGATAGTAAAATCCACCTCGCCGCTTTTCAGCAGCTCCTGGATCTCCGGGCCGCAGTCGTGGGAAAGGATGTGGACCTTTTCTGCCAGGCCCCGGCTCCGGAGAACTTCCGCGCAGGCCGGGACGCTGGGGTTCGCCATATACACCATCCGCAAATTTGGATGCGCCGCCAATGCACTTTCCACCGTTTCCGCCGTTTTCCGGTAATCTCGGTGGGTGGCGGCGATCACACCGTTTTCCTCCGGGATCCCCCGCTCCGCCAGCCGCTCCAGAAACCCGTCCACACGGGCCTTATGCGCCGTATATTTCGGATCGGCATAGATGACCAGAAACGCATCACCACGGCTCAGAAAGCAGGATGCGATCTCTCCGGCCACCCGTCCGGCCCGATGGCCGTCCTCGCCCACATAGCAGATTCGCCGTCCGCCGGGCACGTCGGAGTTGAAGGTCGCCACCGGGACCCCCCGCTCTGACAGCCGTTCCAGCGCCCGCCGGATCTCCTCAGTGCCGGAAGCACACAGCGCGACGGCCTGTGCGCCGTTTTCCACTGCCTCATTCAGCAAACGCAGACATTCCGCCTCGTCCCCCGACGGGTAGTTCCGGATGTCCAGCGACACATTGTAATCTCTGTATTCCTCCAGAAAGCGGGCTGTACCGGCATCCATCTCATCCCGCACAAAGCCCTCTTCCCATTCCGGCTGCACCAGCGCCAGCTTCCGGGGCGTACCGCTGGTGGCCAGGGCGCTGGCCATCCGGTTGGGATGATAATCCAGCTCCTCCATCACGCGCAGGACCCGCTCCCGGACTTCCGCCTTTACATAAGGCCGGTCATGGAGCACCCGGTCTACTGTGCCGATGGATACACCGGCCCGCTCCGCAATCATTTTAATGGTGGTCCGCATGGTTGGTTCCTCCGTCCTATGTCAACGCGCATACAGTAGCAGATTTTTAGGAATTGTCAATAGGTGCCGAAAAATTCTTTCTCCCGGCAACAATTTGCCTTTTTATTGTCCGTGTTGCAGCGCATTTCCGTCTCATTCAAAATTTTATGTATACAAATACTCTTTTCTGTGCTATACTATATCAAATCTGGCACCGGGGGGCAAGGCTTCCCTGCCGTTTTCTTACATTTTATTTATTTCACCTGTATTTTTCCGCGGCCCGGGAGCCTGCGGTTGAATAAATAGAGCTTTTCATACGAGATCGGACAGACGTGACCGAACCTCCGCCGGCGAAACGGGGCCGTGCGGACAACGGACGTCTTTATTTGCCGTGCCTCTTTAGGCGCCTGCGTCCACTTTACGTCATCCGTATTCTCTGAAAAGCTCCTACATATTTCCGCCCTTTTGAGGGCGTTCAGCAAAGGAGTTTCTATATCTATGGCAGAAAAACTGAAAATCATTCCCCTTGGCGGTCTCAACGAGATCGGCAAGAACATGACCGCCTATGAATACGGCGGCGAAATCATCGTGGTGGACTGTGGTATGGCCTTCCCCGGTGATGACATGTACGGCATCGACTGCGTGATCCCCGATGTCAGCTACCTCATCAAGAACAAGTCCCGGATCCGGGGCCTGTTCATCACCCACGGCCACGAGGACCACATCGGCGCCATCCCCTATGTGCTCAAGCAGATCAACATGCCCATCTACTGCACCCGCTTCACCGCCGGTCTCATCAAGCTGAAGCTGGAGGAGCACCAGCTGGTGAAATCCACCAAGCTCATCACCGTAGAGGCGGGCAAGAGCGTCCGGGCAGGCAAGTTCACCGTGGAGTTCATCCATGTGAACCATTCCATCGCCGACTCCGTGGCTTTCGCCATCCACACTAAGATGGGCACCATCGTCCACACCGGCGACTTCAAGATCGACTCCACCCCCATTGACGGGGAGGTCATCGACCTGGCCCGCCTGGGTGAGCTGGGCAAGGAGGGGGTCCTGTGTCTGTGCGCCGACTCCACCAACGTGGAGCGTCCCGGCTTCACCCCCTCCGAAAAGGTGGTGGGCGCCACCTTCATGCGCCAGTTCCAGAATTGCGACGAGCGTATCATCGTCACCACCTTCGCCTCCAACGTCCACCGTGTCCAGCAGGTGCTGGATGCCGCCGCCCAGTGCGGCCGGAAGGTGGCCGTTACCGGCCGCAGCATGGAGAACATGATGAAGGTCTCCACGGAGCTGGGCTATATGAAGGTCCCCAAAAACACACTGGTGGACATCAACAAGCTCAAGGGCCTGCCCAAGAACAAGCAGGTCATCGTCACCACCGGCTCTCAGGGCGAGGAAATGAGCGCCCTGTACCGCATGGCCTTCTCCACCCACAAGCAGGTGGAGATTGGCGCCGGCGACAAGGTGATCCTCTCCGCCTCCGCCGTTCCCGGCAACGAAGTCACGGTGGGCCGTGTCATCAATGAGCTGTTCCGCAAGGGTGCTACCGTGGTCTATGACCGGGCGGATATGCTTCACGTCTCCGGCCACGCCTGCCAGGAGGAGCTGAAGATCATCCACGCCCTGACGAAGCCCCGTTTCTTCGTCCCGCTCCACGGTGAGCAGCGGATGCTGCAGATCCACTGCCAGCTGGCTCAGCAGATGGGCATGGACCGCAATCACATCGCCATCGCCGATAACGGCGGCGTCATTGAAATCACCGGCAAGTCCATGAAGCTGTCCGCCAACTCCGTCCCCGCCGGCGAGGTGTATGTGGACGGCTCCGGCGTGGGCGACGTGGGCGCCGTGGTCATGCGGGACCGCAAGCGTCTGGCAGAGGACGGCATGGTGGTGGTGGTCCTTCCCATCGCCACGCAGGACGGCGCGCTGCTGTCCCCGCCTGAGATCATCACCCGTGGCTTCATTTATGTGAAGGAATCCGGCGATCTGATGAAGGAGCTGCAAAACGTTGCCATGAACGCCGCTGACAGCGTCACCGGCAGCCGCAAGCGCGGCCGGGATGACGGTGAGCTCCGCGGCGCGGTCAAGTCCGCTGTCAGCAGCTACCTGTTCAAAAACACCAAGCGCAGCCCCATGGTCATTCCTGTGGTGACCCGGCTGTAACATCACGGGAAAACCCACACACATTCCCGGTTTGCCCTGTCTTGCTTTTGTAAAAACAGCCAAAATTGGCGCGGTATGATTGACAGAGCCGACAAACCGTGTATAATGCCCCCATCAAGGCAAAGGCGTCTTAGAGTGCATGCTCTAAGACGCTTTCTCTCTTCCCCCGATCTTTTCTGCATATAACTGCCGGACGGTGGAAGCGAACCCGCTCCTGTCTCCCGGCAAAACGCAAGGCAATGGAGTCTTACCGTTCGGAAGGCTCCATTGCCTTCTTATATGCAGAACCGTTCACTGGAAGAAAACGACAAAAATGGGAGGAAACAACTATGGAATTCAGTTCTGTCAACACCATTTGGGTCCTGTTGGGCGCAGCGCTGGTCTTTTTCATGCAGGCGGGCTTCTCCATGTGCGAGGCCGGCTTCACCCGGGCCAAAAACACCGGCAATATCCTGATGAAAAACCTGATGGACTTCTGCATCGGCACCCCTTGCTTCTGGCTTGTCGGCTTCGGCATCATGTTCGGCGCGGGCACCGGCCTCTTCGGCTGGTTTGACCCCATGATCATGAAGGATTACAGCAGCATCCTTCCCTCCGGCGTCCCCCTGTGGGCCTACGCCATTTTCCAGACCGTCTTCTGCGCCACCTCCGCCACCATCGTCTCCGGCGCTATGGCGGAGCGCACCAAGTTCAGCGCCTACTGCATCTACTCCGCCGCTATCTCCCTTTTGATCTACCCCATTTCCGGCCACTGGATCTGGGGCGGCGGCTGGCTCAGTGAGCTGGGCTTCCATGACTTCGCCGGATCTACCTGTGTCCACATGGTAGGCGGCGTCTGCGCCCTGATCGGTGCCAAGATGCTGGGTCCCCGCATCGGCAAGTATGTTAAGGACGGCAAGCCCCGTGCTATCTTAGGCCACAACCTGACCTTTGCCGCTCTGGGCGTGTTCATTCTCTGGTTCTGCTGGTTCGGCTTCAACGGTGCCTCCACCGTAGGCATGGACACCGACGAGCTGATCGTCAGCGCCGGTCTAGTGTTCTTCAACACCAACCTCTGCACTGCCGTGGCCTGCTGCACCACCTTGATCTTCACCTGGCTGCGCTACGGCAAGCCAGATGTCTCCATGACCTACAACGCCGCTCTGGCGGGCCTGGTGGGCATCACCGCCGGGTGTGACGCTGTATCCCCTCTGGGTGCCGCCGTTATGGGCATCGTCTTCGGTCTGGTCATCGTGCTGGCCGTGGAGTTTTTCGACAAGGTTGCCAAGATTGACGACCCTGTGGGTGCCATCTCGGTCCATGGCGTCTGCGGTGCCCTGGGCACTATCCTCACCGGCCTCTTCGCCACCGGCGTGTCCACGGAAAAGGGGGTCTTTTACGGCGGTGGCTTCCACTTCTTTGGCGTCCAGTGCCTGGGCGTTGCTTCCGTAATCCTCTATGTGGCTGTGGTCATCACCATCGTCTTCGCCATCCTGAAGCACACCATCGGCCTGCGGGTCACGCCGGAGGAAGAAATCACCGGTCTGGATGTCTCCGAGCACGGCCTGCTCACCGCCTATGCCAGCTTCGCCATGCTGCCTGATACCGCCGCCGTGGAGACCGACGCTCCCGCAGCCGTCATCGGCGATGTGCCCGCCGCCGAGGCCATTCCCGTCAAGCATGTCCCCTCCTTCGACACTGCCGACGGCACCGCCCCCAAGTTCACCAAGGTGGAGATCATCTGCAAGGAATCCAAGTTTGAGGCTCTGAAAACGGCTATGCTGGAGCTGGGCATCACCGGCATGACCATGAGCCACGTTCTTGGCTGCGGCATCCAGAAGGGAAAGCCGGAGTATTACCGTGGCGTGGAGGTGGAGCCCACCCTGCTGCCCAAGATCCAGCTGGACATTGTGGTCAGCAAGGTGCCTGTCCGCAGCGTCATTGAAACCGCTAAGAAGGTGCTCTACACCGGCCATATCGGCGACGGCAAGATCTTCGTCTATGATGTGGAAAACGTGGTGAAGGTCCGCACCGGCGAGGAGGGCTATGACGCCCTGCAGGATGTAGAATAAATCAATATTTGCAAAAGCCCTCCCGGAAGCCTCAGCTTCCGGGAGGGTTTTCGTTATTTTTTCTTTTACAGATGATGCTCCCGCAGCAGCTTTTTCGCCTGCTCCCACAGCTCATCGCTGACGGTCTGGACCACCACCGCCTTTTCCACCAGCTCCGGCAGGGCCGCCTTCAGCTCCGCCTCCACGATGGTCTCATTGGTCAGGTCCGCCGAGGGGCACCCCGCGCACTGGCCCAGCAGCTTTACATACACAGTTTTCCCCTCCACATGGTCGATGGAAATGTCACCGCCATGGGAACGGAGAGCAGGCCGCACCTTTTCCTCCATCGCCGCTTCGATCCGCTCCAAATCACTCATATTTGTTCCTCCTGCGTACTACTTTTTGCTCAGTATACCACGCTTCCCCGGAAGCGTCCACGGAAAATTTTGAAAATCCCTCTTGACATCTTGCGCCAACTGTATATACTGTGTATGTACAGTACGAACGGAGGGCTTCCATGGAACTCATTATCCGAAACAACAGCGGCCAGCCTATCTACGATCAGATCAGCGGGCAGATCAAGGCCCAGATCCTCTCCGGCGCTCTGTCGCCGGGGGACGCGCTGCCCTCCATCCGTGGGCTGGCCAAGGACCTGAAAATATCCGTCATCACCACCAAGCGGGCCTATGACGAACTGGAGGCCCAAGGGCTGATCAACACCGTGGCCGGCAAGGGCTGCTTTGTGGCGGAGCCGGATCTGGCTCTGTTCCGGGAGCAATCGCTCCACCTACTCGAGGACCATCTGGCCGCCGCCGCAGAGCTGGCGCGGACCTGCGGCCTTTCAGAGTCGGAATTGGCGGAGCTGCTGCGCCGCAAGTGGGAGGAATCTCTATGACAAATGCTATCGAATTGAACCATATCAGCAAATTCTTCGGAGAATTTTCTCTGAAGAACGTGACTCTCGCCATTCCCGCCGGGACCATCTGCGGTCTGGTGGGCGAGAACGGCGCGGGCAAATCCACCCTCATCCGCATTCTCATGGGCGCGCTGCGGCCGGACAGCGGCACCGCCGCCGCGCTGGGCGTGGACGTCTCCGCCCCGGAGTTTCTGAACGCCAAGGAGGACATCGGCGTGGTGCTGGACGAGGGGTGCTTTCCTGAGACCCTCACCGCCCCGCAGGTGGGCCGCGTGATGGCTGCCACCTACCGCCGCTGGGAGCAGAATACCTTCGACGCCTATTGCCGCCGTTTCGCTCTGCCGGAGAAAACCGCCTTCAAGGACTATTCCCGGGGCATGAAAATGAAGCTCACCATCGCCGTTGCCCTCGCCGCCGATGACGGCCCCGACCTCTTTCATCTTGGCGACTACATTGACTTCTCCTACCGCCGATGCAAAATATTCTCCTCCGTGCATTTGCGTTACATCGCTTAAAGCTCTCGAAGAGCTCAGATTCGACACCGTATTGCCGGTTTTGCGGGAGAGGATATAGTCCGCCACGGCGACCAGCGTATATTCCTCGACAAACATCGAGCCGTCTTCGCTGACGAAGGCCAGCCGATCCACATCGGGATCGACCACTACGCCCAGATCGGCCTTTTCGCGGACGATCGCCTTCGATATTTCGGTCAGGTTCTCGGGCAGCGGCTCCGGGTTATGGGCGAACTCTCCGGTCGGTTCGCAGTTGAGCTCCACGACTTCACATCCCAACTCCCGCAACAGCTTGGGTATGACGATGCCGCCGACGGAGTTCACCGCATCCACGATCACCTTGAAGTGCCGTTTCCGCACGGCTTCCGCATCGACCAGCGGCAGGGCCAATACCCGACGGATATGCTCGTCGTTGTAAGATTCCCGCGAAACGACCTTGCCGATATGGTCCACATCCGGGAAAACGAAGTTCTCGTCTTCGGCCAGCGCCAGCACCCGCTTGCCCTCGGCGTCGCTCAGAAATTCTCCCTCGGCATTCAGGAGCTTCAGGGCGTTCCATTGGCGGGGGTTGTGCGATGCGGTGATGATGATGCCGCCGTCGGCCCGGTGCGCCGTAACGGCCAGTTCGGTTCCCGGCGTAGTGCAGAGTCCGATGTTCACTACGTCCGCGCCGCAGCCCAGCAGCGTGCCTTCGATGATGTCGCCGACCATTTCGCCCGAAATACGGGCGTCGCGGCCCACGACGATTTTGAGCCTTTTCCCGGGTGCGGATTCGGCGATGAAACGCACGTAAGCGGTGGTGAATTTAACGATATCGAGCGGGGTGAGGTTCTCCGTCGCAGGGCCGCCGATCGTTCCCCGGATGCCGGAAATGGATTTGATGAGAGTCATGTCGCAAATATCTCTTTTCTTGTAGTCCGCCGAGCGGGATACAATATATTTATGGAAAATTTATCGTGGCGTATTTTTTGAAATTCGAGGTAAATGTAGTACTTTTATGCCAATTATGAAAATATAAAAACCGACACTATGAGAACCATACCTTCTTCCGAATTGATAATCAACGACGACGGATCGATTTTCCACCTGCACCTCAAGCCGGAGCAGCTTGCCGACATCGTCATCCTCGTGGGGGATCCCGGCCGCGTAGCCATGGTCGCTTCCTTTTTCGATACGCAGGAGTACAGCGTTTCCAACCGCGAATTCAATACCGTGACGGGTACCTACAAAGGCAAGCGGATGACCGTGCTTTCGACCGGTATCGGCATCGGCAACATCGACATTTCGGTTACGGAGCTCGATGCGCTGGCCAACGTGGATTTCGCCACGCGGCAGGAGAAGGCGCAGAAGCGGCAGCTCACGCTGGTCCGTTTGGGTACTTCGGGCGCCATTCAGCCCGACATCAAAGTGGGGCAGTTCGTCTTCGCCCGCACTTCGGTCGGCTTCGACGGTCTGTTGAATTACTACAAGGGGCGCAACGAGGTTTGCGACCTGGAGATCGAGAAGGCTTTTATGAAACATACGGGTTGGAGCGATTTGCTTCCGAAGCCCTATTTCATCGATGCGGATCCTTCGCTGGCCGAGCTTTTCCGCGACGTAACCATCGAAGGCATCACCATCGCCGCCCCCGGCTTCTATGCGCCGCAGGGACGCTGGGTGCGCCTCGAACCGGCCGACGCGCACCTGAACGAGAAGATCGAATCGTTCGAGTACGAAGGCCGCCGCATCACCAACTTCGAGATGGAGAGCTCGGCGCTCGCAGGCATGGCCTCGCTCATGGGGCACCGCGCCGCGACGATCTGCACGATCATCGCACAGCGCATCGCGCTGGACGCCTGCACCGACTACAAACCGTTCGTCAAACAGATGATCCGCATGGCGCTCGACAAGCTGGCGACGATCTGATTCCGTACAAACGCAAGCATATCAAGAATTATCAAAATCATAGAGACTCAACATGAAATTTTCCGTATCAAGTTCCGCGCTTCTGTCGCTGCTGGCGACCACCGGTAAAGTAATCAGCAATAAGAACACGCTGCCGATCCTCGACTATTTCCTCATGGAGTTGAAGGGCGACCAACTGAAAGTGACCACCTCCGATCTGGAAACCACGCTCGTCGGGCAGATCACCGTCGACAACGTCGAGAGCGAAGGGATGATCGCCGCCCCCGCCAAGCAGCTGCTCGACTCGCTCAAAGAGTTCGCCGAAATTCCGCTGACGATCGACTGCAACGACCAGACTTTCGAGATCAAACTCAACTGGAAAAGCGGTTCGCTTTCGATTCCCGGCGCCAGCGCCGTGAGCTATCCGGCGATCCCGGCTCTTTCGGCCGATTGCAAGGAGTTGACGCTCGATGTGGACGTGCTGGTGAACGGCATCAACAAAACGATTTTCGCCACGGCCGACGACGAGCTGCGTCCCGTGATGAACGGCGTCTATATCAACCTGGCCCCTTCGATGCTTACATTCGTGGGTACCGACGCCCACAAGCTGGTGAAATACGAGGTGGAAACCGCTAATGAAGTGGCTTCGTCGTTCATCCTGCCCAAGAAACCGGCCAACCTGCTCAAATCGGTGCTGCTCAAGGAGGAAGACGCGATCAAGGTGAGCTTCGATTCGAAAAACGCCATGTTCCAGCTCAAGAACCATACGCTGGTGTGCCGCCTGATCGAAGGCAATTACCCGAATTACAATGCGGTGATTCCGACCGCGAATCCCAATAAGGTACTCGTCGATCGTATCGAACTGGTCAATGGCATCAAGCGTGTGGCCGTCTGCTCGAACCCCACGACCAACCTGATCCGCATGGACATCGCCGACAACCGGATCAACCTTACGGCGCAGGACATCGATTTCTCGGTATCGGCCAACGAAACGATCAGTTGCAGCTACGAAGGCCAGAATATCACGATCGGTTTCAAATCGACGTTCCTGGTGGAAATCCTCTCCAACATCGATACGCCGACCATCGTCATCGAATTGGCCGATTCGACTCGTGCCGGCGTATTCAAACCCGTCTATGACGACAAGCAGTCGAGCGCGACGCTCATGCTGCTTATGCCGATGATGATTAACGCATAACCCGGATGGAGCTCAACCTCAAGCGGCCGATCATTTTCTTCGATTTGGAAACGACCGGCATCGACATCGCACGGGACCGCATCGTCGAAATTTCGATGGTCAAGGTTATGCCCGACGGCGAGGAGATCGTCCGTACGCGGCGGATCAATCCGGGAATGCCGATTCCAGCCGAAGCTACGGCCATTCACGGCATTACGGACGAAGATGTGAAGGATTGCCCACTTTTTCCGCAAATTGCCAAGTCGTTGGCCCAGTTTATCGAGGGATGCGACTTCGGCGGTTTCAATTCGAACCGCTTCGATCTGCCGATGCTGGTCGAGGAGTTCATGCGGGCCGGTGTGGACGTGGATTTCCGCAAACGTAAATTCATCGACGTGCAGAATATCTTTCACAAAATGGAGCAGCGGACGCTGGTGGCGGCCTATAAGTTCTATTGCGGCAAGGATCTCGCGGATGCCCATTCGGCCGAGGCCGATACGTTGGCGACATACGAGGTGCTGAAAGCCCAGTTGGACCGTTACGGGGAGTTGCAGAACGATGTCGCGGCTCTGGCTGAATTTTCCACGCGGGCGGAATCCGCCGACTTCGCAGGACGCATCCTCTATAACGAAAAAGGGGAAGAGGTCTTCGGATTCGGCAAATATAAGGGCCGTTCGGTCGCGGAGGTTTTCCGCGTCGAGCCGAGCTATTACTCCTGGATGATGAACGGCGATTTCCCGCTCTATACCAAGAAAATTATTACCGAAATCCGCTGCCGGGAGAAAAACGAGAAACAATAGACTATGCTGAAGGAACTGTGTTGTACCGCGATGTTGCTGACGGCCGGGGCGAACCTTTATGCCCAGGAGCCGCAGTCTATCGAGAAATCGCAGACGATCGTTTATATCAACGGTGCAAAATACTATGTCCACAACGTCCGGCACGGGGAAACACTCTATTCGCTGGCCAAAACCTATGGAGTGGCGGAACAGGTGATCGCCGCCGAAAATCCGCAGCTCGCTCAAGGGCTCAAAGCCGACCAGAGCCTTAAAATCCCGGTCGTGGAAACGGGTGTCGTCGTACAGGAGCAGCTTTCTCCTAAAAAGCTGAAGAAGACCTTCGATCAGCACACGGTGCAGAAGGGCGAAACCCTTTATGGGATTTCGAGGCGCTATGCGATCTCGGTCGAAACCATCATGGAGGACAATCCCGGCCTGGATCCGATTCACCTGAAACCGGGTTCGGTCATTTTGATTCGCAAAAAGGCGGTCGGCAAGACTGACGAAGCGGAAAACACGGCGGCATGGGAGCAGTACAAGGATCGTCTGAACCTGGTTGCCGAGGAGGGTTATATGTACCACATCGTCGCTCCCGGGGAGACGATGTACGCGCTGTCCCGTCGCTTCGGTACGACGGTTGAAAATCTGGAGCGGCTGAACGGTATTTCAGCGCAAGACCTCCGTTCGGGAAGTATGCTGAAAGTCCCCGGCGATGCAAAGTCCGCGACCGAGCCGGCGCCGGAAGAGCGATTCGGACAGCCCGAGCCAACGGAGAGCGATACCTTGACGACGGTCGAACCCCAGGTGAAAGAGGTGGATTTTCTGGCATTGAGCAGCGGAGAGCCGCTTCGTGTGGCGCTGTTGTTGCCGATGACCGATGGCGACAAACAGAATCCGAATTATCTCGATTTCTACCAGGGATTTCTCCTGGGGCTTGAAAAGATAAAGACCCAATACGGATACTCCGTTCGGGTCGATCTGTTCAATACCCGGCAGGAAAGCGACCGACTCCGTACGATTGTGGACGACGCCGATTTTCGGGCGGCCCGCTTGATCGTAGGCCCGGTTTACGAAGAGGAACTTCCTGCCGTAATCGGGTATGCCGAGGAGTATGCCGTGCCGGTCGTATCGCCTCTGGCCGATGTCAAGAACGTCGATAGCGATGTTTTGTTTCAGATGGCACCGCCCCAGATGCGGAAATATGCCAAAATCGAAGAACTGACTCAGGGTGAGCACAAACAGGTTATCTTGATCTACGGAGAGAAGAACGACCGGGAGTTCGAACGGGAAATTCTGGCTGCACTGCAGGGTGTACCTTACGCGCGGCATAATTATCGTTACGCTGTCAAGGAGGGCGACCAGGGGCTTTCGTCGCTGCTGGCCAATGGCAAGGACAACCTGCTGATTGTTTTGAGCGACAGCGGGCTCGAAGTGGACCGTATTCTGGCAGCCATCGCTTCGGCCAATACCAACCTCGTAGCCCGCGGCAAGACGCCTCCCCGTTTCACGATCGTCGGCAATTCGCGTTGGAACCGCTTCGGGAACCTCGATCGGGCGCTCTACTTCAAGGACCGGCTCGTGCTCTTCTCGACTTATCACGCCAAACGCGATGCCGAGGTAATCAAGACTTTCGACAGCGACTACATCAAAGCTTTCGGGGCGTTGCCGTCGCTCTACTCTTACCGGGGTTACGATGCGGCGATGATCTTCGTTCCGGCGATGTATTCCGACATCCAGTACGATATGGAGGGACGCCGCTACACGCCGCTGCAAACCTCTTATACGTTCCAGCAAATGCCCGGAGGGTCCAACCATGTCAACCAAAACTGGATGCGTGTGAGCTACCGACCGGACTTCACCATTACCGTAGATTGAAATGGCTTTAATACCCAACGGAATTCCCGAAAAAACGATCGAGCGGCTCAGCGAGTATCGCCGTACGCTGCTCGCCTGCCATAGGGAGGGCATTACCCACATTTTTTCGCACGTGCTGGCCGGGATTCACGGCATTACGGCTGTGCAGGTGCGTCGGGATCTGATGTTGATCGGGTTCTCGAGCGATACCAAGAAAGGCTACGACGTAAAGGTGTTGATCGATTTTATCAGCAACATCCTCGACAGCGAAAGCCCGGTGAACATCGCCGTAATCGGTATGGGTCACCTGGGGCAGGCCATCACCAAATATTTCAACGGGAAGAGCCTGAAGCTGCGGATCACGGTCGCGTTCGACGTCGATCCCGCAAAAGTGGATACTGCGATCGACAACATTCCGTGCTACCACATGGAGTGTTTCGAGAAGGTCGTCCAGGAGAACGACATCTCGATCGTCATCGTATCTTCGCCGACCAAAGTCGCCCCCGAACTGGTCGTGCCGATCATCAACGCCGGCATCAAGGGCGTACTCAACTTTACCTCGACACGCCTGAATTTCCCGCAAGGTATCTACGTGGAGAATTACGATATTACGACTCTTCTGGAAAAGGTTGCTTACTGCGTCAAGGAATCCGAAGAGAATAACGACAATAATTAAGGTGTCGATGCGAGTATTCCACGGCTTCGAAAATCTGCCTTCGTTCCGTTCGCCGGCGGCTACCGTCGGATCGTACGACGGAGTTCATAGCGGACACCGGGTTTTGCTCGACCGGATTCGCCGGGAGGCGGCCGCTGTCGGGGGAGAAAGTATCGTGCTGACCTTCGACCCGCATCCCCGCGTGACGCTCGGTACACAGGAGCGGCTGCGGCTGCTGACTTCGCTCGAAGAGAAGATATACCTGCTCGACCGGTTCGGAATCGACAATCTGATCGTGATTCCGTTCGACCGGGCCTTCAGCCGGATTCCTTCCGAGAGTTTCGTAAAGGACTATCTGATCGGGAAGGTGGGGGTGAAGAATCTGGTCGTCGGTTTCAACCACCGCTTCGGCCACGACAAGGAGGGAGATTACCGGCTGCTCAACGGATTGCATGACGAGTTCGGCTTCCGTGTGACGGAGATCGAGAAACAGGATGTCGATGCCGAGAAGGTGAGTTCGACGGTCATTCGTCGTCTGATCGAGCGGGGAGAGATGAATAAAGCTGCCCGGATGCTGTCGCATCCGTATCTGTTGGCAGGCGATGTGGACTGCGCAGGACATATCGCCTCGGGAGAGGCTCTCAAGCTGCTTCCGCCTCCGGGTGAATATCCCGTGCGGATCGAAGGTAGGCCCGGTGTGCTTCGGATAACCGCCAAAGGTACTCCGGAATTATTGAGGACGGCGGGAAAAATGCCGTCGGGCCATATACTAATCGAGTTTTAACGCCATGCTGACAAGAGATTTCAAATTCAGAGTCTGGTATAAGGATACCGATCAGATGGGTATCGTACACCATTCGAATTACATCTGCTATTACGAAGCGGCCCGTTCGGAGCTGCTCCGCAGTTTCGGCTCTTCGTATGCCGATATGGAGGAGAAGGACGGCGTGATGATGCCGATTCTCGAGGTACACTCCAAGTACCTGCGTCCGGCTCATTACGACGAATTGATCACGGTTCGAATTTCCCTCCGGGAGTTGCCGAAAGCGCGTATTACGTTCGAATACGAAATTTACAACGAAGCGGGCGAGCTGCTCAATACGGGTTCTACGGTTCTGGGTTTCATCCACCGCGATACGCGGCGTCCCTGTCGGGCTCCGAAAGGATTTATGGAGCTGTTGGAAAAAAACCTGTAATTCACGCTGTTTTTTACGAATCGCCGGTTGATCGTATCGATTTTTCCCAAGAGGAAGATATTTCGGATTTTCGTCGATGGAGGAATCCGGATGAGAGTTCCGTACGATTTTATCCGATATAAAATAGCGGCGGCTCCTTTTCGGGGCCGCCGCTTCGATATACGGTAATTTACTGCTATTTCTCGATCAGCGAAATACTGCGTTGGATGAACTCCGTCAGGTTTTTGCCCTTGAGCAATCCGTTGGAGAGCAATGCCAGGTCGATGATCTGTTTGACGAGCTTGTTCTCTCCGCCAATTTCGCGCAGACGCGTATCGCGCTCGTCGCGCAGGGTGACGATCTTCTTCGAAAGCTCCTCGCGTGTCGATTTCTCCTCGGGCGTGAGTTCCTCCTCTTTCTTGCCTTTGACCACTTCGTCGAAACGGCGCTCTTCGGCGACCGCAGCATCGATCTTTTTGGTGATGGTCTTCAGCTTGTCGCCGTAGCTCTTCTCCACATCGGCCAGGATGTCGATCACGATGGGGTTGTTGCCATTGACGGCGATCGTGAAGTTATCGGGCATCTGGCTGTAGAATTGGCTCATACCTCCGCCGCTGATGGCTGCCATCTCCTTCATGCGCCGCATGAATTCGTTCTGCGTAATCACCACGGGCGCAGCATCGGCCGCCATCGCTTCGAACGAAATGTTGTAGTGGATCTTCTCGTCCTTGGGCATCTGGCTTTCGAATACGGGACGCATGATCTCCTGCTGGGCCTCGCTCAGGGACATCTTGAGCGTTTCGTCTTTCTGGATGAGCTTGTCGATCACGTCGCTGTCCACGCGCACGAAGCGGGCGTCCTTGTGTTTCGACTCGTACCAATTGACATAGTGGTTGTCGAGTTGTCCGTCCATAACCAGCACGTCATAGCCTTTGGCCTTGGCCGATTCGAGGAACGAATTTTTCTCTACGGGATCGTCCACATAGAGGAAAACGACCGTACCGTTCTTGTCGGTCTGGTTACCTTTGACGACCTCCTTGTACTCTTCGGCGGTGAAATACTTGCCCTCGGTCGTCTTCCACAGCATGAAACTCTCTGCCTTCTCGGCGAACTTTTCGTCGGTGATAATGCCGTATTCGATGAAGATCTTCAGATCGTCCCATTTCTGTTCGTAGTCCGCACGCATCGTCGTGAAGAGCTCCTGCAAGCGATCGGCCACCTTGCGGGTGATGTAGTTCGAAATCTTCTTGACATTCGAATCGCTCTGCAGGTAGCTGCGCGATACGTTCAGCGGAATATCCGGCGAGTCGATCACGCCGTGCAACAGGGTGAGGTATTCCGGTACGATCCCCTCGACCTGGTCGGTCACATACACCTGATTGGAGTAGAGCTGGATCTTGTTTTTCTGAATTTCGAAGTTGTTCCGAATCTTCGGGAAGTAGAGGATACCCGTCAGGTGGAACGGATAATCGATATTCAGATGAATCGAGAAGAGCGGCTCTTCACCTATGGGATAGAGTTCGTGGTAGAACTCCTTGTATTGCTCGGCGGTGATCTCGGTGGGTTTTACGGTCCACAGCGGGGCGATGTTGTTGATGATGTTGTCCTTGTTGGTATCGACGTATTTGCCGTCTTTCCACTCCTTCACCTTGCCGAAAGCGATGGGAACGGGTAGGAAGCGGCAGTACTTGCGCAGCAGCTCTTCGACCTTCGAATCTTCGCCGTATTCGAGCGTATCGGCCGAAAGGTGCAGTACGATCGTGGTTCCCCGGTCGCGTTGCTCGGTCGTTTCCTCCATTTCGTATTCGGGCGATCCTTCGCAACTCCAGTGTACCGTCTTGGCGCCCTCCTTGTAGGAGCGGGTGAAAATCTCCACTTTGTCGGCGACCATGAAAGCGGAGTAGAAGCCCAGTCCGAAGTGGCCGATGATCGCCTGGTTCTTGTACTTCTCCATGAACTCCTCGGCTCCCGAGAAGGCGATCTGGTTGATGTATTTGTCGACCTCTTCGGCCGTCATGCCGATGCCGCGGTCGGTTACGGTCAGCGTTTTGGC
>ENA-UEQJ01001440-UEQJ01001440.1-human-gut-metagenome-genome-assembly--contig:-NODE-1440-length-19029-cov-5.540312_pt1 | contig 19029 bp, 15 predicted proteins | sample MGYA00242937_ERZ507938 | MGnify/ENA primary metagenome ERZ507938 (study PRJEB26167, sample SAMN06115437) | human gut metagenome | host: Homo sapiens | place: China:Gansu | collected 2015-07-03...
TCCTGAAAAAGGTCAAGGGCACCGATATTGAGCTCCTGCTGAAGGAAAGCGGACTCATCAAGTAAATATCCCCATTCAGCGGGCGGCTGCCGGTGCACAGGAGGCACCGGCAGCCGCTTTTTGCGCAAAAAGGAGGTAACAGAAATGCTGCTCCCCTGCATCAGATTATAACAGAACAGAAAAAATCGAGCGGTCATAAGTGAAATCCCTTATGACCACTCGATATGGTGCCGGTGGTGGGACTCGAACCCACACGGAGTCGCCCCCGGCGGATTTTGAATCCGCTACGTCTACCATTCCATCACACCGGCATACAGCTCGATTATTATACCTTATTTTGTGGACAAATGCAAGAAAAATTTGCCTCCCCCGAAACGGGGGCGTAGGACTACGATACATATTGGATGGTGCAGACCGTCGGACCCCGCAAAATACCCCCCTGGGCCCGGCAAGACCGGGTCCAGGGGGTATCTGTGTATTTCTCTCCGACACGCTCACCTGGCGTACAGCAAGCCAATAAGCCAGTTCAGCGTCCGTCCCGGCAGAATGCGGGTCAGGAATACAAAGAACTGATAGTCCAGCCGTATGGTATAGATGGGCTTGGGCCGCCGCTTCATGGCCACCCGGGCGATAAACGCTCCGGCCTTGGCCGGGTCCATACCCGTCTGCTCGTCGTGCTCCATCCTCTGGACGGACCGGCCGATGCGGCCCTGATACACGTCGTCTCCGGCCATGGTTTTCACCCGGGCGGCGGTAAAGCCCGTGTGAATATCTCCGGGCTGTACGGCGCACACGGTAATGCCAAAAGGCCGCAGCTCGTTGGCCAGGGCCATGGTATATGCGTTCACCGCCGCCTTTCCGGCGGAGTAGTACGCCTGGAAGGGAATGGGGCAGGGCGCCGCCACGGAGCTGAGGTTCACGATGCGGCCCCGGCCCGCCTGGCGCATATGGGGGATCACGGCCTTGTTCATCCGCACCATGCCGAAGAAGTTCACGTCCAGCAGGCGCTGGGCCTCCGCCGTGTCGGTGAACTCCACCGCCCCGGAGATACCGAAGCCCGCGTTATTCACCAGCACGTCAATGCGCCCGGCCCGGTCCATGATCTCCGCCACGGCGGCGCGGACCTGGTCCTCGTCGGTGATGTCGCAGCGGATGTGGTGCAGGCCCTCCACCCCCTGCTCCCGGCGGCTCAGCTCATACACCGTATAGCCCGCATCCCGCAGATACAGGGCCGTGGCCCTGCCGATGCCGGAGGTCCCTCCGGTGATGACAGCGATCTCACGCATGATCCTTCACCAGCACGTCCGCCATGATGTCCATGGCCTCATCCAGCAGGGCCTCGGTATGGGTGGCCATATAGCTGGTCCGCAGCAGGGCCTCCCCCTCCGGCGTGGCCGGGGGCAGCGTGGGGTTCACATACACGCCCCGGTCATAGATCTCCCGGGCCACCTCCAGGGTGTGGTAGGTCTCGTAGGTATAGATGGGGATGATGGGCGTGGGAGCCGTCAGGGCGGACTCCCGGATCTTCATGCCCCGGTCCGTCATGCCCTTGCGGGCATAGAGGCTCAGCTCCCGCAGCCGCTCCGGCAGCTCGGGATGCTGCTCCAGGTGCCGCAGGGCCGCCAGGGCCGTGGCGCAGTTGGCCGGGGGAATGGACGCCGAGAAGATGAAGGGCCGGGACGCGTGGCGCACATAGTCCGCCACCTCCTCCGATGCCGCCATGTAGCCGCCCAGGGATGCCAGGGACTTGGAAAACGTGCCCATATACACGTCCACCTGGTCCTCCAGGCCAAAGTAGCTGGCCGTGCCACGGCCGCCCTCGCCCAGAACGCCCAGGCCGTGGGCGTCGTCCACCATGACCCGGGCCCCATACTTCTTGGCCAGAGCGCAGATCTCCGGCAGCTTGGCGATGTCGCCGCCCATGGAGAACACGCCGTCGGTGACGATCAGCGCGCCGTTCTTCTCCGGCACACGCTGCAGCATCTTCTCCAGCTCGGCCATGTCGCTGTGGCGGTAGCGCAGCATCTTGCCGTAGCTCAGCTGGCAGCCGGCGTAGATGGACGCGTGGTTCTCCCGGTCACAGATCACATAGTCGTGCCGGTCCACCAGGGCGCTGATAATGCCCACATTGGCCTGGAACCCGGTGCCGAAGGTGACGATGCCGGGCTTGCGCAGAAACTTCCCCAGCTCTGCCTCCAGCTCCAGGTGCATCTCCAGGGTGCCGTTTAAGAACCGGGAGCCGCTGCACCCGGTGCCGTACCGCTCCAGGGCGTGAATGCCTGCCTCCACCACGTCCGGCGCGATGGTCAGGCCCAGATAGTTATTGGAGCCAAGCATAATGCGGCGCTTGCCCTCCATCTGCACCTCCACGTCCTGCCGGGACTGCAATGCGTGGAAATAGGGATATACTCCTGCCTCCTTCAGTTCCTTGGCCAGAGAGGGGGCGCTGCATTTTTCAAAAATATCCATGTATAGCCTCCTTATTTGCTAATATGAAATATCAGTTTTCATGGTGAAAACAATCATTTTTACAGGGATTTATGATTCAAGTTATTATATACTGTTCCCGGCATCCCTGTCAACCGGTGATTTTCCCGGGGGCATTTCCCCCAAGCGGCAGACCCTGTACCGGGCTAAAAAGAGCATCCGCAGGCCCCTGCGGATGCTCTTTTCCTATACGATTACACGGACCGGGTGGCCACCACGTCCACGCCGGTGCCCAGCACGTTGGGGATCACCACGTCCCCGGCGGCTACCGGGGCCGTCAGATGCACCCGGCACAGCGCCCGGGCCACATCCAGCACCCTTTCCTTGGGTACGTCTCCCCGGGTGCGGACAGACACCACCGGCAGCAGGCCGCCGGTGACCCGGACGGTGCCGGTAACGGTGCGGGCCGGATGGGTACACTCCTTCCGGGCGTAGGCGTCCCCCCGGGGACAGGTGTTGCCGGTGACCTCCGTCACCCGGCTGCCGTCCATAACGGCGGTCAGCTGGCAGCCCATAGGGCAGCCGATACACGTCAGTTCGCGGATGCTCATTGTGCCACCTCCTCCACCTGAATGGTGATCTCCGCCAACTCCCGGGGCAGGTCTGCCCGCCGCAGGGTCAGCTGCTCCATCTCGCCGGGGGTCAGGATGCGCTTATGCACCCGGCGCAGCAGCGCTCCGTCGGCGTAGACCGCCAGGTCGGCGTTCTGATACGGCTTCCCCACCCGGAACCGGACGGTGACGGACTCCTCCATCCCCTCCGGGTCCAGATACTGCGGCACTGTATACCGCACACCGTTTTTCCCGGTCAGGCGGACGGTTTGCCGCTCCCGCCGCTGCTCCAGCAGGTACCGGGCAGCGTTTTCTCCTGCCCGTGCCGCCTCCTGGGACACAAAGTCCACCAGATCGTGGACATGCAGCACGTTGCCGCAGGCAAACACACCGGGGATAGAGGTGGACAGATCGTCCCCAACCTCCGGGCCGCCGGTAACGGCGTCCAGCCGGACGCCGGCCTGCTGACTCAGCTCGTTTTCCGGCAGCAGCCCCACGGACAGCAGCAGGGTGTCGCAGGGGATGTCCCGCTCCGTGCCGGGGATGGGGCGGCGGTTTTCGTCCACCCGGGCCAGGGTCACACCCTCCAGCCGTTCCTGTCCGTGAATATCCACCACCGTGGTGGACAGGTACAGGGGAATATCGAAATCCTCCAGGCACTGGACGATGTTCCGCTTCAGGCCGCCGGAATAGGGCATGACCTCCGCCACTGCGTGGACTTTGGCCCCCTCCAGGGTCATGCGCCGGGCCATAATCAGGCCGATGTCGCCGCTGCCCAGGATCACCACGTCCCGGCCGGGCATCAGCCCCTCCATGTTCACCAGCCGCTGGGCGGTACCGGCGGAGTAAATGCCCGCCGGGCGGCAGCCGGGGATGTTCAGCGCGCCCCGGGGCCGCTCCCGGCAGCCCATGGCCAGGATCACCGCATCGGCGTCCAGCTGCACCAGGCCCGTTTCCCGGCCTGTCAGCGTCAGCACCCGGTCCCGGGACAGGTCCAGCACCATGGTGTTCAGCAGGTACGGGATGTTCAGCTCCCGGACCTGGTCGGCAAACCGCCGGGCGTACTCCGGCCCGGTAAGCTCCCGGGAGAAGGTGTGCAGGCCGAAGCCCGCGTGGATGCACTGGTTCAGAATGCCGCCCAGCTCCCGGTCCCGCTCGATGATCAGCAGGTCCTCCACTCCGGCCTTCCGGGCGGCCGCGGCGGCGGCCAGGCCCGCGGGCCCGCCGCCGATGATGGCAAGCTGTACGTGTTTCATCATGCTTCCTCCTTGGTTCGCCCGGTCAGCAGCCGGGATGTACCGCCGTTTTTCGTCAGCTCCGTCTGGGGTACCCCCAGCTCCCGGGACAGGATCTCCATGACCCGGGGGGTGCAGAAGCCTCCCTGGCACCGACCCATACCGGCCCGCACCCGGCGCTTCACCCCGTCCAGGGACCGGGCCCCGGGGGTGCGGTGGATAGCGTCCACGATCTCCCCCTCGCTGATGCCCTCGCACCGGCACACGATGTTGCCGTAGGCGGGGTTTTCCGCCGCCAGACGCTGCCGCTCCTCAAAGGGCAGCTCCCGCAGGTGGACGATGTCCCGGCGCAGGGGGTCGAAGTCCGGCTTTTCCGCCGCCCCCAGATACGCCGCCGCCTGCTCCGCCAGATAGGCCCCGATGGCCGGGGCCGAGGACAGCCCCGGGGACTCGATGCCCAGGGCCTCGAAATACCCGGGGATGGGCTGGCCGATGCGGAAGTCGTCCTCCCCCTCCGCCAGATGGGCCCGCAGCCCGGCGAAGCTGGTGATCACGTCCCGCAGGGGCAGGCCCGGCACGCTCTTGCGGGCCATATCCTGGGCAAAGGCCAGTCCCTCCGCCGTGGTGGCGGTCAGGTCCCGCTGCTCCTGGTCCGCAGCGGTGGGGCCCACCAACAGGTTGCCATGGACCGTGGGCGTTACCAGCACGCCCTTACCCATAGGGCCCGGCAGCTGGAACACGGTGCGCTGCACCAGGCCGCCGTCCTTCTTGTCCAGCAGGCAGTATTCACCCCGGCGGGGCACGATGCGGGCGGTATCGCTGCATACCTGGTTATGGAGCACATCGCCCCACACACCGGCGGCGCTGATTACGGCCCGGGTCTCCATGGTCCCCCGGTTGGTTTCCAGGGTATAGCCCGCCTGAGTCCGGCGGATGCGCTCCACCCGGGTGTCGAAGCGGAAGGTCACGCCGTTGTGAGCGGCGTTCTCCGCCAGGGCGATGGTCATGCCGAAGGGACAGATGATGGCGCTGCTGGGGGCGTACAGGGCGGCAACGGCCTTCTCCGACAGGGCAGGCTCCAGCGCACGAAGCTGCTCTCCCCGAACGATCTCCAGGCCCTCCACGCCGTTGACCTGTCCCCGGTGCAGAAGCTCCTCCAGATGGGGCAGGCCCGCCTCCTCAAAGCATAGCACCAGGGCCCCGTTCCGGCGATAAGGGAAGTCCAGCTCCCGGGACAGCGCCTCCATCCGGCGGCTGCCCTCCACGTTGAACCGGGCCTTCAGACTCCCCGCCGGAGCGTCGAACCCGGCGTGAACGATGGCGGAATTGGCCTTGCTGGTGCCCACGCATACGTCCTCTCCCTGCTCCACCAGGCACACGTCCAGCTGCCAGCGGCTCAGCTCCCGGGCCACGGCGCAGCCCACTGCGCCGCCGCCGATGATGACCACATCCTGCATACAAAGTGCTCCTTTCCGCGAAAAAAGAGCCACGCCAAAGCCCGCCCGGTCTCCCGGGCGGCCCTTTGCATGACTCAATCTCTCAATGCATTCAATATATATTGTTATTATACGCCGTCCGCCCCCGCTTGTCAATGGCAAACGGGGGCGGACACAGGCTACTGCGCCTCAATCTCTTTGATATTCACTTCATTTCCCTGAACCAGCCAGGTGTCCTCGCTGCCGCAATAGGGGCAGGTCCGGCCCTGGGGCACGGTGTCGTAGTCCCGGCCGCAGCCATCGCAGTGAGTGATGGCGTGGACCGTCTCGAACCGCAGCTGTGCCCGGGGCATCAGCTCCGTCCGGGCCACAGCCCATTTCCAGCAGCTCTCCAGCTCATGGGGCACCACACCGGACACCTGGCCCAGCTCCAGCGTCACCGATGCCACATCGGTGAGCTGCTGCTGCCGCCCAATGTCCTCCACGGCCCGGATCACATGAAAGACGATGCCCAGCTCGTGCATTATTTCTTCCCGGCCTTCCGGATCTTGATCTGCCGCTTCACCATGTAGGGCAGGATGGCCTTCATCTTATCCTCGGAGGGGATCATGTTGGTGCACTCCGGCCGCTCCCGGTGCAGGTGAATGGCGTCAAAGGCACACTTGGTGGTGCACACGCCGCAGCCGATGCACTTGTTGGGGTCCACCACGGAGGCGCCGCAGCTGAGGCAGCGGGCCGTCTCCTTCTGGACCTGCTCGGCGGTGAAGGCGATGCGCTCGTCCCGGAAGGTCCGGCGCAGGGCCTCGTTGTACCCGATCCGCTGGCGGGGCGTGTTGTCGAAGCCCACGGGGATCAGGGCGTTCTCCTTGTCCAGCTCCACAAACTGGCGGCGGTTGCGGCCGATGGTCAGGGTTGCCTTCTGCACGAACCGGTGCAGGGAAATGGCGCCCTCCTTGCCGGCGGCGATGGCGTCGATGGCGAACTTCTGGCCGGTGACGGCATCGCCTCCGGCGAAAATGTCGGGCTCCGCCGTCTGATACGTTACCGGGTCCACCTGGGCGGTGCCGTTGGGGTTGAAGGTCACGGCGGTGCCCGTCAGCAGCTGCCGCCAATCCACCTTCTGGCCGATGCAGTACAGCACCGTGGCACAGGCCGCCTCGCAGGCATCGTTATCGTCGAACACCGGTGCGAAGCGCCCCTGGTCGTCCTTCACCCGCAGGCACTTGCGGAAGCGAATCCCGGCGGCGTGACCGTCCCGGGTCACCACCTCCGTCTGGCCCCATCCGGCGTGGATGGTCACGCCGTCGCGCTCGCACTCGCTCCGGTCCTCCGCGCCCATGGGCATTTCATCATAGCCCTCCAGGCAGTACAGGTCCACGGACTCCGCGCCGCAGCGCACCGCCGTCCGGGCCACGTCCGCCGCGATGTTGCCGCCGCCGATGACCACCACCCGGCCTTCCAGCTTCGTCTCCTGGCCGCCGTTGACCCGGCGCATGAAGTCGATGCCCGCCGTGACGCCCTGGGCGTCGTCGCCGGGGATGTTCAGCCTGCCGCCGGACTGCAGGCCCACGGCCACATAGAAGCCCTGATAGCCCTGCTCCCGCAGCTGGGCAATGGTCACGTCCTTGCCCACCTCCACGCCGCAGCGGAACTGAACGCCCATCTCCCGCAGCACGTCGATCTCCGCCTGGACCACGTCCTTCTCCAGCCGGAAGCTGGGCAGGCCGTTCTCCAGCATGCCGCCCAGACGCTGCTCCTTTTCAAACACGGTGGGGCGGTAGCCCTTCTCCGCCAGGTAATAGGCGCAGGACAGGCCCGCCGGGCCGCCGCCGATGATAGCGATCTGCTGATCGAACGCGCCGTCTACCTTGGGGATCACCTTCTCCGGCACGAACCGGGTGGCGGCGTCCAGGTCCTGCTGGGCAATGAACCGCTTCACCTCGTCGATGGCCACGGCCTGGTCCACGGTGCCCCGGGTGCAGGCATCCTCGCAGCGGCGGTTGCAGATGCGGCCGCACACGGCGGGGAAGGGATTCTCCCGCTTGATCAGCTGCAGCGCCTCCCGATACTTGCCCTGAGCCGCCAGCTTCAGATAGCCCTGCACGGCGATGTGGGCGGGGCAGGCGGTCTTGCAGGGGGCGGTACCGGTGTCGTAGCAGTTGATGCGGTTCTTGTCCCGGTAGTCGATGGCCCACTTTTCGGGGCCCCACTTGGCCGCATCCGGCAGCTCCTGCCGGGGATACTCCACGGGGCCGTCCTTGGTGCACAGCTTCTGGCCCAGCTTCACCGCACCGGCGGGACAGTATTCCACGCACCGGCCGCAGGCCACGCACTGGTCCGTCTCCACCCGGGCCACATAGGCGCTGCGGGACATGTTGGGGGTGTTGAACAGCTGGCTGGTCCGCAGGGCGTTGCAGACGTTGACGTTGCAGTTGCAGATGCCGAAGATCTTCTGCTCGCCGTCGATGTTGGTGATCTGGTGGACAAAGCCGTTGTCCTCTGCCTTCTTGAAGATGGCCATGGCCTCGTCATAGGTGATGTATTCCCCCCGGCCGGTTTCCACGATATAGGTGGCCATGTCGCCCACGGCGATGCACCAGCTCTCCGGGTCGTCGCCGCAGCCCTCGTTCAGATACTGGCGGCTGGCCCGGCAGGAGCACATGCTCTTGGCGTACTTGCCCTCGTACTTGTGCAGCCAATAGGAGATTTTTTCCAGGCCCACGGCCTCGTTCTCCGTCTCGATGGCCTTTTCCACGGGGATCACGTGCATGCCGATGCCGGCGCCTCCGGGAGGCACCATGGGGGTGATCTTCTCCAGGGGCAGGAAGGTCATCCGCTCAAAGAAGGCCGCCACCTGGGGATGCTCGTCCATCTGGCTGCGGCGCATATTGAAGAACTCCGCGCTGCCGGGGACGAACTGGGGCAGGACATACCGCTTTTCGTGGTTGGGGTTCTTCCCGTCCAGATTCTCCCAGTTATACTCGATCAGGCCCACCCAGGCCATCTGGTCCAGCAGCTTCTGCAAAGGCTCCCGCTCCAGCTTGGTCAGCTTCATCAGCTGCCCGATGGTCTTGGGCTTGCGGACGCCCATCTTCAGGGCCACGTCCGCCATTTCGTCGGTGACCAGGTCCGCCAGGCCCCAGTATTCCGGATCGTTGCCCTTGACGCCCTTGAGCTTGGCGGGCACCCGGTCGGTAATCATGGCCACCAGCTTCGCAATTTTGGGCCGGGGCTCGTCCACCACAGGGATGGTAAAGGGCAGCTTCTCCTGCTCCAGGGGGAACGCGGTGGGACGATCGCCGTTGATGTTCTTTCCCATGTCAAATCTCCTTCATTTCCGCCCAACGGGCGGTTTTTTCGATACCAACTCACTATTATAATAGCAACTTCTGCCGCAAAAAGCTATTGACTGTTTCTCTAAAGTTATGATATCCTATTTTATGGTCCTGGTCGGACCAGAAGGAGGATATGCCATGGATTTCCGCCCCATTGTGGCCCCGTCCATCCGGGAGCTGTTCATTCAGCAGCTGGAGGGTGCTATTCTGTCCGGGCAGCTGAAGCCCGGGGACCGGCTGCCCACGGAGCGGGAGCTGGCCGACACCATGCACATCAGCAAGACCGTGGTCCATGAGGGCCTGCGGGAGCTGCACCGCCTGGGCTTTCTGGACATCGCCTCCCGCCGGGGCGTCACCGTGGCGGACTATGCCCAGACCGGCAGCCTGGAAACGCTGACGGCCATTATGGATTATCACGGCGGCCTGCCGGACGAGAAAACCGCCCGCAGCATCCTGCGCCTGCGGTACTATCTGGAGGCCCCGGCTCTGCGGGACCTGGCCGCGTCCCACACCCCCGCCGATCTGGACACCCTCCGCGCCCTCCAGCGCCAGGCGGAGGAGGCCCCGGACACCGCCGCCCTGGCCCAGGCCCTGTTCCGCTATCACCGGGGGGTGACGTTTTTAAGCGGCAACACCATCACGCCCCTGCTGTTCAACGCCTTTAAGAAGGTTAATCTGGAGTTCTGGTCCGGCTACATCCGCTCCGTGGGCCGGGAGGAGAGCCTGCGTACCCTGGCCCGGTTCACGGACCTCATCGCCGCCGGACAGGGGGACCAGGCCGCCCGGCTGCTGGACGACGGCCTGCGGCGGTTTGTGACCACGCTGTAAATTCGCATTTTGTTCAAAATATCCGTCTGTTCTTGTGGAAAAGCCATAGATTCCATTCGGAAAATTCTGCAACTTGCCAATTGTACTCCCTCCCGGGTATGGTATAATGATGGTATCTTATATAAAGGAGGCTTTTCCATGAGACGCACAAAAGCTCTGCTTTCCTGTCTGCTGGCCCTGGCCCTGGTGATGCTGACCGCCTGCGGCGCCAAGCAGCAGACCGTCCACCGGCTGTCCGCGGACCGGGTGACCCAGGCGGCAACGGTGTCCCAATTGCAGGAGGTCAGCGATCTGATCGTGGTATTCACCCCGGAAACTCAGGAAAACGTCCTTTCCCGCTACAGCGACGGCAACGTCTCCTCCGGCTATACCCGGACCACCGGCAGGGTGTCCCAGGTGCTGAAGGGCCAGGCCCCGGAGCAGCTGGTCATCACCGAGGAGTGCTACACCCTGGATGATGCCCTGTGGACCCAGGGCGGCTATCTGCCCATGGAAAAGGGACGGCCCTACCTGCTGTTCCTCACCGCCTACCCCGGCGGCTCCGACTACGCGGGCATGTACTACCCCACCGAGCTGGAGCTGGGCAAATACCCCCTGACGGACCAACCCCTCACCGCCTCCCATGCAGCCGGCGCATGGCAGGTATACTCCCCGGACGGCAGTACACTTTCCCAATATCAGAGCTGGTATCAGCAGGTGGCGGCTCTGTACCCTGATTTGTTTTGACCACCCGAAAAACCTATAAAAAGGGACCGACGGCAGATGCCTTGTGCATCCGCCGTCGGTCTATTCTCTTTCGTCTACCAACCGGGGCCGGAACCTCCGCAGCCGGCGGCTGCAGAGGAGGCTTTATCCCCAGAACTGGCGGGCCAGGTCCTGGGCCAGCTTTTCCACCACGCCGGGGGCGTAGGGCAGGGGCAGTCCGGCATCCGAAAGGGTCTCGGCATACAGCTTGCTGCCGCCGGAGGCACACAGGGCGTGATACCGGGCCCAACCGTCTGCGGGGTCGGCGTCATAGGCAGCCTTCAGCTGCTGGGCGCAGACGATGGACAGAGCGTAGCTTACCACATACCGGGGGGACATATACAGGGCCATGTTGGTAAACAGGTCGCACCCGGCCAGCACCTGCTGCCGCCAGGGCTCGTTGTTCTGGGCCCGGCCGAAGGACTTCTCCGTGCGGTCGAACTCCTCTGCCCACTGGGCCAGAGAGGCGTCCGGATGCTCATACAGCCACGTCTCAAAGGTGTGGATGGAGCAGAAGGCGCACAGCTCCTTGATGAAGTCGTAGCGGTGCTCCGTCAGGAACTGGGGGGCGTGAGGGCCGAAGAAGTCCCGTGCATAGGGGAGGGTCAGCAGCTCCATGGTCTTGGAGTGGACCTCCGCCAGATCGGGACTCAGCCCCACATAGTCCGCCAGCGGCTGGCTGCGGTAGGAGAGGTAGCCCTGAAGGCCGTGGCCCAGCTCATGGGTATAGACGGTGACGTCGGAGCCGGTGCCGTCGCAGTTGGCGAAGATGAAGGGCATCCCGCAGGGGGCACCCAGCATATCGCAGAAGCCCATGCCGGAGATTTTATTGGGAGAGCCTGCCACGTCCAACAGGTCGTGGCGGACCATCTCGTCGAAGAAATGTCCCGCCTCCGGACTCAAGGCGTGATACATCCGGCGAGCGGCCTTGGGCAGCTCCTCCGCCGCCACGGGGACGGCGTTGCCCTCCGGGAACACCAGCGCCCGGTCATAGGGCAGCAGCGCCTCTACCCCCAGGCGCTGGCGCTGTTCCTCCTGGAGACGCAGATACAGGGGGGCGATGTGGGTCTGCACCTGGCGGCAGAATTCGTCCAGCTCCGCCCGGCCATAGCCCAGACGCTGCATGCAGAGATCGCCGTAGTCGGCAAAATTGTCAAAGCCGTTTTCACGGGCCAGCTGATTTCGTGCGTGGACCAGGTCCCGCAGCAGCTGCTCCAGGGCTTCGGCGTTTTCCAGCGCCGTCTGCTGCTGGGCCTCGTAGGCGGCCCGGCGGCGCTCCCGGTCGGTGCTGGCCAGTGCAAAGCGCAGCTGACCGCCGCTGAGGGTCTCGCCCTGGACCTGATACCTGGCGGAGGCCGTCAGCTGCTGGTATTGGGCCGTCAGCCGGGAGATGCGGGCCTGCAGCTCCTTGCCGCCGGTGTGGAGCCGCTGATCCAGCGTCAGCAGGCGGCGCAGCTGGGGGCCGAAGGTCCCGTCCACCGCCGCTGCGTAGGGGCTCTCCGCAATGGCCATGGACAGGGACTGGGTATCCAGCGTCTCCAGCCGGGGCAGGGTCTCCTGCAGCTCCCGCTGGTAAAATTCGTCGGTGACGTCGTGGAAGGCCCGGATGGTGGCAATGCTCTGGCACAGGGCCACCTCCTGCTGCAGGGCGTCCCGCTGCCGGACCACGTCCAGCAGGTCCTCCGGGCAGGCGGCAGCCCTGGCCCGGCGGGTCAGGGCATCGTACCGGGTCTGAAGGGCCTCCACGTCCGGGCTGGTATAGGGAATATCAGAAAATTTCCAATTCTCGTTCATAGCGTCACTCCTTTGGATAGATGATGGACAGGGCCATGCGCTCCGGCCGGATATTGTCCCGGATAAAGTCCAGCAGATCCTGCTGGGTAATGGAATCGTACACCTCCGGGAAGCGGAAGGGATCGTATCCCTGGAAGCAGCCCTCGGCCGCCGTGGAGGCGATGGCCTCGAAGGAGTTCAGACTTTTGATGGATGCGCCGAAGCTGGCCCGGCGGATGCGCTGGACATAGGCCGGGTCCACCCCCTCCCGGACCACCCGGCGGGCTTCATCCAGAACGGCCTGCTGCACGGCCTCGGGGTCGTTGCTGTCGCCGCCGCAGAACACATAGGCGGCTCCCGGCAGCAGGTCATAGGCGCTGTCAAAGGTGCCGTTGATCAGCCCCTGGCTGTACAGCCGGGTGAACAGGGGGCTGGACTCGCCCATGAGCACGTCGCAGGCCAGGTCTCCCAGAATGTCCAGGCGCATGCGGTCCGGCCCCTCCGGCACCGGGGGGCACTTGAAGCCCAGCAGGAAGGTGGGCATGGCCACCTCCATCCGGTCCTCGATGCGGGTCATGTGGGGGGCCAGGTCCTCCTCCCGGCCATAGTCCCGGGGGATCACGGGGCCGCTCTCCCGGGGCAGAACCTCCCGGGCGGCCCGGAGAACCTCCTCCGGGTCCACGTCGCCCACCACCACCAGGCACATATTGGCGGGGGTATAGAAGGCCTTGTGGCAGTCGTACAGGGTCTGGGCGGTGATCTGGCGGATGCTCTCCACGGACCCGGCCACAGACTGCCGCACGGGGCTGTGGCGGTACAGGGCCTGCATCATCTGGCGGTAGACCTGCCACTCGGGGTTGTCCTCGATCATGCCGATCTCCTGGGCGATGATGCCCTGCTCCTTCTCCACGCTTTCATCGGTGAAGTAGGGGACGGACACGAAGGACAGCAGGATCCGCAGATTTTCATAAAAATGCTCGGTGCAGTCGAAATAGTAGGCGGTGACGGCGTTGCTGGTGAAGGCGTTGGGCTCGGCCCCGCCCCGGGCCAGCTCCTGCATGGCGCTGCCGTCGGCGGTGTCGAACATCTTGTGCTCCAGATAGTGGGCGATGCCGGCGGGGGTGTCCAGCCACTGGCCGTCCAGCTGAAAGCGCATATCCATGCCGCCGTAGCGGGTGGTGAAGAAGGCAAACCTCCGGGCATAGCCGGGCTTGGGCACCACGCAGACGGGCAGGCCGTTGGGCAGAGTCTCCCACAGGACCTTTTCCCCGATGCGGGGATATACGGTGGTTTTCATCAGGCCTCCTCCTTTCCGTGCAGGAAGTATATGGTGTCCAGGGTCACGCTCTGGGCGGCGGCCTGAATGCGCTCCGGCGTCACCTGATCCAGCAGGCGCTGCATGGTTTCCGGATCCTCGCTCTGGCCGGTGGCGGCCTGCCCCAGGCAATAATTCTCCAGGGCGCCCTGAGAATCCGGCAGGGAGGCCAGGGCGCTGCGCATGGTGCTGCGGGCGCCCTCCAGCTCCCAAGGCTCCCAGTGCCCGTCCCGGACCTCCTGCAATTGGTGCAGAATTTCGTCCAGGGCCCGCTGATAGTCGGCACTTTCAATGCCGGAGGACACCGTCAGGATGCCCTTGGACCGGACATAATTGCTGGAGGCGTAGTAGCACAGGGAGAGCTTTTCCCGGACGTTGAGAAACAGCTTGGAATTGCTGGTGCCGCCGAACAGAAGGTTTGCCAGGATCATGGCGGGCACATCGTCGGTGGCGCAGCGGAAGCCCATGGAGAGCTTTCCCTGGGTCACATCCATGGTCTCGTGGATGATGCAGGGCTCCGCCGGGGCGGCCACGGCACGGGGCGGCTCCGGGTCCAGGCCCGCGCCCCGGGGCAGGGCGGCGAAGGCCTCCAGCAGGGCGTCCTCCACCCGGGTGATGGGAGCGCTGCCGCAGTAGAACAGCTCCAGCCGGGAGGCGGACATCATTCCCTGGCTGTAGACATGGAGCTTCTGGTTGTTGATGGCCGCGGCGGCAGTCTCGTCTCCCAGGCGGCTGACGCCGTAGGGCTCGTCCCGGCACATCTCCTGCAAAAGGCGCAGGTCCGCCCAGTCCCGCTTGTCGTTGCGGACGGAACGGATGCTGTCCAGCAGGTTGGCCCGCTCACTGTCCACATACTCCGGCAGATACCGGCCGTTGCGGGTGACGGGGTCCAGCAGCAGCTCTCCCAGCAGGGCGGCGGTGGGCTCCAGCAGCTTTTCTCCCCGGGGGGCGAAGCTGTCGTCCATTACCGAGGCCACAAAGCCGATGCACTGGCACTCCGCCCGCTTGCGGATGGTGGGGTTGATCTGCGCGCCGTAGAGCTGGTCCATGGCGGCGGACAGCTGCTGGATATCCGGACAGCGCATGGTGCCCCGCTGGAGCACCAGCGGCAGCAGCGCCCCATAGGACGCCGTTTCCCGGCGCAGGGGGGTGATGAACTGGGCGGACAGACAGCTGGTTTTGAACTTTTTGGCAGGCAGATAGGTGAGATATACCCGGTCCATGATCTCGCGGCGGGTCTTCTCCATATGCGGCACCTCCAGGATACATAGTGGGTATATTATACCGCATATCCAGACAAATGAAAAGGATTTTCATGCAGAATAAGGCCCCCGTCCAAAGCGGGGCCTTGCTGTGCAAGGCGTCCCGGACTTTTGCGGCACACCGCGCCGCCTTTTGCGGGGCCCACCCCTTGCAATCCCCCGGGGAAACGTTTATAATGAATATATTGTTATTCCGACTCAAAAGCAAGGAGGCTTCTCATCATGATCCAAGTCAACGCCGTAGGCGACGCCTGCCCCATTCCGGTGGTCAAGACCCTGCAGGCTCTGAAGACTCTGTCCGGTCCCGGCACCGTGGAGACTCTGGTGGATAACCGCATCGCCGTGGAGAATCTGACCCGTCTGGCCCAGAGCAAGGGCTGCGCCATTGAGACCGAGCAGCTGGCGGAAAACCGCTTCCGGGTCACCATCACCGCCCAGGCCGGAGCCCAGCTGCCCGATACCGCCGACGGCATCTGCACCGTTCCCTCCGAAAGGCCCGAGAACACCGTGGTGGTGATCTCCGCCGACCACATGGGCCAGGGAGACGACACCCTGGGCCGGGTGCTGCTGAAGGGCTTCCTGTTTGCCCTGACCCAGCAGGAGAAGCTGCCCCGCACCGTTCTGTTCTACAACGGCGGCGCTTTCGTCACCTGCGACGGCTCCGCGTCCCTGGAGGACCTGCACAAGCTGGAGGCGCTGGGGGTGGAGATCCTGACCTGCGGCACCTGTCTGAATCATTACGGCATCGCCGACAAGCTCCGGGTGGGTCAGGTGACCAATATGTACGTCATCGCCGAGAAGCAGATGAACGCCACCCTGGTGATCCGGCCTTGACCCGCCAACGGACTCCGGCCCTGGTGATCTCCTTCCAGGAGACGGCCCAGGCCCTGGCGGCGGAGGCCCTGTTCGGGCGGCTGTCTCTGCCGGGGCGCATCATCCCGCTGCCGTCCCGCATTTCCGCCGGGTGCGGCCTGGCCTGGAAGGCGGGCCCCGGCGACGAAACCGTCCTGACGGCGGCGCTGGATGAAAACGGCATCGGCCACGGCCCCTGCTGCGTATTGGAGATGTTCTGATGACGGAGATTTATCTGGACAGTGCTGCCACGTCCCTGCACAAGCCGCCCCAGGTGGCCCAGGCGGTGGCAGAGGCCATCTGTAAGGTGGGAAACGCCGCCCGGGGTGCTCATGGGGCGTCCCTGTCCGCCCTGCGGACGGTGTATGATACCCGCTGCCTGGCGGCCCGGCTGCTGGGCTGTCCCCGGCCGGACCATGTGGCTTTTGCCGCCAACTCCACCATGGCTCTGAACATCGCCATATGCGGACTGCTGTCCCCGGGGGACCACGCCATTTCCACGGACCTGGAGCACAACTCGGTGCTCCGGCCCCTGTATGCCCTGGAACGGCAGGGAATGGCCCTGAGCTTTGTCCCGGCGGACAAAAACGGGCAGGTTTCTTATGACGCTTTTGAAAGGCTGTTCCGGCCCAATACCCGGGCCGTGGTATGTACCCACGCCTCCAATGTCACCGGCGACGTGCTGGATATCCCCCGCATTGCCGCCATGGCCCACCGCCGCGGTGCGCTGCTGATCCTGGACGCGTCCCAGACGGCGGGAGCCATTCCCCTGGACATGACGGCCCTGGGGGCGGACGTGGTGTGCTTTACGGGCCACAAGAGCCTGCTGGGCCCCCAGGGCACCGGCGGCCTGTGTATCTGCCCGGGGGTGGAGGTCCGGCCCCTGCTGCGGGGCGGCAGCGGCGTTCACTCCTTCGACAGGGATCAGCCCGCCGCCTATCCCACCCGCCTGGAGGCCGGAACCCTGAACAGTCATGGCCTGGCGGGGCTTCACGCCGCTCTGGAATACCTGCTGGCAGAGGGGGTGGAAAGCCTGTACGCCCGGGAGCACGGGCTGATGCTGCGGTTTTACCGGGGCGTCCGGGAGCTTCCCGGCGTCCGGGTGTATGGCGACTTTTCCGCCCCTTGCCGGGCGGCCATCGTGTCCCTGAACATCCGGGACCTGGATTCCGGCGAGGTGTCTGACGCGCTTTTGCAGGGCTGGGGCATTGCCACCCGCCCCGGCGCCCACTGCGCGCCCCGGCTCCACCAGGCTCTGGGCACCCGGGAGCAGGGTGCGGTGCGCTTTAGCTTTTCCCCCTTCAACACGGAGGAGGAGATCGACGCCGCCGTGGCCGCCGTGGCCCAGCTGGCCCGGTGATATGCAGGTCTGTCAAACAGCCCGGACGGTAAAATGAGCCCGCAGTCAAGCCCGCAGCCGGCCGGTCTCACGGTATCCCTTCGGTCGGCCCCGGCAGGCCTCAGATGGTTGGCCCATAGCCATGCACCAGCTTTGCATTGACGATGTCTACCGCCATACGGCGGACACCGGGACGATTCCAATCTCCTCCGGCATCATGGGAAGGTATTGCTCTGCGCTTGTTTCTTTACCGAATCTACACTGGAGAAATGCTATGATGTAAGCACACAGTAAGAAAGAGGAGCTCCGTGGAAAACGACAGCAGCGACGATAACGGTTAACCGCTCTTATATGGCCTGTTCATATGCGGCATACCTGCGCCCTTTACTGCGGTATCGGGTATAGGTGTGTCCTTTTTGCGTGAACAGAAGGCGGGAGAATGTTATGCGTTCAGCGCTGGAGCCAGCTTACTTTGTACCGGAAGCTGTGAAAGCCGATGTTCTATTTCAGAACATGAAGCAGACGCATACGACATTTACTTTACGGTCTCCGAGCTGAGTGCGTACAGGGTATTCTTCATCACAGTCAGGCAATGCCGCGTCTGTTTGGCCTGCGCACAGTAAAGCGATTACGCGATTCAAAAGGAGTGAGGATAATGACGGAAGAAAAGCTTTGCAGAAAGCGCCGCCTTTCGTCTTTTCAAATTATCATATTAGGCTTTGCCGGGGTCATTCTGCTGGGTGCGCTGCTGCTGATGCTGCCGCTCTCCACAACAGCCGGGTGCGTAACGCCATTTCATGAAGCGCTTTTCACCGCGACCTCCGCTGTTTGTGTAACGGGTCTTGTGGTGCAGGATACCGGCAGCTATTGGTCGGGCTTTGGTCAGGCGGTGATCCTGACGCTGATTCAGATAGGCGGGCTTGGTGTTGTCACCGTGGCGGCATCGTTTGCGCTGCTGTCCGGGCGAAGGATCTCTCTGATGCAGCGCAGCACCATGCAGGACGCCATCTCAGCGCCGAAGGTCGGAGGGATCGTCCGGCTGACACGGTTCATCCTGCGGGGAACATTTCTGGTTGAACTGATCGGCGCGCTTGCCATGCTGCCGGTGTTTTGCCGGGACTACGGATGGCACGGGATCTGGATGGCGGTGTTTCATTCCATCTCCGCCTTTTGCAACGCCGGGTTTGACATTCTGGGAACGAACAATAACTTGTATCCGTCCCTTACCGGTTATGTCCAAAATCCGGTGATCAATATCACGATCATGCTGCTGATCATAACCGGCGGCATCGGATTCCTGACATGGGATGACATTTGCGAAAACAAGCTGCACTTCCACCGTTATCGAATGCAGAGCAAGGTGATTCTTGTCACGACACTCACGCTGATCGTCCTTCCGGCGCTGTTTTTCTTCTTTGCGGATTTTGATGCCCTTCCCCTCGGAGAGCGGATTCAGGCAGCCCTGTTCCAATCGGTCACGCCGAGAACGGCGGGCTTCAACACCGTCGATCTGCCCGCCATGTCCAGCGCATCTCTGAGCGTGATGATCCTTCTGATGCTCATTGGCGGTTCTCCCGGCTCCACGGCAGGCGGCATGAAAACCACCACGCTGGCAGTCCTGCTTGCCAATGCTGCCGCGACCTTCCGCCAGCGGGACAGCGCCCAACTCTTTGGGCGCAGAGTCGATTGCGGCGCCGTCAAAACCGCCGCGACCATCCTGACGATGTATCTTGCCCTGTTCTTTGGCGGAGGCGTTTTTATCAGCGTATACGAGAATCTTCCGCTGTCCTCCTGCCTGTATGAAGCAGCGTCGGCGGTAGGCACGGTTGGACTGACATTGGGTATTACGCCGCAGCTGCATATTCCCTCGCA
>ENA-UEQJ01001443-UEQJ01001443.1-human-gut-metagenome-genome-assembly--contig:-NODE-1443-length-18999-cov-5.707166_pt1 | contig 18999 bp, 13 predicted proteins | sample MGYA00242937_ERZ507938 | MGnify/ENA primary metagenome ERZ507938 (study PRJEB26167, sample SAMN06115437) | human gut metagenome | host: Homo sapiens | place: China:Gansu | collected 2015-07-03...
TCGTTAAGGGTGGTGGCGTTTCACTCAACAAGGAGAAACTCGCTGCTTTCGATCAGGTTGTAACTGCTGATGACCTGTCCCACCGGCCGATCGGCGATCACCGCCAGCGCGCGCTGGCCGCAATGACTTATGCTGCCGAACCAGGGCGTGGGCCACAGCGGCTGGCGCCGATCGCCGATGGCGGGAAGCCGTTTCTCCCCCACCTCGCGCAGGGCGTATGCCGCGGCGATGCGTCCGGCCAGGTGCTCCGCCTGCCGCTTGCGGCCCCACCCGGTCAGGCTGGCGTGATAGGGCAGCCAGAACAGATCTTCAGGCTGGAAAGTCGCCGGGTCGAAGTCGATCTGCTGGATGGTATAGCCGGCCAGAGGCAAAGCGGTGCGATGGTGGCGCATAGGGTAAGGTTACCGCGGTTGCCCCCGCCCTTTGTCCAGCAAGGGCGGGGGAGGGAGAACCCGCTATCAGAAGTGGGTGTTGACGCTCAGGTACCAGGTGCGGCCCGATTCATTGTAGGTCTCGGCGCCGGCGCCGTACATCGTGCCGGTGGCGCCCCCGGTGGTCTGGGCGTTGCCCGCGCGCCAGTGGCGCTTATCGAAGACGTTATCCACGCCGCCGGTCAGACTGACGTATTTGGTGACGTCCCAGGTCGCGCTCAGGCCGAGGATGCTGTAGGGGCTAACCTCGTTCTTCTCGCTGCCGGTGACCGGTTGACCCTTGTAGTTGTACTTCTTCGGCTCCTGCTTGCCGTACCAGGTGAAGGTCGACTGCAGCGAAACGTCATCGCGAACCTGCCAGCTCAGGGTGGAGTTCAGCGTGTATTCCGGGATAATCGACAGACGATCGCCGGTCTTTTTGTTCTTACTCTGCAGCATATAGGTGATGTTGTTGGTCCAGTTGACGGTCTCGCTCACCGGAACGTTCAACGTCCCCTCCAGACCTTCCACCACCGCTTTCGGCACGTTTTCCCACTGGTAGAGATCGGTACCTTTATTGTTTTGATAGACCGGGGCATAGCCCGCTTCAATCTTGTTGCGGTAGTCGTTGCGGAACCAGGTGACGCCCGCCAGCCAGCCGTCGCGTTTAAACTCGAGGCCAATCTCTTTGTTGATACTGGTCTCGGCTTTTAAGTCGTCATTACCCTGCAGATAGCAGCCGTCTTTACTGGCGTAGCAGCCCTGGCCTTTACTGTAGAGAATGTAGTTCGGGTTGGTCTGATACAGGCTCGGCGCTTTATAGGCGCGGGCGATGCCCATCTTCAGCGTGAAGTCATCCCACAGGCCCTGCGACAGGTTGAGGGACGGGCTCCAGTTATTGCCGACAATGCTGTGATGATCGAAACGCAGCGCCGGAGTCAGCATGGTGGTGTCGGTCAGCTCCATGTTGTTCTCGGCGAACAGCGAGAAGATTTCCGCCTGCGAGTACGGGCTGCGGCCGGTGCTGTCGTAGCCCGGAATTTCGCCTCCCGACAGCGCCTGGGTGTTGGACGCGTTATCCTTCATCCGCTGTTGATTCCACTCGCTGCCCAGCGTCAGGTTCTGATTAACCAGATAGTCGAAGGGAATGCTGACTTCGCTGTGCAGCATCACATTCGCCAGATCGATATCCGTGAACTGGTTGCTGTTAAAGATCCCCTCGGTGCCGCCGGCCAGGCCTTCGCCTTTGCGCGAGTTGCGGGTGCGTTCGTACTGCGCCCAGTTGCTGGTGGTCACCCCGTTGTCCCAGGCGCCGTTCCAGGTAACCGAGTAGGTGTTGCGATACAGACGGTTGGTCTCTTTGCCGTAGTTCTCTTTTACCAGGTCGTTGGAGTTGGTGTTCTGGGTATCGCCGGCGTAGAGGTTGCCCTGGCGGCTGTAGCCGGCCTCAAACTCCAGCGACTGCATCGGAGCGAATTCCCAGCGCACCAGACCATCGATGTTTTTGTTTTTCACCCCTTCGCGCCCGGCCGGCAGAGTATCGGCATAGATCCCGGTACGCTCGGACTGATGGCCCTGGTTGATATCCCAGGCGTCAGCCTGCGTTTTGTCGAGGTTACCGAACAGGCGGAAGCTAAAATCGCCGCCCAGCGGGCCGCTGAGACTGAAGTTAGTGCGTTTGGTGGAGCCTTCATCCTTGTGCTCCGGGGCGTTCATATAGGTGTTCCATGAGCCGTGCCACTCATCGCCGGTTTTTTTGGTGATGATATTCACCACGCCGCCGGCGGCGCCGTTGCCGTAGCGGGCGGCGGCCGGGCCGCGAATCACTTCGATACGTTCGATTATCTCCGGCGGCACCCAGCTGGTATCGCCGCGGGTGTCGCGCTCGCCGCGCCAGCCAAGGCGCACGGAGTTGCGGCTGGTGACCGGCTTGCCGTCGATCAGGATCAGGGTATTTTCCGGGCCCATGCCGCGGATATCAATCTGGCGGTTGTTGCCGCGCTGGCCGCTGGTGGAGTTGCCGGTCAGGTTGACTCCCGGCATGGTGCGAATGATCTCCGAGACGTCGCGCGCCGGGGGGCGTTTGCGGATCTCATCGGCGGTGATGGTGGAGACGCCCGGCGCCTGCAGGTTCTGCTCGGCGGCGGTGACCACCATGGTCTCTTCAGCGGCGCTGTTTTTATCGTCGGTGGCGGTTTCCGCTGCGCTTAACGGAAAAGCAACCCCGTAAATTCCCAGATTGACCAGCAAGGCCAGGGATTTGATCCTGTTATTCATTGTTATTCCTGCTTTTTGTCGCCACGTTCCCCAAACGCCCCTTCCCACCGGGAGGGGAGGCGGCATAAATGTTGCCAAAAGCGGGCAAAGGCACTCCGTCGCTGGCTGAATAAGCCCGATTTGACATGTTCTGATGAAAGACGCGCTTCCCACGGCGCGCTAATACGCTATTGCAAATGCAAATAGTTATCAATAATATTATCAATAAATAATGACAATTAATTAAAAAAGTCACGCTATACATAGGGTTAATGACAGAATGTTAAGGACAGGAAGCGAGGAGTGGTGGCAAACCCTGCGGGGGCCGCAGTGCCGCGCAGTGGATGACGCCATCGAGGTAACGTTCTGGTGGCGGGACCCGGCGGGGGATGAAACCTGCTCTCCCCATCGTCGGGTATGGCTCTATATCACCGGCGTGACCGACCACCATCAGAATGCGCGGCCGCAATCGCTGCAACGTCTCCCCGGGACCGACGCCTGGTTCTGGCGCACTACGCTGTCGCCGACCTGGCGCGGCAGCTACTGTTTTATTCCCTCCGACCGTGACGATGATTTTTCCCCTGAGGTGTTCAGCGCTGATGCGCCCGACCGCGCGCTGCTACGCGAAGGCTGGCGCAAACTGCTGCCGCGGGCGATAGCCGATCCGCTGAACCCGCACAGCTGGCGGGGCGGACGCGGCCATGGCGTGTCCGCCCTGGAGATGCCGCAGGCCCCCGCGCAGCCCGGCTGGGACCCGCTTAATGAGGCGCATCCTGCCGCCCGTTGCCTTGAGTGGCGCAGCGCGCGTCTGGGCAACCATCGCCGGGTCTGGATCTACACCACCGGCGAGGCTGTCGACCCGCAAACGCGGCCGCTGGCGATCCTGCTCGACGGCCAGTTCTGGGCCGAGAGCATGCCGGTGTGGTCGCCGCTGGCCGCCCTGACCCGCGAGGGGAGACTGCCGCCGGCGGTCTACCTGCTGATCGACGCGATCGACAACCAGCGCCGCGGGGTTGAGCTGCCCTGTCACCGCGATTTCTGGCTGGCGGTGCAGGAGGAGCTCCTGCCGCTGGTCCACGGCTATGCCCCGTTCAGCGACCGCCCGGATCGGACGGTGGTGGCCGGGCAAAGCTTCGGCGGTCTGGCGGCGATGTTCGCCGCTCTCAACTGGCCGCAGCGCTTTGGCTGCGTGCTCAGCCAGTCAGGCTCCTACTGGTGGCCGCACCGTGATGGCCGCGGGACGGGCTTTATCGGCGAACAGCTTCGCCAGGGTGAGGTGTCCGCGGCCGGGCTGCGCGTCTGGCTGGAAGCGGGCCAACGCGAACCGATCATTTTTCGCGCGAACCAGGCGCTACTGGCGCAACTCACCACAACACAGCAGACGATTTTCTGGCGTCAGGTTGACGGCGGGCATGATGCGCTTTGCTGGCGCGGCGGGCTGACGGCAGGGCTTATCCAGCTCTGGCAGCCTCTGCTGTCGCACCCTTAGCATCGCGTTTTACGACAGGAGTTTGATATGCAATTCAGTAACCCCTTCGACAATCCGCAAGGGCAGTTTTACATTCTGCGCAATGATCAACAGCAGTACAGCCTGTGGCCGGCGCACTGCGACCTGCCTGCCGGCTGGACGGTGGTGTGCCCCCCGCAGTCGGCCGAGGCCTGCAACGCCTGGCTGGCGGCCAACTGGTCGACACTGACCCCCGCCCATCATGCGTCATAAGGAGCTGACAATGACCACTCGTTTACCGCTGGTTGCCGCGCAGCCGGGGATCTGGATGGCCGAGCGCCTCTCCACTCTGCCAGGCGCCTGGAGCGTAGCCCACTATGTTGAACTACGCGGCGCCCTCGATCCGACGCTGCTGGGAAAAGCGATTGTCGCCGGTCTGCAGCAGGCGGACACCCTCAGCCTGCGCTTTGAGGAAGAGGAGGGGGAAGTCTGGCAGTGGCTGGCGGCCGACCGCACCTTTGCCGAACCGTCGATCATTGACCTGCGGACGACGCCGGATCCGCATCGCGCCGCTACGGAGCGGATGCAGGCGGATCTGGCGCAGGATCTGCGCGTCGACGGCGGCAACCCGCTGGTGTGCCATCAGCTGCTGCGCGTCGGCGACGACCGCTGGTACTGGTATCAGCGTTATCACCACTTGCTGGTGGATGGCTTCAGCTTCCCGGCGATAACTCGGCAGATCGCCGCCATTTACCGCGCCTGGCAGCGTGGGGAAGCCACTCCTGAGTCGCCTTTCACCCCCTTCGCCGAGGTGGTGGACGAGTACCAGCGCTACGCCGGCAGCGAGGCCTGGCAGCGGGATAAAGCCTTCTGGCAGGCTCAGCGCCAGGCGTTACCGGCGCCTGCCTCACTCTCTGCCGCGCCGCTGGGCGGACGCGCCGCCGGGAGCGATATCTGGCGGATGAAGCTGGAGATGAACGCCGACGCCTTCCGCCGTCTGGCTGGCCATGCGCCGCAGTGTCAGCCCGCTGACCTGGCGCTGGCGCTCACCACGCTGTGGCTGGGCCGCCTGTGCAACCGGATGGACTACGCGGCGGGCTTTATCTTTATGCGCCGGATGGGTTCAGCCGCGCTGACCTCGACGGGGCCGGTGCTCAATGTCCTGCCTCTGGCGGTACATATTGACGCCTGGGAGACGCTGGCGGACCTGGCGATGCGCCTCGCCGGTCAGTTGAAAAAGATGCGCCGCCATCAGCGCTATGACGCCGAACAGATCGTTCGCGACAGCGGCAAAGCGGCAGGGGACGAACCGCTGTTCGGCCCGGTGCTGAACGTCAAAGTCTTTGATTACCAGCTGGATATCGACGGCGTCGAGGCAGTGACCCACACCCTCGCCACCGGCCCGGTCAACGATCTCGAGCTGGCGCTGTTCCCGGATGAGACCGGCGGCCTGTCGCTGGAGATCCTCGCCAACAAGGCCCGGTACGACGAAGCCGAGCTCCGTCGCCACATGGCGCGACTGACCGCGCTGCTGGCGCAGTTCGCCGCCGATCCGGCGCTGCGCTGCGGCGAAGCAGAGATGCTCTCCGCCGACGAGCTGGCCCGGCTGGCGGCGGTCAACGATACCGTTGTGCCGCTGCCTGCCACCACCCTCAGCGCGCTGGTGGCCGACCAGGCGCGGAAGACCCCGGATGCCCCGGCGCTGGCGGACGCCCGCTGGCAGTTCAGCTATCGCGAGATGCGTCAGCAGGTGGTGGCGCTCGCGCAGCTGCTGCGTCAGCGCGGCGTGAAGCCTGGGGACAGCGTGGCGGTGGCCCTGCCGCGCTCGGTGTTCCTGACCCTGGCGCTGCACGGCATTGTCGAAGCGGGGGCCGCCTGGCTGCCGCTGGACACCGGCTACCCGGACGACCGCCTGCGGATGATGCTGGAAGACGCCCGGCCGTCGCTGCTGATCGCCACGGAGGACCAGCTGGCCCGCTTCAGCGATATTCCGGGGCTGGAAAGCCTCTGCTACCAGCAGCCGCTGGCCGCCGGGGATGAGGCGCCGCTGGCGCTGTCAAAACCAGACCATACCGCCTACATCATCTTTACCTCCGGCTCCACCGGGCGGCCGAAAGGGGTGATGGTCGGCCAGACCGCCATCGTCAACCGCCTGCTGTGGATGCAGGATCGCTATCCGTTATCTGCCGACGACGTGGTGGCGCAGAAAACGCCGTGCAGTTTCGACGTGTCGGTGTGGGAATTCTGGTGGCCGTTTATCGCCGGCGCGCAGCTGGTGATGGCCGAGCCGGAGGCGCACCGCGACCCGCAGGCGATGCAGCAGTTCTTCGCCCGCTACGGCGTGACCACCACCCACTTTGTGCCGTCGATGCTGGCGGCGTTTGTCGCCTCGCTGGATGCCGACAGCGTGGCCGCCTGCCGCACGCTGCGGCGGGTATTCTGCAGCGGCGAAGCGCTGCCGACGGAATTGTGCCGCGAGTGGGAACGCTTAACCGGCGCGCCGCTGCATAACCTGTACGGCCCGACGGAGGCGGCGGTGGACGTCAGCTGGTACCCGGCCTGCGGATCTGAGCTGGCGGCGGTGACCGGCAGCAGCGTGCCGATTGGCTGGCCGGTGTGGAACACCGGGCTGCGCATTCTCGATGCCGCGATGCGCCCGGTGCCGCCGGGGGTGGCGGGGGATCTTTATCTCACCGGCATCCAGCTGGCGCAGGGCTATCTGGGGCGCCCGGATCTCACCGCCAGCCGCTTTATCGCCGACCCGTTTGCCCCCGGCGAGCGGATGTATCGCACCGGCGACGTGGCGCGCTGGCTGGCGAACGGCGCGGTGGAGTACCTTGGCCGCAGCGACGATCAGCTGAAGATCCGCGGGCAGCGCATCGAACTTGGCGAGATTGATCGGGTGATGTCGGCCCTGCCGGACGTGGGGCAGGCGGTGAGTCACGCCTGCGTCTTCAACCAGGCGGCGGCGACCGGCGGCGATGCCCGACAGCTGGTGGGCTATCTGGTCTCTGACTCCGGCCTGCCGCTGGATACCGCGGCGCTGAAAGCGCGGCTGGCGGAACAGCTGCCGCCGCATATGGTGCCGGTGGTGCTGATGCAGCTCGCTGAGCTGCCGCTGAGCGCCAACGGCAAACTGGACCGCAAAGCGCTGCCGCTGCCGACCCTCGGCGGCGAGCGCAGCGGCCGGCCGCCGGAGCCCGGCATGGAAACTCTTGTCGCCGCCGCCTTCAGCCAGCTGCTGGGCTGCGAGGTGAACGATATCGACGCCGATTTCTTCGCCCTTGGCGGCCATTCGCTGCTGGCGATGCGCCTGGCGGCACAGCTCAGCCGCCAGCTGGCGCGGCAGGTGACCCCGGGGCAGGTGATGGTGGCCTCGACGGTGGGCAAACTGAGCGCGCTGCTGGCCGCCGATCTCAGCGATGAGCAGGCTCAGCGCCTGGGGTTGGATACGCTTCTGCCGCTGCGCGAGAGCGACGGTCCGACGCTGTTCTGCTTCCATCCGGCCTCCGGCTTCGCCTGGCAGTTCAGCGTGCTGGCGCGCTATCTCAGCCCGCGCTGGTCAATTACCGGTATTCAGTCGCCGCGCCCGCAGGGGCCGATGGCCAGCGCCGCCAGCCTCGACGAGGTGTGCGAGCATCATCTGCAAACGCTGTTGGCGCAGCAGCCGCACGGCCCTTATTACCTGTTCGGGTATTCGTTGGGCGGCACCTTAGCCCAGGGGATTGCCGCCCGCTTGCGCCAGCGCGGCGAAGCGGTGGCCTTCCTCGGCCTGCTGGATACCTGGCCGCCGGAGACGCAAAACTGGGCGGAGAAAGAGGCCAACGGGCTGGATCCCGAGGTACTGGCGGAGATCGACCGCGAGCGCGAAGCGTTCCTCGCCGCCCAGCAGGGGCAAGCCTCCGGCGAGCTGTTCAGCGCCATCGAAGGCAACTATGCCGATGCGGTGCGGCTGTTAACTACTGCCCACAGCGCGAAGTTTGACGGCAAGGCGACGCTGTTCGTGGCGGAGAAGACGCGGCAGGAGGGGATGGATCCGCAGGTCGTATGGGGCCCGTGGGTAGGGGAACTGGAGGTGTTCAGCCAGAACTGCGCCCACGTCGATATCATCTCCCCGCAGGCCTTTGAGGCCATCGGTCCGGTGGTCAGGGAGATTCTGGGGTAACGGTTGAGTTCGGGCTACAGCAGGTAGCCCGGCTCAGCGTAGCGCAAGCCGGGGAAAGAGGAGATTACCGGCGGCCCAGCGGGACCACCAGCGGCGTATGCGCCACCGGATCTTCAATGATCGTGCAGCGCAGACCGTAAATCCGTTCAATCAGATCGGCGGTGACGATCTCCTTCGGCGCCCCCTCGGCGACGATCCTGCCGTCGCGCAGGGCGATCAGGTGGGTGGCGTAGCGGCAGGCCTGGTTAAGATCGTGCAGCACCGCCGCCAGGGTATAGCCCTTCTCGCGATTCAGCTCGCTCAACAGCTCCAGCAGGTCGATCTGATGGCTGATGTCCAGCCAGGTGGTCGGCTCATCCAGCAGCATAATCGCCGTTTCCTGGGCCAGCACCATCGCAATCCACGCCCGCTGCCGCTGGCCGCCGGAAAGCGTGTCGACGCTCTGCAGCGCCAGATCGCTGATCCCGGTCGCCCGCATCGCCTTGTTCACCGCCTCTTCATCTTCTTTGCGCCAGCGGGTAAACAGCGGCTGGTGCGGATAGCGCCCGCGGGCCACCAGCTCCTGCACCGTGATATCGCCAGGGGTGGTGGCATTCTGCGCCAGCAGCCCGATGCGGCGGGCAACCTCTTTACTGGCGTACTGCTGGATCTGCGCGCCGTCGAGCCAGACGTGGCCGCTGGCCGGCGTCATCAGGCGACTGAGGGTGCGCAATAGCGTCGACTTGCCGCAGCCGTTGGGGCCGATAATGGCGGTGAAGTGACCGTCAGGGATGGTCACGTTCAGCGACTCGGCGATGGTCTTGTTCCCGTAGGCCAGGGTTAACTGCTCGCCGCGCAAACGGGAGGGGACAGCACTCATTTTTTGCGGGACTCCTGAATCAACAATGCAATAAGGTAAATACCGCCGAGGCTGACGGTTAACACGCCAACCGGCAGCTGCCACGGCATAAACAGCCGTTGGGCGCCGTAATCGGCCAGCGCCAGCAGCAGCGCGCCGCACAGGGCCGACTGGGTCAGTCCCCAGCGGGCCGTGCCGCTCAGGCGGCGGGCGATATGCGGCGCCACCAGCGCGATAAATGAGATCGGCCCGGCCAGCGCCGTCGAGGCGGCGGTGAGCACCACCGCCACCAGCATCAGCAGCAGGCGCGAACGCTCGACCTGCACCCCCAGCGCGCAGGCGGTATCGTCGCCCATCTCCAGCAGCCGCATCCGGCGAACCAGCAGGGCGCTGCCCACCAGCATCAACAGGATCAGCGGCGCCGACGGCCAGGTTTTACCCCACGTCAGGCCATTAAGCGATCCGGCGTTCCACAGGCCCGCAGAAAGGGCGGTCTCCAGCGAGGCGCGCAGCAGCAGCCAGGTGTTGAATGCCACCAGCATGGCGCGCACGCCGATGCCGATAATGATCAGGCGGAAGGTTTCGATCCCGTTGCGCCAGGCCAGCAGCCAGACCACCAGCGAGGTCAGCACCCCGCCGGCCATCGCCGCCAGAGCGATCGCCGTCAGGTTCTGGCCGAAGAGGACCATCGCCACCAGCACGCCGCTCCAGGCGCCGGTGTTAAAGCCCATCACGTCCGGGCTGCCGAGCGGGTTACGGGTCAGCGACTGGAAAATGGCGCCGCTGACGCCGAGCGCGGCGCCGATGAGCAGCGCCATTAACACCCGCGGCAGCCGCCATTCGTTCACCACCATCGCGACGTTGCGCGGCGCATCGCCGAACAGCGCCGAGAACACCTGGTCAATCGTCAGGGGCACCGGGCCTTGCGCCAGCCCGAGCAGGGAAATCAGCAGGCTGGCGGCCATTAGCAGCAGACAGCTGGCTATCAGGCGGCGGGACGGGGCAATCACAGGCCACCTCCCCGCGGCTGGCGGCGCACCAGCCAGATCAGCACCGGCGCGCCGAGAAAGGCGCTCACCACCGATACCCGCAGTTCGCCGGGCACCAGCAGGCGGCCAATCACGTCGGCAAACAGCAGCAGGGCCGGGGTGGCGAGCAGGGTAACCGGCAGCGACCAGCGATGATCGGCCCCCACCAGCCAGCGCGCCATATGCGGCATCATCAGGCCGATAAAGGCGATGGGGCCGACGACGGCGGTGGCGCTGCCGCACAGGACGGTGATGACGATCAGGCCGATCAGCTGGGTGCGGGCGACGCGGCTGCCGAGGGCGGTGGCGGTATCGTTGCCCAGGCTCAGGCTGTTCAGCGCCCGGCTCAGCAGCAGAGCGGCGATCCCCGCCACCACTACCGGCAGCAGGACAATTTTCAGCGTTTGCAGGGTGCGGATATCCAGCGAACCGGCCTGCCAGAAGCGTAGCTGATCGTAGACGTCCGGGTTGAGCAGGGCGATGCCGTTGGACAGCCCCTCGAGTACCGCCGCAAGGGCGACCCCGGCGAGAGTGAGGCGCACCGGGCTCAGCTGACCGCCGCCCTGGCTGCCGGTAAAGGCTACCAGCAGCGAGGCGCAGAGCGCGCCGCAGAATGCCAGCAGCAGCTGCTCCTGCGGGGAAGTGATCCCGAACAGCGCCGCGCCGAGGACGATGGCGAAGCTGGCGCCGGAGTTGACCCCCAGCAGGCCGGGGTCGGCCAGCGGGTTGCGGGTGAGCGTCTGCATCAGCGCGCCGGCGAGGCCGAGGGCGACGCCGGCCAGCAGACCGGCCAGAGTGCGCGGCAGGCGCGCGTCCAGCACGATAGTGCAATCAGCGCTTTGACAGGTTCCGCTGAAGGCGGTGAATACCGTGCCGATCGGCAACGATTTGGCGCCGATGGTCAGGCTAAGCGCGGCGGCTAAGGCGAGTAATAGCAACAATCCGGGCACGGCGACAGAGCGTACCGCGGTCGTAGAAAACGACATAACTGACATCCCTGATATGATAATGATAGTAATTATCGTTATCGATTTTATTCAGCTATGGTAGCATGACCCACAGTAAAAAGGGTATTAAAAATAACGACAAGGCGCTGTAATGAACCGACAATCCTGGCTGCTCAATCTCAGCCTGCTGAAAACTCACCCGGCGTTTCGCGCCGTTTTTATCGCTCGCTTTATCTCTATTCTGTCGCTTGGCCTGCTGGGCGTGGCCATTCCGGTGCAGATCCAGATGATGACCCATTCGACCTGGCAGGTCGGGCTGTCGGTGACGCTGACCGGGGCGTCGATGTTTGTTGGTCTGATGGTGGGGGGCGTGCTGGCTGACCGCTATGAACGTAAACGCCTGATCCTGCTGGCGCGCGGCACCTGCGGCGTGGGCTTTGTCGGCCTGTGTCTCAACGCCCTGTTGCCGGAGCCGTCGCTGGCGGCGATCTACCTGCTGGGGATCTGGGACGGGTTCTTCGCCTCGTTGGGGGTGACCGCGCTGCTGGCGGCGACCCCGGCGCTGGTGGGACGGGAAAACCTGATGCAGGCCGGGGCCATCACTATGTTGACGGTGCGCCTGGGCTCGGTGATTTCGCCGATGATCGGCGGCCTGCTGCTGGCCACCGGCGGCGTGGCCTGGAACTTCGGCCTGGCGGCGGCGGGGACCTTTATCACCACCTTAACCCTGCTGCGTCTGCCGCAGCTGCCGCCGCCTCCGCAGCCGCGCGAGCATCCGCTGCGCTCCCTGCTGGCGGGGCTGACCTTCCTCTGCCGGAGCCCGCTTATCGGCGGGATTGCGCTGCTTGGCGGTCTGCTGACCATGGCCAGCGCGGTGCGGGTGCTCTATCCGGCGCTGGCCGGTAGCTGGCAGATGTCGGCCGGACAGATTGGCCTGCTGTACGCCGCTATTCCGCTCGGTGCGGCGCTGGGGGCGTTGACCAGCGGCCAGCTGGCCCAGACGGTGCGGCCGGGCGCGCTGATGCTGGCGACGACGGTGGGATCGTTTGTCGCCATTGCGCTGTTCAGCCTGATGCCGCACTGGGCATTGGGCGCGCTGTGCCTGGCGCTGTTTGGCTGGCTGAGCGCTATTAGCTCGCTGCTGCAGTACACCCTGATTCAGACCCAGACGCCGGAACATATGCTCGGGCGGATTAACGGTCTGTGGACCGCGCAAAACGTCACCGGCGACGCCATCGGCGCGGCGCTGCTCGGCGGCTTAGGGGCGGTAATGACGCCGGCGGCATCCGCCAGCGTCAGCGGCTGGGCGCTGGCGCTTGTCGGCGTGCTGCTGGTTGGGCTGCTACGCGAGCTGCGCCGTTTCCAGCGCCCGGAAATTGTCAACGAAAGTTAAGTAGGGTGCGCTTGCCCGGTGGCGGCTGCGCCTTACCGGGCCTGGGGTACGGCAGGCCGGTGCAAGCTCAGTAGGCCGGGCAAGCGCAGCGCCGCCCGGCAAAGCGTTCAGGCCGCGTTCCCGTCCTGATGCCCGGTGGCGGCTACGCCTTACCGGGCCTACGGTACTGGGGGACGCTGGCATTGTAGGCCGGGCAAGCGCCGCGCCGCCCGGCAAGGTGTTCAGGCCGCGTTCCCGTCCTGATGGCGCAGCCCGCGTTAGCCGAACAGGCTGGAGAGACGCTGGAGCACCAGCAGAGCGCTGTAGTAGTCAAGGCGGAAGGTCTCGGTGCCCAGCGGGTAGACGCGTTTGCCTGCGACCGCCGGGAGATGCGCCAGCAGCGGGTTGGCGTAGATGGCATCCGCATCTTTCTGGTCGCCGGCGAACAGGAACAGGCTCTGGCCGTTCAGACCGGCCGCGAGGTTCTCCCCGCCCAGCTGCACGATATCGTGGCGTTTACCCTGGCTATGGCTGGCGGGCAGGCCGCCCGGCAGCGTCGCCAGGCTAAAGCCCAGCTGTTCGAGCATCTGCCCCTGAGCCGATTCCGGCGTCCAGATATTGGCGCTGTGCGCGGCGGCGGTATAGACCAGGGCGGTCACCGGCTGCGGCGGCAGTTTCATTTTTTCTTTTAACGAAACGAGCTGTTTATTGAAGTCGGCAATGCGCGCGCTGGCCTGTTGTTCATGACCGGTGATCTGCCCCAGCTGGGTGAGCAGGGTTTGCCAGCTTTTATCGTCATAGTTGATGACCAGCGTCGGGGCGATGGTTTTAAGCTGATCGTACAGCGGCAGGGCGGAGTCGCCGCCGGTCGCGCTCACCAGGATCAGATCCGGCATCTGGGCGGCCACCGCTTCGGCGCTTGGTTCGCCGATGTACAGCCGCGCCAGCTTGCGGGCTTTGGCAACCTCGCTCCACTGGCGCAGAAAGCCCTGGCTATCGGCGACGCGGTTGTTCGGCGTGGTCGCGCCGCTGGCGACCACCGGAGCGTCAATCGCCAGCAGCGAACCGGTAAGCGTCACGCTGGTGGAGACAATGCGCAGCGGCTGACTCGGCAGGGTATGCGTCCCGTAGCTGTCGGTGACCTGGCGCGGCCAGTCCGCCGCCTGGGCTGAGGTAATTCCTAAAAGCAACAGCATGCCGGTCAGCGCACCGCGGCGGCAGAAAGAAAAGAAGTTCACGTCATCGCATCCTGATTTGAAAGGTGATAAATGCGTCTCATTTTCAACTTTGTGCCAGCAGGATGCAAGCCAAAGTGGCGGCGCCATGACGTAACGCGGTTGACATGGCGGGCAATACCTTTTAGGTTAGCCAACCAAAATATAAATGATAATTATTCTTAATATCTTTATCGTTTTTGGAGGATGATATGGAAACGTCACTGGCTGAGGATGTAAAGAAACCGACCCGGACCCTGTCGCCGGACAGCTTCTTCTTTATGTCGCCGTACCGCAGTTTTACCACTTCAGGCTGCTTCCGTCGCTTCTCACAGCCCGCCGTTGGCGGCGATGCACTGAACGGCGAGTTCCAGCAGCAGATGGCGGCCGCCTTTGCCGAGGCCCGGGCGGCGGGGATCCGCAAGCCGGTGATGGTCGGGGCTATCCCGTTCGACACCTGTCAGCCTTCCGAGCTCTATATCCCCGAGCGCTGGGAAGCGTTCTCTCGCCCGGAAAAGCAGCGTTCCGCCCGCTATGCCGCGCCGCTGGAGGCGATGGAGGTGGTGGAGCGTCGGGAGATCCCGGAGCAGGACGCGTTTTTAGCCATGGTGGAACGCGCCGCCGCGCTGACCGCCACCCCGGAAGTCGACAAAGTGGTGCTATCAAGGCTTATCGATATTACCACCCGCGACCGCGTCGACAGCGGCGCGCTGATGGAACGACTGATCGCCCAGAACCCCGCCAGCTTTAACTTCCACGTGCCGCTCTCCGACGGCGGCGTGCTGCTGGGCGCCAGCCCGGAGCTGCTGCTGCGTAAAGAAGGACAGCACTTCAGCTCTCTGCCGCTGGCCGGCTCCGCCCGTCGCCAGCCGGACGATGTGCTGGACCGGGAAGCAGGTTACAGGCTGTTGGCCTCCGGCAAAGATCGCCACGAGCACGAGCTGGTGACCCAGGCGATGAAGAGCGTGCTGGGCCCGCGCAGCAGTCAGCTGTCGCTACCGGAGTCGCCGCAGCTGATTACCACCCCGACGCTCTGGCATCTGGCGACGCCGATCGCAGGCACCGCGCTGGCGGAAGAAAACGCCATGTCGCTGGCCTGTCTGCTGCACCCGACGCCGGCGCTGAGCGGTTTCCCGCATCAGGCGGCGAAGCGCCTGATTGCTGAACTGGAACCCTTCGATCGCCAGCTGTTCGGCGGCATCGTCGGCTGGTGCGATGACGAAGGCAACGGCGAGTGGGTGGTGACTATCCGCTGCGCGCGTCTGCAGCAGCGTACGCTGCGCCTGTTTGCCGGCGCGGGCATTGTTCCGGCCTCCTCGCCGCTGGGCGAATGGCGCGAAACCGGCGTCAAACTGACCACCATGCTTAACGTATTTGGCTTGAACTAAGAGGCAAGGATGATTGCATTTACCCGTTGGCCGGAAGAGTTTGCGGCCCGCTATCGTCAAAAAGGCTACTGGCAGGATCTGCCGTTAACCAATCTGATCACCCGTCACGCGGAAAACGACGCCGTGGCGATTATCGATGGCGAGCGACAGATTAGCTACCGCCAGTTTAACCAGCTGGTGGACAACCTCGCCTGCTCGCTGCAGCGCCAGGGACTGAAGCGCGGGGAGACCGCGCTGGTGCAGTTGGGCAATGTCGCCGAGTTTTACATGACCTTCTTTGCGCTGCTGCGCATCGGCGTCGCGCCAGTGAACGCTTTGTTCAGCCACCAGCGCAGCGAACTTAACGCCTACGCCGCGCAGATTAAACCGGCGCTGCTGATTGCCGATCGCGAGCATGCGCTGTTTGCTGACGATAGCTTTCTCCACGCGTTTATCGCGGAACATCCTTCCCTGCGCGTCGCACTGTTGCGTAACGACGGCGGCGAGCGCGATCTGGCGACGGAGATTAACCGCCCGGCGGATAACTTTATCGCCAATCCAACCCCTGCCGACGAAGTGGCCTTTTTCCAGCTCTCCGGCGGCAGCACCGGGACGCCGAAGCTTATCCCACGCACCCATAACGATTACGACTACAGTATCCGCCGCAGCAACGAGATCTGTGGGATTAACGCTGAAACGCGCTACCTCAACGCGCTGCCGGCGGCGCATAACTATGCGATGAGTTCCCCGGGTTCGCTCGGCGTTTTCCTCGCCGGCGGGCGGGTGATCCTCGCCGCCGACCCGAGCGCCACGCTCTGTTTCCCGCTGATTGAACAACATCAGATCAACGTTGCCTCGCTGGTGCCGCCGGCGGTCAGCCTGTGGCTGCAGGCGATTCACGAATGGGGCAGCAACGCCCAGTTGCAATCGCTGCAGCTGTTGCAGGTCGGCGGCGCGCGCCTGTCAGCGACCCTCGCCGCGCGCATTCCGGCGGAAATCGGCTGCCAGCTGCAGCAGGTGTTCGGCATGGCGGAGGGGCTGGTGAATTACACCCGCCTTAACGATAGCCCGGAGCGGATCATCAATACCCAGGGCTGTCCGATGTGCCCGGACGATGAAGTGTGGGTAGCGGATGCCGACGGCAACCCGCTGCCGCGCGGCGAAGTGGGCCGCCTGATGACCCGCGGGCCGTACACTTTCCGCGGCTACTACAACAGCCCGCAGCATAACGCGGAAGCCTTTGACGCCGAGGGGTTTTATTGCTCCGGCGATCTGATTTCGATCGACGAAGACGGGTATATCACCGTCCAGGGCCGGGAAAAAGATCAGATCAACCGCGGCGGCGAGAAGATCGCCGCTGAAGAGATCGAAAACCTGCTGCTGCGCCATGAGGCGGTGATCCACGCCGCGCTGGTCAGCATCGAAGACAATCTGCTGGGCGAGAAAAGCTGCGCTTATCTGGTGGTGACCTCGCCGCTGCGCGCCGTCGCCGTGCGCCGCTTCCTGCGCGAGCAGGGGGTGGCGGAATTTAAACTGCCGGACCGCGTGGAGTGCGTTGCCGCGCTGCCGCTGACGCCGGTGGGCAAAGTCGATAAAAAACAATTACGTCAGTGGCTGGCCGAAGGCAAGCTGGGCTGAAGGAGAACAGAGAATGGCAATCCCTAAATTACAGGCATATGCGCTGCCGGAAGCCAGCGATATCCCGGCGAACAAGGTCAACTGGGCCTTTGAGCCGTCGCGCGCCGCGCTGCTGATCCACGATATGCAGGAGTATTTCCTCAACTTCTGGGGCGAAAACAGCGCGATGATGGAGAAAGTGGTGGCTAATATCGCCGCCCTGCGCGACTTCTGCAAACAGAACGGCATTCCGGTGTACTACACTGCCCAGCCGAAAGAGCAGAGCGATGAAGACCGCGCCCTGCTGAATGATATGTGGGGGCCGGGTCTGACCCGCTCGCCGGAGCAGCAGCAGGTGATTGCCGCGCTGGCGCCGGATGAAGACGATACCGTGCTGGTGAAATGGCGCTACAGCGCGTTTCATCGCTCGCCGCTGGAGGAGATGCTGAAAGAGACCGGTCGCGACCAGCTGATCATCACCGGCGTTTACGCCCATATCGGCTGCATGACCACCGCCACCGATGCTTTCATGCGCGATATCAAACCGTTCTTTGTCGCCGACGCGCTGGCAGATTTCAGCCGTGAAGAGCACCTGATGGCGCTGAAATACGTCGCCGGCCGCTCCGGCCGCGTGGTGATGACCGAAGAGCTGCTACCGCTCCCAGCCTCCAAAGCGGCGCTGCGTGAGCTAATTCTGCCGCTGCTCGACGAATCCGATGAACCGTTGGATGATGAAAACCTAATCGACTACGGTCTGGATTCGGTGCGGATGATGGCCCTGGCCGCCCGCTGGCGCAAAGTGCACGGCGATATCGACTTCGTGATGCTGGCGAAAAACCCGACCATCGACGCCTGGTGGGCGCTGCTCTCCCGCGAGGTGCACTAATGGCGGCGCTGGATTTTCGCGGTCAGACCGTGTGGGTGACCGGCGCAGGTAAAGGGATTGGCTATGCCACCGCGCTGGCTTTCGTCGAGGCCGGGGCTAACGTCACCGGGTTCGACCTCGCCTTTGACGGCGAAAGCTACCCGTTTGCCACCGAAACGCTGGACGTCGCCGATGCCGACCAGGTACGCGAGGCATGCAGCCGGCTGTTGGCGAACACCGAGCGTTTAGATGTGCTGGTGAACGCCGCCGGGATCCTGCGCATGGGCGCTACCGACCAGCTGAGCGCGGAAGACTGGCAGCAGACCTTCGCGGTCAACGTCGGCGGGGCGTTCAACCTGTTTCAGCAGACGATGGCCCAGTTCCGTCGCCAGCGGGGCGGGGCGATCGTCACCGTCGCCTCCGATGCCGCGCACACGCCGCGTATCGGCATGAGCGCCTATGGCGCCTCGAAGGCGGCGCTGAAAAGCCTGGCGCTGACCGTCGGCCTTGAGCTAGCGGGCAGCGGGGTGCGCTGTAATCTGGTGTCGCCGGGCTCCACCGATACCGATATGCAGCGCACCCTGTGGGTCAGCGACGATGCAGAGCAGCAGCGGATCCGCGGCTTCGGCGAGCAGTTTAAGCTCGGCATCCCGCTGGGTAAAATCGCCCGCCCGCAGGAGATTGCCAATACCATTCTGTTCCTCGCCTCTTCTCACGCCAGCCATATCACCCTGCAGGATATCGTGGTTGATGGCGGCTCGACGCTGGGGGCGTAAATGGCCTGGAAGCGAGAGCTTACGCTGGCGGCTCTGAACGCCAGCAGCGAAAATACCATGGTGGCGCATCTTGGCATCATCTACACCCGACTGGAAGAGGGGCTGCTGGAGGCGGAGATGCCGGTGGATGCGCGCACCCATCAGCCGTTTGGCCTGCTGCACGGCGGCGCCTCCGCTGCGCTGGCGGAGACGCTGGGCTCGATGGCCGGTTGGCTGATGACCGAAGAAGGGCAGTGCGTGGTGGGCACCGAGCTTAACGCTACCCACCATCGTCCGGTCTCCAGCGGGAAAGTGCGCGGCGAATGCCGACCGCTGCATCTTGGCCGCCAGAGTCAGAGCTGGGAGATTGTGGTGTATGACGAGAAGGGGCGGCGCTGTTGCACCTGTCGTCTGGGCACCGCGGTGCTGGGCTAAGAAGCCGCTGTTTCCCCGGCTTGCGCTACGCTTAGCCGGGCTACGTATCGGCGCAATGGGTAGCCCGGATAAGGCGCAGCGCGCCGCCATCCGGGAGCGTCTCTGGTCGCGCTGCGCTTAGACTGGCTACGTATCTGTAGGTCGGGTAAGGCGTTAGCCGCCACCCGACAAAAAAAACGGCACCGTTCACGGTAACCCTTTCATTCATTTTCCTGCCTTAAGTGATCTCGCTAGCAATGTGAGACAAATCTCTGTGGGTGTACGGCATCTGCGATGTTTCGGT
>ENA-UEQJ01001458-UEQJ01001458.1-human-gut-metagenome-genome-assembly--contig:-NODE-1458-length-18890-cov-4.679158_pt1 | contig 18890 bp, 20 predicted proteins | sample MGYA00242937_ERZ507938 | MGnify/ENA primary metagenome ERZ507938 (study PRJEB26167, sample SAMN06115437) | human gut metagenome | host: Homo sapiens | place: China:Gansu | collected 2015-07-03...
ACGCGAAAAGCTTATATGACACAGATTGAACAGCTTATTGCACACCAAGAAGCTGGGAAATTTTTCTCGTTGGAAGATCTTTTGTCATATAAAAAAGATTTCATTAGAATAGGTCAACGAGTTGCTGCATTTACAGCTTCGGCAATAGTAAGCTGTTTTAGTTTTTATTCGCTTCTCACTGACCAACAGAACGCCTTTGCTCCTGCGGTGGCCTCTGCTGTTATAGATGGTTTTGCCGTTAAAGATGCGTATTCCAGTTTGCCTCAGTATGTAAATAGCATTAGAGAAAAAAGCTTGGCAAGAAAATATGTGGCAAAAATTGAAGCACTCAACAGGCCCGTTCGAAAAAAGTGGTGTAGATAAATAAATGTAGTCATCTATAAGCGCGGAAATGAAGATGACTACCTGCACTCCTATTTCCCTTTTCTCCCCAGCATTGCCGCCACCATCCCATAGTGCTTCTTAACCGTATTCCGCGACAGGCCGGTTCGTTTGGCGATGGTCGAGAATTCCGTGACTTCCGGGTGGAGGCGCATATAGTCCCACAACTTGCGCTGCTTCTTTGTCAGCTTTTCCGGTGGGGCGATGCCCGCAAGCTGCTCCTTGAGATTTTTGCGTTCTTCGTTCATCTCCGTGATCAGCGCCTTGAGTTTTTCCTCGCACTCCTCGCGGGTGCGGGCGTAGACGTTGCGGGAATGTTGCGTCCCGTCCGGCCATATAGGAGAATAGCGTCCCTCAAACAGGTGGTCATTGAGTTCGCTGACGCAGCCGATGCCTGATTTCCTTTTCTTCCCCACATAGGGCTGGAAGTCCACGATGCCTTTCTGCTCTGGCTTCGCTTCTTCCCGCGGTTCTGCCTTGCCGATGCTCCGGTCGATGCTGGCGGCAGCAGCGCGCTGCATATCGCCGGTGATGTGGGTGTAGATGTCCAGCGTTGTCACCGCAGACACATGCCCCAGCATGGCGGAAAGCGTTTTCACATCCATGCCGTTTTCCAGTGCCAGCGTTGCGAATGTATGACGCAGATCATGAAATCGAACATGCTTGCACCCAGCGTGTTCCAAGATGAGCTGCAATCTGCGCCGCACCACGCCGGGTGTAATGGGACAGTCCTCCTTGACAGGCGATGGGAACATCCAGCGGGAGTCCACTGTTTTCTTATACTCCTGCAGCACTGCCACCACCGCAGGCGGCAGAACGATCTTTCGGATGGAGTTCTTCGTCTTGGGTGTGCTGATCTGAAGCTGGCCCCGCACATCGTAGACCTGTTTGTTCACATTCAGCACGCCGGTTTTGAAGTTCAGATCGTCCCATTGCAGTGCCATCAGCTCACCCCGGCGCAGGCCGGTGGCTAAGTCCAGAAGGAACACTTCGTAGTAGCCCTCAAACTTCGCTTGAATGAGGAATCGCTGCAACTCTTCTCGTGTCAGCACCTGCATCTCCCGCGCCTTCTTCGGCGGCAGCTTGCAGCCGAGGGCCGGGTTCACACGGATCAGCCCATCCTGCACCGCTTTCTCCAGCGCCGAGCGACAGGTGGCGTGGCACATACGCACCATTCGGTCGGACAGCCCTTCGCCGTACTTGTCGGTGAACCGCTTCCGGCCGCTTTTCTTGAGCCGACCGTAGAACTGCTGCAGGTCGTTCTGTGTCAGCTTATTCAGCGGGATGTCCCCAATCTCCGGGATGATGTGCAGTCGGATACGGCTTTCATAGGTCTCCTGCGTGGTGGGGCGAATTTTTGGCTTGGAGTGGTTCTCATACCAGTATGTCAGCCAGTCCCCGAAGGGCATCTCGGGCCGCACCTTCTCCGGCTTCAGTCCGCCGCATTCCTCCTTGAGCTTTTGGAGCTTCTCAACGCACTCCTTCTTCGTTTTGGCAAGGACATTTTTCGTCTTGGGATAGCCGTTATCGTCATAGCCGATGACGATGCGCCCCTCCCACCGACCGTCCTTGCGCTGTCTTACGGTTCCGTCTCCGGCTTTTCGCTTTCTTGCCACGGTTTCAACTCCTTTCCGAAGATGTCCTCCATGAAGCCGCCCACGATACCGCAGGCCTGCTTCTGCATATCCGATGTGACATGGGTGTAGGTGTCCAGCGTGAAGGAGGCGTTGGTGTGGCCCAGGATACCGGACAGGGTTTTGGCGTCCACACCGCTGGTGAGGGCGTGGGTGGCGAAGGTATGACGCAGATCATGAAAGCGGATGCTGGGCAGCCCTGCCCGCTGGAGGAGCGTTTTCATGTGGCGATACGCCGCGTTGGGATCGACGGGATCTTCCGGCTTCACCGGATCAGGGAATATCCATTGGCTGATGGCATCCACTTTTCGCCGCTGTAGGATTTCAGTCACGCTGTGCGGCAGGATGATGGTGCGCATGCCTTGATTGGTCTTCGTCTCACCGGTGGTATACTCGCCCTTCCGCTGGCTGTGGAGAGTGCGGCACACCTTCAGCGTACCGGCGTCCCCATCGAAGTCGCTCCATTGCAGACCACAGATCTCGCCGCGGCGCAGGCCGGTCATCAGCTCCGTCTGGAAGAAGTCTCGCCACACCTCGTCCTGCTCCACTACCGCAAGGAAGGCGTCCAGCTCCGCACGGGTGAGGATACGCTTGGGCTTGTAGTTGGGCTTGGGCGCTGTTGTCCCCTCGGTGGGGTTCCTGGGAATGACATGCGCCTGCACCGCGTCTTTCAGTGCGGCGTGAAGCGTGGAGTGGATGTGGCGCACCATGGAGTCGGAGAGCTGATGCCCCATCTCGGGATGTTCGTGGATGCGCCCCTCCGTTTTCAGGCGGCGGTACATCCGCTGGATGTCCTGCTGGGAGAGGAGGGAGATCTGCTTGTCGCCCAGTTGCGGCTTGACGTAGTATTCGATGTATCGGCGGTAGCCCTCGAGGGTACCGGGCCGCACCGTACCCGCCTTGTACTCTGTGAGCCAGCGATCCAGCCACTGGCCCAGCGTCATGTGGCTGTCCTCGGTCAGCTCCACATCACGGTAGCACTCGATGTTCTGGTGGAGCTTGTCCAGCAGTGCCTTTTGCGTCTTGGCGTAGACATGACGGAACAGTGGCTCGCCGTTTTCTTTGTGCCCAATGACGATGCGGCCTTCCCAGCGTCCATCGTCACGCTTTCGCACCATGCCGTCACCGGCCGGTCTTCGTTTTGCCATGTATTTCACTTCCTTTGGATTCATTTTCTTTTTTGCAACACAAACAACTACCACACTTTTGCGGAAATAGCTATTGCTTTTCTCAATTCTTTTTCTGTGTTTTGAAGTGCAAATTAGGTGTAAATTGGATCAAAATCGGGGCATGGGGCCGGTAGAGCGTCGGCGGAAGCCCTTGAAAACACTGAGGAAACTGGAACTTAGAGCGTTCCACAGGGTACAAATTCCCGAAAGGAGCGTTCCTCTGTCCCCGGTCACAAACCCTTGAAAATGCCCGCACTGCGGGCATTTGTGGGATGGACAGGGGCGTTTACGACCCCGGTCCTTTCTCCTGCTTTTCTTTCGTCGGATGCAAATCGGTCTGATTTTCGGTCATCCCGCCCGGTCAAGTATCCACGGCGTATCACCCCCTTCCGGGCAGAACACGCTGCGGTAGATACCGCTGTCCGGCACCATGCCACGCTCCAGCATGATCTCATGTTGCAGTAAGCGCACGCACATTTCCTCATAGACGCTCCGCATCTCGTCGCGGCATCGGCGGGCGAAAACCTTCTGCTCCTCGGTCAGATCGCCGCGATGTTCATCGCAGAGAAACAGGCGAAGTCCGTCTTCATCAATGAGGTCGGCATGATCCTTGTTCCACGCCCACCGGATGTAGCGTACTGTGTCGTGCGTGCGCTGGAGAACCATCATCGGGTCATGGTCTACAATAAAGTTTGCAAGCTGCTGCATCATGCGCTTTCCTCCTTTTTGTTCTGCCGATTCAATTCGGCCAGCCGTTTCTCTGCCTTTGCCCGCTCTATGTCACGCTCCGCCCGCAGGAACTGCCGCTGATAGTTCAGTTCCAGTGCTTCCTGAATGGGGCGGATGGTGTAGATGAGACTTCCGTTGCGCACGCGGCCGTCCTTTGTGGTGATGGTACTGGGCTCGGTGTGAATAAGCCCCTTCTCCTCCAGACCGGCCACATACTTCCGCACGGTGTTTTCGCTCAGCTGCACCGCCTTTCCGATGGTGCGGTAGCTGGGATGGCACTGGTAGGTTCTGCGATCCTCGCAGCGCAGAAGGTAATTGTAGACGGCAATCTCATGCGAGCTGAGACCGAGGTTGAACACCTCGTTTGGCACGAGGTAGTAATACTTGTTCGGATCTCGCTTAGGCCAACGCCGGAACATCAGGCATCACCTCCTGTCTGCGCATCTACCCACCGGCGGAATTCTTCTTTGGGTACCACGATGCGGCTGCCTATCCGCAGCGCGGGGAAGCCCGTCTCGTGCATGAGCTCGTAGGCGCTGGAGATGGACACGCCCAGCACCTGCGCTACCGTGTTCGCGTTGAGGAACAGCGGCAGCTGGTCGTAGTTGGTGAATGTGGATTCTTGCATTGGATTCCTCCTTTATAATTTTTGATGTTTGTTGACGGAAGCTACAACGCAGCCTATAGGCATCACTCCTTTCAGTTCGATTTGAATACAGAGAATTGCTCCCTGCTAAATGCCTTAAAAAAATCCCTCCACTTATCGCGGAGAAAAACATGTTTTGCACACCCTGTTTTAGAAAATTTTTTCTTTGTCTATCGCGGCGTATCTTTTGAGACAGCAAATAGAAGTTCCATACCATCCAACAGCTTCATGAGGGACAATTCTAACATTCCTCTACCTATTGCCGTTCTTCAGCAATTTTTGGGCCTTTTTTCTATGCGATCCACACGCTTAAAAATCGTTTTCATGTTCATGCCGGATATCCTAAAATATACGCCATTCCGTTTCTTTGAATCCCATACATACCATGGACGCAAAAAGGGAGCCGCGCCAATTGGCGCGGCTCCCTGAGTTGAGTGTTCGGTTTTACATTCCCAGCGTCGGTGAGGTGTGCTGCTCCTGCTCCATCAGAAGTTCCAAGCTGTAATCCAAAATTTTCTCCTTGCGCTCGGTCAGCATGGTCAGGTAGAATTCACGCTGGATCGGCAGCAGTTCAGGGACACCTTCGAGAAAGTTATGGATCGCGTCGAGGTCGATTCTTGAACAGACACGCTTGAGCGCCTCATTGCAATCAGGATTCTTCAGTGAGGAGATGTAATCGAAATAAGATATCTTTTTCCCGCCTTCTTCGATAGAGGAAGTTGGGAAGGTATAGATGCGTTGGTCAATTTCCGCTTCGTCTTGCAGCACGTTTTTCATCCGTTCCAAATCAAGCTGCGGGTATAGGCAGGAACCGCAATCATAGACCGGCGCCAGCTCTGCCTGCTGCTTTTCCTCATCCACCAGGAATCCCCAGTTGCCGTTGTGCCGGTCGAAGTTTCCGAGGAACGCATCCGCAATAAACATATCCCAGAAAAATTGCCACAGCTCATCGGAGGGATAAATACTCTGCTCCTCGATGGCCTCCAGAATGGAGGACAGTTCTTTTCCATAACCGTTCTGTTCACTGTTGATGCAGGTGTTTTTCAGATGGGCAAACTCGATGAGCCGTTTTCCGCCCTCTGTAAAATCCCGACAGGCAACTACCAGCTTTGTTTTGCCGCGGCTGTCCGTATAGTTTCCGAGGAGAGTTTCCTGTGTCCGAAATCCCAACATTTCAAAAATATGACAGGCGACATATTCGCTGATACAGCCGTTGCTGTAGCTCATATCCCGATTCCTGCTGGGCTTTGGCGGGAACTTGAGCATATAACTGTGTCCTTGATAGGTGATATTGATTTTATTACCATTGGCTCCGCCATAGGCGCGGAAGCGATTGACTGGGCAGTTGGTAAAATCAATCACAGGTTCTCACCCCCTCATAAATATTTTGCACGAAGATAGTCTGCCTGCTCCTGCGTGATGGCATTGCTCCATTGATTGGAATTGATCGCGCTATATAATTCTCCCCACAGGCAGTCCATATAAGACACTTTGTCTTTTTCGCCCTGAATGTACTCACGGAGCGCTTTATCCAAACTGGCGGGCAGATTCTTTTCCAAATAGGTTCGGTCAGTCGGCTTGCCACCATGCATTTGCGGTTTCTCCACGGTCAGCGTAATGAGCTGCTCCATCGGGATACCCAGTGCGGAGGACAGCTTCATCAATGTTCCGGCACTGCATCGGGAAAGCGTTGTCTTGCCGGAGCAAATGTCCGCCAGCGTTGCCCAAGGCACACCGCTTTTCTTGGAGAGCTGGTAGCGGGAAAGGTTCTTTTCCAGCAGTATCTGTTGGATCGTCATATACATCACCGCTTTTATTATATCGGTACGCCGATAATCAGTCAAGAGAAAACATCTCACTCCCCCTGACCAAACTGTTTGTTTGCATTTGCCCTCCCCAAAACTGTTGACTATTACGATACAGACAGCGGGACAAGCCTTCATGGCCTGTCCCGCTGCTTTCTCTGCCCGGATTGAGAGTGTTTTCCTTGTCTATGGCGGTGCATCCGTTGAGCCGCCGCCTATGCTCTACTCCTCGTCATCATCAGACCACGAGGAAATCATGTGAATATCCCCGGTGTCCATGTCCATCGCCATGTGATCTCCCATGCGCATCATGAGATTCCCATCGGAATCCATCGCCATGCTGTCAGAAATGCTCATGGCGAAGTCGCCGTCATCATAGTCGAAAAAGTGCTTTGACATACCGTGCACCTCTAATTTTTAATCATCGTATTCCGGATAGTCCGGTGCCCACAGGGGCATCCAATGTGCTTTGTTTCTGCGGTTTGCATTGTGAGTTCTCTGGTGCGTTCTGTGGTTTGGATTCATCTGATTGGCACGATTGTCAGCGTCAGCTCGATATGCCTTGTTATTGGGATTATGCAGATTTGCCCAGTGACCCAGCTGTTCTTTGGTATGTGTTTTTCCTGATACCTTTCCCATAATTGGCCTCCTTTCTGAGCCGAAAAAAGTCCACGCACTTTGCTTCGTGCGTGGACTGCGATCATCCGGAAGACCGCTTTGCACGCAACAAAACAAAGCCGATGAAAGAACACTTTCTTCGGTTCGATTTTGTGGTGCAAAGCATCGAAACAACAGGGGGACAACGACAGTCAACCAGCAAACTGCTTTCTCAATTCCATAATGAGAATTTGATTGGAATCGATAGTTTCGAGGATTTACTCATTTGTCTGCAAAATTGTCTATGTCTCTGCCGTTCAATACGATTCGTACTCTCATGCTACGAACGATCAAAGTTCAGGACAGTCCAACAATTTAGCGCTATCATGATAACATGAATGGGAAGCGAATGCAATGGGTAACTACACATTTCACCCCATGATCCCAATTTTGTTGCCGTTTTCGTAAATATCCGCGCCGTCTTCACAATGATTGGGCCCCTCGTACTCCACCCAGCCAAAGCCCGCCACATAAACTTTATCGCCGGGCTGCAGTTCTTTGGGTGCCTGGGGCGGAGTCTGCTCTGGCACGGGATTTTTAGTAGGTGTCTGCCCCGTGGAAGGCTGGAGTTCGGAAGCTGTGGGTATTTCAATAGGCCCTATCTCCGGTTCAGGTTGCTCTTCTTGGGGCGATTCTTGTCGCGGAATCGTTCCTTTTTCCTTCTCTGCCAGTGCTGCGGGTTTCTCAATTTCCGCAACGGTCGCTTTCTTGGCGCTCACAGCGGTTTCTGCGGCTGGGACAGGTGTTTCGACCGTGTTGCCATGTGGCCACACAGCGGCGCACAGGGCGACACATGCGGCAATCATTGTCACTATGATGAGTTTCTTCATTTTTCTTCCTCCTTAGATGCGAAACAAGCTCCCAGTCCCATTGCCGTTCGGCAGGAGACTGAGCGCTCGTCTTCGTAATGATTCAATTCCATGGAGAGTTTCCACGCCAGTTCAAATCCGGCGATAAAGCTGTCGATGGAGGTATCCTCCGCAATACGGTCTTTTGCGTCGATGATCTGGAGTACCAACCGGCGCTCCGGTTTGCCCAGCATCCCGCTAAGTGCTTGATGGCATTCCTCAATTTCCTGTTTCTGAGCTGGGAGTTCAGGTGGGGTATAAAAGCAGTCATATAGGTCTTTCAGCAGCTTGTATTTCATGCGCTCGCCTCCTTGCAGCACAAACATATACCACAGTTCAACGGAAACAGCTACTGAAACTTTTAAGAAAAATAGCGGCTGGAACATTACGTTTCAGCCGCTATTTTGGCTGTGGGGTATTCGTGGTGCGGGCTCCCGAGTCATCGGTTAAGCACCCCCACGAGCATCAGGGGTCATATCTCCATCAAATTCCTACAGCACACTTTCTGTGACTATTTTAGCGTGTTTCGGAATTGCTGTCAATTAGAGAGGCTGAATGAGCGCACTGTCAGACAGCGCTTTTTTCATGAAACAATGTCCTGTGCTGCATACTCAACTTCCGTTTCCAAGCCAAGTTCGAACTGTGCGAAGCTCATGTTGAACTCGATGTGCAGGCGGTAATCGGAGTACACATCCACTCTCTTGATGATGTATCCTGCGATCATCTTCTTCACATCCATGTCGCTGCCATCGAACATCTCGGACCATTCCATGATGCGGCGGTAATCCGCCTTGATGGCTTCGATGCGCTGATTACTTTTCTCGACTTCCTTGTTGAGCTCCGTCAGTTGGGCATTGGCATCCAGCATCCTGGTACGGGCATTGTTGACCAGTTCTGACAGGATGTCCATCGGGAACGCGCTCTCGCCCTGCACGGCTTTGATGATTTCCAGCTTCAGGGACTCATATTCCTTGGTAGCCTTCGCAGACTCTGCTTTAGCGTCTGCAAGGCGCTTCTTGAGACTGACCATGGCGCTGCGATGGGTACGGGAGATGATTTCGTTCTCCTCTACAGACCGCATTCGGTCGAATACCTGATGGAGAATGTCAGTGACCATCTTGTCCAAGATGTGCATGGTGTAGCCGGTCTGCCCATCGCAGTTACTGCGCTTGCGGGTCTTGTTGTAGCACACATAGCGGATACGCTTGCGGCCAACCTTTTCACCGGCAGCGTTGATTCGAGTCGTTCCATTGGTGGTCAGCGTCAGACGCCCGCCGCAGTGGCCACAGAATACATTACCGGATAGCAGGGACTGACCCCTGGTGTTGCGTGGCATGGTTCGCAGTGCATTGCACTCATTGGCACGCTCGGCCATGAGCTTTTGCGCCAGCTCGAAGTTCTCCGGTGAGATGATCTGCAGATCAGGGAATGCCTTAGACTGCGTACTGCCGCTCCGAAGCACGCCGGTGTACATGATATTATGCAGAATGTGGCCAACGGTGGCTTCGTGCCAGTTCTTTCCGTCACGGGTCTTGATGCCCATCTCAGACAGGAAATTGGCGATTTTGAATCTTCCATAGCCGGAGCCGACGCACAGGTCGAACATCATGCGCACGACCTTTGCCTCATCGGGATTGATTTCCAGCTTGAAAACCTCATGCTTGCGCTTATTGTATGTGCCGCTGGGTACCAGGTCATAGCCGTAAGGAGCGGAACCGCCGCGGAAGCGGCCTTCCTGCACCATCTGCCCGAGGGCGGTCTTGGTACGCATGGAGGTTTTCTGGCTCTCACCGTCTGCCTGCCAGAAGCGGATGTAGTTGGTGAGGCGGTCAACATGCGTATCGATTCGCTGTTCACCTTCATTGACGCTCCAGACCTGAATACCGTGGTTGATGAGCCACTCGACCACGAAGGGCGTTTCTTCGGCTCGTCTGCCAATACGGTCGAACATGAACACCAGCAGAATATCGAATTTGCCCTGTTCGGCATATTCCTTGATGAGCTGGATCTTGTCACGGTCATTGGCGCTGACTTTGAAGCCTGATACGCCGTTTTCCTGTTCCTCGTACACGATGGTCCAGCCCATCCGCTCTGCGAACTCACGGCAGGCTTTTCTCTGCACGGGGATGTCAGCTTGATTCTGGTCATCGTGATCGACCTGCTTGGTGGTGGAGACGCGGTACAGGCAGCACACTCTGTTTTGGATGCTGAGTATATTTTGATAAGAACTACAAACTCTTTCAGCCATAATGTATCCTTCCTCTCAATGAATGATTTAGAAATGTGAGAGGTTCAGATACACCTTTTCATGTATTCACTTTTCAAAGTACACGGCATTTTGCCACCTTGATTATCTCACATTTCAGGTTGAATAGCTATCAAAACCTTGAAATATAAGCAACAAAGAAACGGCCTCCGATCCGGTAAAATCGCGCTTGGGTAAAAGGCATTTTGCCCAAGCGCCAGTTTGCCGAGAATAGAAAGCAGACCGCAGCTTTAAACTGCGGTCTGCTCGTAATATAAAAGATTTTTATTTTTCCTGCTCTAACCGATGAAGTTCTGCGCGGGCTTTTTCAAGTTCGTCTTCCAATTCGGCAATGCGCTTCTGATCTCGACGAAATATTTCACGATTTATTTCGTCAGATTTCTGATATATCATGACCATGAGCATCAGAGCCGGACGCACATCCTCGTCAGGGATTTTGACGACAGCTGCGCCAACAGCATCTTGACCGCGATTCTTTACCAACTGCTCCAAATCATCTCTGGTGACCATTTTGTTTTTCCTCCGCAGTCTCTTAATTCCACTTCTCGGTGTGCTGCTGACGCTCCAGGTATTCCTTCTCTTCTTGCTCATTGGCAGGGCGCACCCGCTTTTTGCCGCAGTCCGGGCATTGGTCACATCCAGCCTCCGCTTCGAAGGTATAGTGGCAAGCGTCACAGGTATAGATTTCCTTTCTCATCGTGCTTCTCCTGTGGTATGACGGACTGCAATATATTTCTGATTCCGGCTATTGGGCTTATCAGGAACTGTCAACTGAAGTTCTCCTGTCTCCAACATCGGCTTCAGATATGCTTTCAGAAAATGTGCTTTGTTTTTCATCCCGCAGGCTTGCATCAACTGTTCGCGTGTCTGAGGGGCATTGAGGCACAGAGAAACAATCTTACTCCGAATATCTTTATCTGGAGTGTTGACTGGTATGGTAACTGGAGTGGTATCCGTTCCAGTTGTGTCAAAGTTCTCGTCGGACCGATAGAAAACAACCACGAATCCGGACTTCAAAACCTCAAATTTATAATTGCATCCAGCGGCGTCACAGGCGTCAGCAATACGCTTCAGCCCGGTACCAAAGCTCTCGACATTCTTGGAGTAATAAAGTGTCTGTGCAATCAGCGGATTCCTGCGGATAGGACGCTCCCGGCCAGAGATGAAATCCTCCGGCTCATAGCCTGCCGGGAAGGTACCGGGGTTGTAGATCTCAACACGGTCCTTGTATATGGAAACCTCGTTGTTTTGTCCGGTTCCGTATTCCTTGTGGCAAAACGAATTGATCAGTGCTTCACGGACGGCATCCACAGGAATTTCCGGAATTTCCTTACGCTGCAAGGAACCAAACTCCACACGCCAACGAATGTTCTTAAAGATATATTTTTCAGCGCGATCCACAAGTTCGAAAATCGTTCCATGCTCACGCTGAATATCCAAAAATGTGAGCCGCTCCGTTCCAGCGAATACCGCCATTTGCAGGTCATTGTAGGGTGTCTCACCGAACAGAACCATGCCTGCGTTCAGCAAATAGCTTCCCGCAGTCAAACTCAACTTACCCAGCACCGTATCCCTGTCGGAATAATCGAAGCTGATTCTGCCGAACTCCTGACCGCGGTGGATATACTCTTTGAGAGAGTTCTCATCTACCGAGCTTGTCAGGCATTCGGAAACTTTGCGCTCCCATACACCTTCGTTGCTTTGCCGCTCCATAATATAGTCGGTCAATTCCTGCTGGGACATTACCTTATCTTCATCTGCGACACGGATTCTGGCCACATTATAGGCAAAGTACGGTGTGTTGTGTCCTTCAAAACTGACATGGATACAATCCTTATCATCAATATGGACCACTGCGATTTCCGGGTAGATTCTCGGCTCGATGTGGTTCGCAATCTCTTGGCTGATATCCCGTAGGGTCTTTTCGGAAATTTGCTGTCCAATAGGCGTTCCATCTGGTTTTATCCCGAAATAGAGCTCGCCTTTCTGATGTTTGTTCAGGATGGCAGCAATTGATACGACGCCTTCCTTCAGTTCTCCAGTAGTCTTTTTGAATTCTAAGGTTTCGGTTTCGTGTCCGAGATTCAATATTGCTCACCCCTCTCAGCACTTTTCGATGTGTCAAATGCAAAAGCGATATTCTTGGATTTGCAGAAGTCCCGAATCACAAACAGCGTCATTTTATTCGGCTCGGTTCTTCCGTTCTCCCAGCGATTGACGGTCGCAACACTTATATTCAGCTGTTCTGCAAGTTCCTTCTGCGAAATACGCAGTTCACTACGAAGCTGAACAATAGAGTCTGCAAAAGTCACTGGTCATCACGCCCCTTTTGCATAGTATAACACATGATAAGCGTTTTTACAACGAAGAGAAGCATTTCAGAACCACTTTTTTATGCAGGCTGTTCCTCGCCGCACAGCCCATTCTTTCGGATATATGCGTCCAGCAGGGTGTTGCGTACCAGAGCAGAGAGCGTCGGATTGGCCTCCTGAGCAAAACTGACTGTTACCTTATGCCCCTCAATAGTCATCTGGATCTGCCTGGTGTTTTTCTTCTCTGTGCTCTGATTTCCCATAATTGCTTCCTCACTTTCTTTTATTGTCAGGTAGTAGATCCTTGATCCCAATGCTGATCTCCAAGGCGGTATTCACTTCCCGCATCTTGCTTTTTCCTACAGTTCCCGCATATCCAAGCAAACGCTGCTTATCTAATGTTCGGAGCTGCTCCAGCATGATCGTTGATTCGTTATGCAGTCCACATTGCCTTCCGTTCAGGTTCACATGGGTTGGCAGTCGGTGATGCTTTATGCGGCTGGTGATCGCTGCCACGATGACCGTGGGACTATGGCGATTACCTATGTCGTTCTGAATAATCAGCACCGGTCGGACGCCTCCTTGCTCGGAGCCGCGCACCGGTTCAAGATCCGCATAGAATATGTCTCCGCGGTATGCGGAGTGGATGTTGTCATTATCCATAGTAGCTTCCGTTTTTCTCCTGCTACAAACTAAGTAAAGGAATCCGCGCAGGCCATAGCGCACAGCTTTGGTCTGCGCGGTATATATTTTCCTTTGCCTGTATTCGACACTACTGCCCCAGGCTGGGCGGCAACTTGAACTGTGCGGGCGCACATCACGGGAATCTCACCCCTCCGGGGAACGCCCGGAGCTGCGTACAGGAGTATCATTGTAGGCTGACGGGATCATGGCGGGGACAGCTTGCCAAAGCTGTCTTGGCCTGAGTGGGTATCGCTCTGCACCTTACTTGGCCGTCCTTTGATGCGGAGTTTTCCGCACAGGTGGTCTTCGCGCACTCGGCCTGACGCTGGCTCCGTCAGCTAATGTATTCAAGTTGCCGGATATGACCGCCTGAGACGGTGTTTATCAAGGTTCATAGCAGGGAGAAAAATTATCCCTTCACCTATCGCGGCGAAAACGGGGTTTTGCACACCCTGTTTCCACAAAAAATTTAAACATTTTTTCTTTTGCGGCCTGAATAGACTTCCAAACCGCATTCCGATATGCGCATTCTTCTTTCGCAATAAGGCGGACTGGCTTGCCTTCGACACAATACTTCCACAACCGCCTGCGCTGAGTCTCTGTAAGATGGCTGCTGAGACCTTGTCTGAGAAGTCGCACCAGTACAGCGGCTTCGTCAGCAGAAATCTGCTCCATATACTCATCTTCAATAGATACTACGGCGGTAGCTTCTTCAGAAAGGACTTCCAGCGAGATTGAGTTATCTGACTGCTTGTGGTCTGCATTTTCCTCTTTTCCGTTCGATCCGCTACATCGCAAGGAATCCGGCCAGAGCCCGTTTCGCCCCGGTAAGTCTCTCCTCAAACTGCGGATAAAAATCCTCTTCTTTTTTATAAGGAGACAGGTAAAACTGCCGGATCAGATACAGGCTGATCGTCTTCGCAGCCTGTCCGGACGTATCTTTCCCGATCACGCGCTCCAGATCCTTTAAAAAATAATGCCAGGTACAGACAAAATCGTCATAGCGCTTTGGCTCCGGTATATCGATCCATTTCCTGACTTTTACTTTGGCGCGGGTCTCCTTCGCGCACTCGTAGACCTGTAAAAAATAGTGGAATCCGCCGTCCTCATAGATCCTTCCGAGAGGAAACAGTCGGCAGATCCCCGGACGGTACGCATGGATCGTGCATCGTCCATTTGCGTCCAGAAAAGAACAGGTCTCTTCCTCACCGCTCATTTTAAGGTTCGGGAGAATGATCCCGTCCACCACATTTAACTCCAGCGGTCCCGCCAAAAGCGCCTCAAACGTTTTTCCGGTCCCGGCTGTCATGCGGTACGCGTCAAAAGGATCGAGGACCACGGAGGTCCCCATCCCGGTACAGCAGGCGTGGCAGCCCTCGCACCCGGCGCAGTCCGCCTTCACCATATCATCCAGGCCATAGAGTTTTCCGTCGGAAACCTCTGCCATATCCATCTCTCTGTTCATCGTCTTCTCCCCACGTGGCAAAACACGCTCCGCGCATTTCCCCATTATTGTGACAGCAGCCAGAGCCCTGCGCATTGCGCGGACTCCGGCTTATCGTTTGCGTAATTTCATGCAGCAGGCATAAGCTGACCGGTCTTCACCGGAATTACTGTGCAGCCTGCGTCGTCTCCATCGTCTCTTCCGCTCCGTCCTGCACAGTCTCCGTCTCCTGAACGGCTTCCATGCTCTGGGCTTCCGCTGTGCCCGCATCTGAACCATCGGAAGTGTCCGCCGGCATATCATCCGGCAGCCCGAGACCGTCATCAAACGGGACCACTTCATCCTGCGGTGTTGTCTCCTGCGGGATCACATTTCCGTCAGCGTCCGTCGGCGCTTCTGTCTCCGCCTCAGACTCTCCTGTTCCGGGCTCCAGTCCGTCTTCATTGTTGTTCGTGATCCCCTCACTCTGGTCCGCGAGACTTGCGTCCTCCGCCGCGGTATCCGTATCCGGGAACACATTCAGGTAAGGAAGAGCCTCCGTCATGATCTTCTGGAAAATCTCTGTAGCGAATGTACTGTGCGCCTGCTCTTTTCCCGGAAGGTTCGGGGTATCGATGACCACATATACAAGAAGCTGCGGATCATCCGCCGGTGCAAAGCCGCAGAAAGATACGAGATAGTTGTGTGCGGAACGCGGAAGCTTCTCCGCTGTTCCTGTCTTTCCGCCGACCTTATATCCGGCAACACGTCCCGCTTTTCCGGTTCCTTCCTCGTCATCGACGGTCATGAACAGTGCATGACGGATAAATTCGCTGGTGGACTCGGATATCGTCTCCCGAACCAGGTTCGGCTCGATCTTTCTGACGACTGATCCCTGATCATTCACGATCTGTTTTACCACATGCGGTTCATAGTAGGAACCGCCATTGATGACAGAGGCGAATGCCGCTGCCATCTGGATCATCGTGCAGTTATAACTCTGTCCAAAAGAGTTTACCGCAAGGTCCGTCGGTCCCATATTGTCGGAATTGTAGATCAGTCCGTACGCCTCACCCGGAAGATCGATCCCGGTCTTCTGGCCCATACCGAATAATTTCTGATATTTCGCAAAGCGCTGGATCCCGAGTTTTGCCGCGATCTGCATCATGACATCGTTGCAGGATTTCATCAGGGACTGCTCTACCGTGAGGATCCCGTGTCCATAGATGCTGACACATTTGATCCTGTATCCGCCGACATCCTGTCCGCCGTCACAGAGGAATGTATCGTTTTGTCCGATCACGCCCTCCTCCAGACCGGCTGCAACTGTCATCGGCTTCGCCGGGGAACCCGGCTCGTAGGTATCGTTTACACAGTAGTTTCTCCACATCTGGTTCCAGGCATCCATCCTGCCTTCATCCGTCATGGCAGCGATCTCCTCCTGGGAGTAGGCGCTGCTCAGATCTCTCGGATTATTCAGGTCGAATCTCCTGTTGGAGGACATGGCAAGGATCTCGCCGTTTCTCGGGTCCATGGCGATGACAGCCGCTGTCTTGCTTCCGATCCCGCTCATCCACTCATCGATATATTTTTCCACGATGCGCTGGATGTTCACGTCGATGGTGGAAACGATCGTGTTTCCGTTCTCGGCGGACTTGATGACCTTCTCCATGTTGGCCTCATCATCCAGATAGCCGTACTCTCTTCCGTTTGTTCCTGTCAGCTGGTCGTTGTAATACTGCTCGATCCCGCCGCTTCCCTGTTTTCCGTTATCATAGGAAAAGCCGATCACATTGCAGGCCAGCGTGTTGTACGGGTAAAATCTCCGGTACTCATCCTCAAACCAGACACCTTTGACCTTCTTTCCGCTGTCATCCTTCGACTTTGCGTAGGCATCGTTCAGTTCCTTCTTCTTTGCCTCGAATTCTTCCTTCTTATCCGCGGAGATCTGCTTCTCATACGGCACATAGTAGGAATTCTCGTTTGCGGAGATCACAGCCATCAGGTCCGCCCGGTCGTACCCGAACACCTCGCAGAGGGCGGACACCGTCGGCTCCAAATAGTTATCCTTATCCTGGTTGATCTGATTCGGGTCGAGGATCAGGTTGTAGACCTTCTCGCTCGTCGCCAGATACGTTCCGTTTCTGTCCACGATATCACCGCGGCGGTACGGGATCGTCCGGCTGTCGTAGGAGGAATGCTGGTTCAATACGATCTGGGTGTAGTCTGCGTTTTTATCCTTGATCATCCGGTATAAAACAACGACAAGACCAAACAAAGCCAGCGTCGTTACGAGAACCGTAACCGCCAGCTTTTCTTTCATACTCATGGTAAAAACTTTCTTATTATTACCGTTCCGGGATGTCTTCATACTGTCTTACATACTCGCTTTCCGTCTTATTGTATAAGCGGACCTGGTCCTTATTGGCATAAACCATTCCCAGTTCCTCAGTCGCTACCTTATACACATAATCCAGGTCCACCGACGTGTTAATCCTTGTGAGAAGAGCGTCGTTATCCCCTTTCAGTTTTTCAATACTCTCCTCCAGACTCTCAATATGATTGAGTCTCGCTGTGACGGAAGACTGAAGCTTTAAATAGCTCACACAGATATACAGTGTGCAGATCACCGCCACTGTCAGCAACAATACGGAAAAAAGATTCATCTGAAGCGCTTTTTCCTGATTTCTCCGAACTGTAACGGTATGGGATACATTCCGCTTCTGCTGATGTCCTCTTTCCTGCTCCTCGTACCGGGGAACACGCTCGACTTTACGGACAGTATTTCCCTCTACATATTCTTCGGTCTGTGGGGCTCTTTTCCGTCTCCTTGCTGCCATACCATCACTTCCTTTCTAATATATATGCAACAGTCCAGTGCCGTTCTGCTCATGTTCCCCTGTTGTCGATTTCAGGAACATGCAGATCTGCTGAACATTTACCATAAACTTTCTGCTTTTTCTGTACTTGGGGGCTCTCAGCTTCTCTCGAACACCCTCAGTTTCGAACTCTTTGATCTTCTGTTCTCTTCCAGTTCCTCATCTGATGGAACGATCGGTTTTCTCGTCACAACGCGGCCTTTGCTCTTTCTTCCGCATACGCATACCGGGAAATCCGGAGGGCAGATACACGGATTTTCATTTGTGCGGAATCTCGTCTTCACGATGCGGTCCTCCAGAGAGTGGAACGTAATGATCGATAAACGTCCACCCGGATTTAAGAGGTCGATCATTGTGTCGATGGAATCGTTTAACACATCCAGCTCGTGGTTTAATTCAATGCGGATCGCCTGAAATGTCCGTTTTGCCGGATGTCCGCCCTCAGCACGGATCTTTGCCGGGATCGCGCCGCGGATGATCTCTGCGAGCTGCAGTGTCGTCTCGATTGGGTGGATCTCCCTCTCTCTGACGATGTGCTTCGCGATATTCTTTGCGAAACGATCCTCGCCGTAATCGCGGATAATTCTATACAGCTCCATCTCGCTGTAGCCGTTTACGATATCCGCCGCGGTCTTGTCGTTTCTCTGATCCATTCTCATATCCAGCGGGGCATCCTCTCTGTAAGAGAATCCACGGTCCGCCGTATCCAGCTGGTATGAAGACACACCAAGATCCAGATAAATGCCATCCACCTTTTCAATTCCAAGGTTAAAGAGCACTTCCCGGATATTCTTGTAGTTGCTTCTCACGATCGTTACTTTATCTTTAAATGGGAGAAGACGTTCTGTCGCCGCCGCGATCGCGTCCGCGTCCTGATCGATTCCGATCAGGCGGCCCTTTTCGCCGAGTCGCCGGGATACTTCGTATGCATGTCCGCCTCCGCCTAAAGTCCCGTCCACGTAGATCCCATCCGGTTTTACATTCAGGCTGTCGACGGTTTCCATCAGCAGGACTGATTTATGTTCAAAAATCATATGCCAAGACCTTCCATATTTTCTGCAATTTCTTCCATGTCATCGTAGACATTCTTCTCGTTCCAGACCGCCTTGTTCCAGATCTCAATCCGGCTTCCGACGCCGACTAAGACGACGTCTTTTTCCAGCTTCGCGAATTCTCTTAAAACAGAAGGGATCAGGATCCTTCCCTGCCTGTCCACCTCACAGGCACAGGCACCAGCCAGGAAAAATCTCGAAAACTTTCTGGCATTAGCATTCGTAAGAGGAAGCGCGTGGAGCTTTTCCTCAAAAGATTTCCACTCAGAATTTTCGTACACGAAGAGACACCCATCCAATCCCTTTGTAACAACGAACTCATCGCCCAACTGCTCACGGAATTTGGAAGGGACAATCAGACGGCCTTTTGCATCGATTGTATGACTGTACTCTCCAATGAACATT